>JGI20151J14362_10000492_pt1 | contig 28843 bp, 26 predicted proteins | sample COG_01_FD_14362 | JGI IMG/M metagenome (IMG submission 14362)
CAATATTCGTTCCAATGTCTAAAAATATTGAATTTTTTAGGTAATTATTTAAATTTAATTTTTTAATTCTTTTTGCCGAATCTCTCAATCCATTCAAATCTATAGGTGGAATACTTTGATAAAAGAATCCCTCTCCATAATCATATAAATTGTTTTTATCTAATTTAATTATTTGAACTATTTTATTTCTAATAATCTTATGATTATAATTCAATTTATGATAAATAAAATTTAAGTAACTAATTATCTTTGCAATTTTCATTTAAAAATAGATCCCATAACGTAACTTTTAAAAATATGTTAGTCTATAAAATACGTATAAAAATTCTTTTTATTCGATAATCGAATAAATATTATTTTAAAGTCTGTAAAAAAAAAGAGTTTTTTTTATAAAACCTTAATATTATCTTTTGCTAGCATTTTTTCATACTCTGTTACTAACAGTATTTTTGTAAGTAATACTACATGAATTGATGGATTTGGATCCATACAAATATATTAAAACTTTTTCCAACTCTTCAATCATTGATCAGATTATAAGTGATAAGCTTTGTCATCTTTAAGAATGATAAAAACACATACATCGATCAAGATCTAGGTTTATAAAGTGTATTAATCACTTCAATTCTTGAATATATAGTAACTATTGTTTATACATTAAAAAACTTTAATAATAATTTTTCTATTTAGAAAAAACATTGAATAATATCTTTTCTTATACTGGTTCATTTAAAAACCCATCTGGAGTTGTATATAAATTAAAAAAAAAAATTAAAATTTTAATACTACTTTTTCTAATTATATTTATTCCAAACTTAGCATTTGCTGAGATTAAAAATTTTAATACAAAACCCGACAACATCAATACTATAATTAAAAATGAGATTAAGGATCCGTTTTTTTACTCAGGATTAGCAGCTTTTTATAATAAGGTTAGTGCTTATATTGTTAGTGATGATAAAATTGAAAAGCTTGATGATGGGTTTTTTTATAGCATAAAGCCAAAACAGTCTTTAGCCATAATTGGCCATTACAAAATTCTAATTATTAAAGATATTAACGGTGCTCTTTTAATCAAAAATGATAAAATAATTTGGCAAGAAGGTGAGGCTAGCAAACAAGAATTTAACGAAAAAAATTTTCGTGCACAACTTTTGTCAAAATCAGATTTAACACATTTGGCACAACCTTATCAAAAAATTAAATATGCACATTTATGGGAACCGTTTAGGCTATTAAGTATTGGTATTGAATCGATTTTGTTATGGATTAACTCGCTTCATTTGTTTGGATGGGGCGTCACAATTATTTTATCTTCTTTAGTATTTACAGTTTTTATTTTGCCTATTAATATACTTTTAATACGCTCACAAAGAAAAATGTTCTATGTTCAAGCCTCTCTTGCACCTGAGTTAGAAGATATAAAATTTAATTTTTCTGGTGAAGAGGCTCATAACAGATTTATGGCAGCACACAAAGCAAGAGGAGTATCACCTTTTTATAATTTAAGACCATTAATTTACACTTTAGTTCCAATTCCTTTTTTAATTGCAATATTCAATGTTTTGGGTGAGCTTGACCTTATTTTAGGACATTCTTTTTTATGGATTCAAGATTTAGCTTATCCAGATGGTATTTTTCACTTTAAAACCTATATCCCATTGATAGGAAATAGTATTAATCTACTACCTATCTTGATGATCCCATTAACTATTTTTGCAACTCTACTTCATAAAAATAAAATTATTAGTGTAAAGAGTCTTAGAAAGCAGAAACTTAAATTATATTTTATAGGTTTTGGAATTTTTTTGTTATTTTATCCATTTCCTTCAGGGATGGTTTTATATTGGACCTTTGCTAGTATATGGCAACTTATTCAACAAAGGATTATTCGAATATGATCTCCTTACAATCTTTAAGAGATAAAATAAATGATTTTGTAAAATCCATTAAAGACATAGATAAATTATCAGTTTCTCAGGATTCTACAATTCATCGCCTTCTTGCTCTTATTTCTAGTGAGAATTTTGGTGATCATACTAATAAAGAAATTGATTTTTTCAGTAACAGGTATGACATCTCATCCAAGCTGTTTGAAATTTATGATAATAAGGGTTGTAAATTGAGTGCCAGACTGCTGAGCCAAGAAGGCTTACAAATTTTTGCCAGCTTACTTTACTTGCGAGTCTTAATTTCCATTCATCAAGGTGCTTCAGAAATTCATAGAGCTAAATATATTAATGTTTGTTGGAAGGCTTTTGATAAAATTTTGCTTCCTGACTTTTTGCTTGCAGAGCGCGAGCAACTAAATATCATTCAAGATGAACTTTTCAAAGAACTTCCTGTTAAAAGCTTATACAACAAGACATTGAACTATCATCCAATCAAAAATGATACTCAAATTGATTTTAAGAGTTATAAAATACTTCCCATTGACATTCTATTTTACGAAGGCCCAATTGCAAGAGCCTATCTTGAGATGCTTTACTCTATTAGATGTAAACCAAGAAAGATTATTCATCTTATAGAAAAACGCGATCTTGTTACAAAAAAAACAGTAGGATCATTTTTACCCTCATTTTTAAGATACAAATATGCAGCAAATATACAATCTCAAAAAATTCATCATTGGCCTCAATATCTCTTTCGAACCCAAAAAAAATTGTGTCTGAAGGTTTTTGAACAACTTCAGCAAGCTTTGAAAATCAAACAAAGTGATCTTTTAGGAGCTGTTAAGCTGAAGCCACTAGACAAATACTCTAACAATATTGTCAAATTACCAATTGACTCACTAAAAGATCCAAATCTCTTATCTGCCATCACTGAACAAAACTCATCAATGTACTTGTTTACAGGTGGTGGTATCATGCCTGAAGGCTTTTTTAATATTAAAGATACTCAATTTATTCACATTCATCCAGGGTATTTACCTGATATACGCGGAGTAGATGGTTTGTTATGGTCAACAATGCTAACAAATTACCCTTCAGCCACTTGTTTTTTTATGAATTCTGGTATTGATACAGGCGATATTGTTAACGCAGTATTTTTGCCAAAGATTACATTACCTAAAATGGCTTCTCAATTAGATAACAAAATGATTTACCGCTTACTTTATAGTTTTGTTGATCCATGGATTCGTTCTGTTGCCTTAAGAGACACTTTAAAATCCACAAATTATCTAAAAAATATAACCACAACTCATCAGACGATAGATGAAGGTAATACATTTTATTTTATGCATGAAAAAATGATTAGCAAAATAATAAAAGGATTATTGAATTAATGCCTGTACTATTAAAAAATAAAACAAATAATTCACCAGGTATAGTAGTGTTTACTCACAATGAAATTTTAAGAGGAGTGCCAAGAAAATCTTTAAAAGTAAACAATTTATTAACTAAAGCATACGAAAATAATGAATGGATTTTTGGAGTTCATGTTCAAGGTGATTGTAGTAACGTTTACAATTGGCCATATAAAGATTGGCAGAATTTTTTTTTATGGCCAGAAAAAAATGATCATTTTTTATCAAAAATACCAAAAAGTAGTATAAGTGAGTTGACTTGTGTAAATTTTTTATCTGAAAAAATAAATTTATTTAATAAAATAAAAAAAGATATAGATATTATTTCTGTAAGTCGATTTTCAAGTATTAAAAAGATATATTTGACGTTAAAGATATTTAAAGGTTTATTAGATAAAGATCCTAATTATAAGTTTGTTCTTTTAGCATTAAGAGCTGAAAAAAAATTTCATTTTTTTTTTGAAAATAAGAAAGAGGCAAAATATCTAAAACAAGTTGACAGACTAATTAATGATATCAAAAAAAGTGAAAAATATAAAAATTTAAAAATTATCGATCCAGTAATTAAGGAGGATGACTTATTTCCTATTCCAGAAGAAAATATATATGAATACACCTCAAGATCAAAATATCAAATGTTAAACTCTAATAGAGAAGGGGTGCCTCGAGTTTTAATAGAATCCTTATATTTGAACACTAAAGTAATTATTTCAAATCAACTTAAATTTGGACTAAAAAAATTTTTAAACAACATTAATTCTTTTGTCTACGATGAGAAAAAAGGTACTGAAAAAATCATAGAAGATATTCATAAAAAATTAAAAGAACCAATAGATTATTCAAAATCATTCATTGAAAAAGAAAAATTTGAGGAAAAAAAAAACAAAAAGTTACTAGTAAATTTTTTTGACAATTTAGATTTGAAAAAAAATTTTTCATTAGAAGATATAAACCATCCATCTTGGAAATTAGATAATCTAAAATTTAGATTGTGTTCTCATTTCAAAGAAAGAAGTCATCAAATAATTAAAAATGAAAAATTATTTTTGAACTGGTTTAAGAATTTGAATGAAGATACTAATTATAATGATGAAAAATACAGCTTTTTATTTAAAAAAGATAATCTTGATTTAATTTTAGAAATAAAGTTTTTTTTTAAAAAACTCCAAAAATTTCTATTAAGAAAAATTAATATTAATTGATTATAATTTATTTATGAGAACCATTGCTAGACTTGATATTAAAAATGATTATGTAATTAAAGGGATTAATTTTGAAGGTTTAAGAAAAGTTGGTAAACCTGTTGAATTATCGTCTAAGTACTATGAGGATGGGGTAGATGAATTGTTATTATTAGATTCTGTTGCAACATTATATTCAAGAGGAACTTTATTTGATGTAATTAAAAAAATAACTGAAAAGATTTTTATACCTGTATGCGTTGGAGGAGGAATTAGATCATTAAAAGATATTGAAATGGCTTTAAATTCTGGTGCAGATAAAGTAGCCATAAATAGCGCAATTGTAAAAAATATTTCCCTTTTGGAGGAAGCAAGAAAAAACTTTGGTGCATCTAATTTAGTTGTTTCAGTTGAAATTAAAAAAAGTTCAAATAATTGGGAAATTTACGTAAATAATGGTAGAGACAAAACTGGTAAATATTTAAAAGATTGGATAAATCAAATTCAAGAAGTTGGTTGCGGAGAAATATTAATTACTTCTATAGATTCTGATGGAACAAAAAAAGGTTTAAATCTAGATTTATTATCTTATATAAAATCTATAAAAACTACTGTTCCATTGATTTTTTCTGGTGGAATTGGCAATTTAGAACACGTAAGTGAATTTTTAAAAATTTTTCCGGATGAAGCATTGGCTATAGGTTCTGCTTTTCATTATGAATTAATTAAAATGAAAGAAATAAAAAAATTATATTATGAAAAAAATAACAATTCTTGATTATGGCTTAGGAAATGTAAGGAGCTTAAAAAATTCATTAAAAATTATATCGAGTAATGTGAGCTACTTTTCAGAAAATCCAAAAACCAATTTTGATATTCTATTTATTCCTGGTGTTGGTTCATTTTCAAAGGCTTCAGAAATTTTATTTGATAAAAATTTTAGTAACTTAATATTAGAAAGTAATAAAAATGGGATTTTAATTGTTGGAATTTGTTTAGGGATGCACATTCTTCTTACAAAAGGTTATGAAGATGGTGAAAGCAAAGGATTAAATTTAATAAGAGGAAATGTTGATAAGATACCCGTGAAAAGTAAAAAACTTCCAAATATTGGTTGGCACGATGTAAGTTTTTCTGAAAATAAGCAATTTAATTTTTTAAGAAAATTTGATAATTCAAAATTTTACTTTGTGCATTCGTATATGTCGAATGTAGAAAATAAAAATAATATAATTTCATATATAGATTATGATGACATTAAAATACCTTCTATAATTTATGACAAAAATGTTTTAGGTATTCAGTTTCACCCTGAAAAAAGTGGAGAAAATGGAATTGAATTTTTAAGAGAAATAATCAGAGAGTGTTAATATACTGTATGTTTGATTTTCCACTCATTACCATTTTTTTCCCATAAATGCGGTGATCTATATTTATCTATTATCTCCCAAAACTCATGAATTTCCATATCTATATAATCTAAAAAATCTTTAAAATATTTTTCAGGAAATTCGTTATCATATTTTTTTACTAAGTTTACAGCCTCTTCTCGAGTAATCTTTCCACATCTAACTTCTTGTGCCGCATCATAAGTTGATCTACCTATTCCAAACTTTATGTAAGTTGTAAAATAATGAAAATCATCTATTTTATCATCGATACTTGAATATTTAGAATATGATCCACTTGTTCTTTCTGTATTTGGCTTAAAACCTGTATTAGTATATGCGTAATAATAACTTTCTTGTGGATCCCATTTTTTATAATAACTAAAATAGTGAACTTCTATTTTTTTTTGATCTAAATCCTCCAGCTTTGGCGGTATATAGGGTGCAAAGTCATTGATTTTAAATCCTGTTTCTTCGATTAGTGACGAAATTGATTTTCCACCTAAATATATTTTATCTATATCTTGATTGGAAAAAAAAACTTTATCCATTTGAGGTACAAAATTATCATCAATTTTATTTCCATATTCACCATTGTTTTCACCATACATTACAAATGGAATATCAAACTTTAATGCCATGAGTGGTCCTAGGCTTTTTTGTCCGATTATAAAAGGTTGAAAGGGATGAAGAAGATTTTTAAAAGCTAATGAAGTTAACTTTCTATGCAATTTTCCATTTGGTGTGAATAAAATATTATTAAAACCCCCAATATTGATAAAATCTTGCAGGTTTTTCCAACCAATTTGGGTATATCTGTGTGGAGCCCACGTAACAGTTAAAGGATTCATATCATATTCATATTTAAGCATGTGAGCAACATACCCACTATCCTTTCCCCCGCTACTAGGAACTATTACATCATAACCATTTTTTTTTCTATGTTTGTTACATAAATCCTTAAGTTTTTTTTTTCTATCTTCCCAATTAATTTTATTCTCTTTTATCTCATTAAATTCACAGGCCGAACATATTCCATCAGTGTTAAAATTAATTGTTTTTTTGTTGAAAGTGTCTTTACTTTGAAATTCAACAGTTGAGCTTGGTCTTTGATTTGAGATCACACATTTTTTACAAAATACTATTTTTTCTGGTGCCGAAAATAATGAATAATTATTTTTCATTAAGTAGTTTAAAGAATGCTAATAGTTTTCCTTAAACCAGCAACAAAACTAGTATTTGGCTTATAATTAATAAGTTTGTTCAACTTTGATGAGTTTCCACATCGTTTAGGAACTTGAAATTCTTCTAATTTCTCAGGTATCTCAATATGAACAATTTTAGATTGAGACTTTAGATCTTTTTTAATTTTTTTTGCTAAACTAAGTATATTTAAATCTTTACCTTTTGAAGAGTTAATTATTTGAAATCCATTTACTTTTTTGTTTAAAAGATCAAAAACTTTTACACAATCATCAATAAAAGTAAAATCTCTGGTTTGTTTACCTGATCCATAAATAGTGATTGGTTTATTTTTTTTTGCTTGATTAATAAATCTTGAAACAACCATTCTTTGATCTTGTCTAGGACCATATACATTAAACAATCTTACTGCGATTGATGTAATTTTATTTTCTTTAAAAAAACTTTTTAAATAAAATTCACATGCTCTTTTTGAGATAGAATATGCAGAAACTGGTGCAATAGTTGCATTCTCTTTAACATTCATTGAATAATTTAATTTACCATAAACTCCACTTGAAGAGGAATAAATAATTTTTTTAATTTTATTTTTTTTAGCAGCCTCACATACATTTTTAATTCCTTCAAATTCACAATTCATTGTTTCAACATTCTTATTAGATACCACATCAACGCCAAGAACTGCTGCAAGATGAAATATACTTTTACAGTTTTTTGAATAATAATTTAAAAGGTCTTTGTCTCTTACATCACCATTGATTAGTTTAATATTTTTATTGAAATTTACAATTTTATTTCCATGGGACAAGTTATCAATAACAGTTACATGATTACTCTTGGATAAAAACTCTGTTAAATGACTTCCAATAAATCCTGCTCCACCTGTTATAAGTATTTTATTCATAATTTTTTATTTATTTCTTTGTTTTTAAAACAAAACTTTTATAAGTTTTACATTTGAAACATTCGCTTTATAAAATAAACTCATGATTAGTACAGAAAAAAAAATAAAAAAAATTCCCAAGAAACTGCTTACTTATAAAGGGTACAATCTATCTCAGGCACTCTATAGGCACTATTCATTTAATATTAGAGCACATAAGGTGTTTAAAAGTAAAAATAAAAAATTTACATTTAGAAATATTTTTCTTTTAGTGGTTAGCCCTTTTAGCAGAATTAAGCTCTCATTGAAAAAAAAAAAATCAAATATTATCATTATTTCGAATACAAAGTATAAAATACAAAAAGCACTTGATCATTTAAGCGCTAAAAAAAATATTGCAATATTGCAAGATTTTAATCACAAAATATTTGAACAATATAATCATCAAGATTATCACTTTATTAATAAATTTTTATTTCTTAAATTGAATAAAAAAAAAATTAATCAATCAAAAAAACAAGATGAATTTCTGATGTTGCAAAATAAAATTATTTTTTTTGAAAAATTAATTAATTTTTATAAACCAAACTTAGTCTATATTGTAGAAGGAGATAGTATAAATGACTCATTAATTGGTCAAATATGCAAAAAAAAAAATATAAAATGTTTTTGTCTTCAGCATGGCTACAATCCAATTTTGTTTGACTCACCAGTACTTCCAAAATTCAATTTTAAAAATTATTTTTTTGATTTTATCTTTCTAGCAGACAGTTACAAATCAGCTATGTTTCTAAAAAAAAAAAAATTAATTGATAAATTTAGAGTCTTAAAACATAAACCTTATTCAATTAAATTAGAGCACAAGAAGAATATCTTATTTGGAATCCCTACAATTTCACCCAATGAAAATTTGGATGAAAGTGTATTAATTAAGATTGCTCAAAATATAATATATTTTTCAAAAAAATATCATAATATAAAAATATTAGTTAGACTTCATCCAGACGGTCTTACAAATGAATTCATCTTCAAGAAAATTTCAAGTTTAAAGAATATAGAATTTCATAACCCTAATGAAATTTCTTTAAAGGACTCCTTTAAATCTGCTAAAATTTCATGTTTTGTTTTTGGCACATCACTTATAGCAGATGCTGTAAATAATTATTGTTTTCCAGTTGTCTTAATTGATAAAAAAAATTCTTACCATTTTGATGGTTTAAAAAAAAATAGGATTGCTTATGTAACAAATAAAGAAAATAATTTCAGAAAAGAAGTTTCAAAACTATTTGAAAATTCAAAAGAGCTTAAAAAAAAACAAAAGACAATCCAAAAGTATCTTGGTAGTTTAAATTACTAATATTTAATATTTTTTAAAAATTTCATTATTTTTTTTGTATTTAAATAATAATTTGTAAATATGATAATTAGAATTTTTTTTATAATATGGGTTTTTTATACTTTTAATAATTCTTGATAGAAATTTTTTATCAATTATCTTTTTAATAGCACTAGAAATTTCTTTTTCATCATACGATGTATTAATAATATTTTTAGATTGAGGTCTGCCATTTTGTCTTGAGCCAATATTAACTACTGGTAAAGGAAACATTGAAGCTTCAATAATTCCGCAAGATGAATTACCGATTATTCCCCTTGAGTTTGATAGTATTTTGATAAATTCATCTCTTTCTAAATTTTTAATAATCTTTAAATTTGCTACTTTTGTTTTTTTTAACTCAGTCAGTATTATATTATGACCCAGGTCATTATTTGGGAAAATCCATTTAAATTCATAGTTTTTGAATTGTTTTATGGAATTAATCAAATTAATAGTTTGTTTTCTGATACTTTCAATTTCATTTAAAACAGGATGAAAAATTACAATAAAATATTTAGACCAGTAATTGTTAACTTTATTGGGTTTTATATCTATTAATTGTGGTGCACCTGTTAAAAATATTCTTTTCTTTTCTTCTCCTATAGAAAGAAGTCTTTTACATGCTTCATTTGATGATGCGAAATGAAGATGTGCAAATTTTGCTATAGCTGATCTATTTAAATCATCTATATGTCCAGATTTATCTCCAGCTTGTACATGAGCAATTCTAATGTTGAGGTAAGATGCAGTTATACACATTGCCAGTGTTTCAATTCTATCTCCAGTAAGAATAATCATATCTGGTTTTATTTTCTCTAAAACTTTAGAATATTCTATAATAGATCTACCCATTGAAATTGGCCAACTAGATGGTTTTAAATTAGGACTTTTAAAATGAATATTTTTGGTAATTTTTATTTTATGTTTTTTAAATATATCTCTATTTATGTCAAATTTTTTTTCTAGAAAATTTCCAGATATGATTGTTTTATATTTAATTTTTTTTTGATTGAAGACTTTAATTATATTGCTTGAATAAGAAAAAGTCGCTCTAGAGTCAAAAAAAAATACTATTTTTTTTATTTTACTTGATTCCATTTGATTTTTTTATCTTTTTGTATTTTTTTATTAGCAGTTTTATTTATGATTTTAAAATACATATTTGCAGGAATTTCATTTTGTTTAGCCGCAGGTCTTTTGACAGTAATATTTTTTTCATTTAAAGTTTCTCCAATTTTGATCTCTTGCTTTGATACAACACTTTCTCTTGCCCAGCTTATGATTTCTTTTTCTTCCTTGTGTATTTTTTTAATATTCCCTTTTGCAAGAAAAACAGCATTACATCCATCAACTAGGTCTTTTAATTCATGGGGCTCAATTGAAGATGCATGATCTGGTCCTATGCTTTTTTTATTTAGAGTAAAATGTTTTTCAATGATTCTAGCATTTAGTGCAATCGAACCAATAGAAGTAAAGATACTATTTGTATGATCAGATAAACCAGTGATTAACTTAAACTTTTTTATATATTCAGGAATAACCCCTATGTCGGAAATTTTTGGATNACAAGGGTAAGAAGAAGTACATTGAGTAATTGCAATATTTTTATTAAATTTTTTTACTATCTTAATTGTGTTTTCAACCTCTTTAAAAGTTGACATACCTGTTGATATAATAGTTGGACATTTTTTTTTTGCTATATAAATTTGTAATGGAATATTTGTTAGTTCACCAGAACCAACTTTAAATATTTTGAGCTTAACATCTTTTTCTAAAATATCTGCTGATTTAAAAGAAAAAGGAGTACATATGTAATCAACACCTTTTTTTTCACAATAATTTTTTAAAAAAATGTGTTCTTTAATGTTAAGGTTTGTTTTCTTTAAAGTGTCATACAAACTATTAGAAAAATTTTTTGATTTAGGAGTTTCTTTTAACATTTCATCTTCTAAAACGTGAAATTGAAATTTAACTGCAGAAACTCTAGATTTTACAGCTTCATCAATCATTTTTTTTGCAATTTTAATATTGCCTTCGTGATTAATACAAGCTTCTGCAATAATATAAGGTTTAGTATTTAGAGTTATTTGTTTACTTTTGGATAGTTTAAAAATCATATTCTTTAAGTTTATAAATTTTTTTTGCAATTAAATAATCTTTATACTCATTAATATCCGTAGACTCATATTTATCAGTTATAAAATAATTCCAATTATTTTTGGGATAAATCTTATTATTATTTCCAAAAAATTTTTTAGTCACAAAATAAATTAAACCATTTTCATAAATATATTGTTTGCGTTTTTGACTATTTCTCACATTGCCATTTATCGAGTTAAAAAATTTTTTTTTTTCAGAAATATTATCATTTATCGTTGAAACACTCAAACATGACTGTAGATTTTTTTTAATACAGTGATTTATAAAATTGATTAAAGTTTTTTTTCTTCTCAAGGGTGATGTAACTTGAAGTATAACTATATTTTTAAACTTATATTTATTATCAGAAATTATATCTTTAACAACATCATCTGTGGTTACTGATGATGTAGATAAAGATTTTTTCCTCATCAAATATGTAATATTATTTTTTTTTCCAATTTTAAGAATTTTTTTTGAGTCTGAACTTAAAATAATTTCTTTAAATAATTTTGATTTTTTTGCAACATTTATACAAATTTCAACAAGTGATTTATTGGATATTTTCAATAAATTTTTATTCTTAATTCTAACAGAGTTTTTTCTTGCTGGAATAATGCAAATAGTATTGCTTTTATTTTTTAACATAATAAAGATGATATATCTTAATTTAAATAAAAAGAAATATCTATGATGTCAAAAAAAATTCCAGTTTGTATGATAGGAGCAGGACGAATTGGACTAAAATTAGAATTTGATAAGAAAAGAATTAAACCTGCAACACACTATGGCATGTGGGTAAAAAATAAAAGATTTGAACTAAAAGGCATATGTGACAATCAAGAAATAGAAAAAAGATACAAAAAAAAGATAAAAAAAAAGATAATTTTTTATAAAGATTTTAAAAAAATGATCTTAGCTGAAAAACCAAAAGTTGTGTCTATATCCACATGGAAGGATTCACATTTTGATATTACAAATAAATGTCTTGACCTTGGAGTAAAAGTGATTGTGTTAGAGAAACCATTAGCAAATAATATAAATCAAGCAAAAAAATTAGTTAATAAGATTAAAAAAAAAAAAGCTAAAGTAATTGTTAATCATAGAAGAAGATTTGATGATGATATTATTAATTTAAAAAAAAAATTAGAAAATAATATAATTGGAGAGATTATCCAAATTAGTTCTTTTTATGTTTATGGTTTGTTGACTACTGGAACTCATCTTATTGATACATTAAGAATGTTAATGAAAAATTTAGCAGGAGATATTGTTGAGGTCTCAGGAATAAAGAATATTAAAGGAAATTTTAAACCCAAAGATGATAAAAATTATGATGCCAACCTTAGATTTAAAAACGGATTGATAGCAACAATTCAAAATTTAGACATGAAATCATATGATAATTTTGACATCCACATATTTGGAAGAAAAGGAAAAATTTTAATTTCTGGAATAGGTAGAAACATTTTAATGTATAAAGTGATAAAATCTCCAGAGCACACTGGTTTTACAGAGCTGGCAACACATCCATTAAAACTCAACAAATCAAAGCCAAGACTTCAATTTAATAAACTTTCCCATAATGCTTTAGAGTGTTTGTCCTCAAAAAAAACTCCACTTTGTTCAGCAAAAGAAAGTTATATTGATATGGTTGTTATTGAGAAAATAATTCAAAGTGCCAAAAAAAAATCTAAGTTCTTAAAAATTAAAATATAATTTTTTATGTGTGGGATAGCCTCAATTTTTGGAAATAGCCCAAATGTTAATAATATTCAGCTGATGATAAAATCCATTAGTCATAGAGGGCCAGATGGTGAAGGTTTTTTTGAAAGTGATTTAATTCAAATGGGATCCTGTAGATTAAGTATATTTGATTTATCTGACAAAGGTAAAATGCCAATGCATGATAGATCAAAAAGATATACAATAGTTTATAATGGTGAAATTTATAATTTTAAAGATCTAAAAAAAAAATATAATTTATCTACTTTTTCAAACTCAGATACAGAAGTGTTATTAGAAATGTTTTCTAAAATTGGTGAAAAGTGTTTCATTGAACTAAATGGAATATTTGCTTTTATAATTTATGATAAATTTCTGAATAAAGCTTATTGTGTAAGAGATAGACTGGGTGTTAAACCTCTTTATTATTTAAATAAAGATAAACTTTTTTATTTTTGTTCAGAAATCAAAGGTATTAAAAGTGTTTTAAAAGATTTTTCTATTAATAAAGATATTGTTAAAAGTTATTTATCAAATTCATTTTATGATTTTTCCAAAAACACATTCTATGAAGATATTTGTCAAGTAAAACAAGGAACCTATATGGTGTTTGATGTTATAAAAAATTCTTATGAAGAAAAACAATATTGGAACCTCGAAAGTAAAAAAAAAGAACATGACGCAAAATACTTGGATGGGTTATTTATTAATTCTCTAAAACTACAACAACAAAGTGACACAAAAGTAGGTTTAAATGTAAGTTCAGGGTTGGACTCGAACATGATGATAGCTTATTTAAATGAAATTAATGATGGGCAAAAAAATATAATTGCTAACAGTTATTTTTATTCTGATAAAGGTTTTGATCATAGTAAAGATCTTGATGAAATGTCTACTATATATAATTGGAAAATCAACAAGCTAGAGATAACGCACAAGGACATAATAAATAATTTTGATGAAGTTGCATATTTTCAAGACGAACCTTTTCCCGGTATAAATACAATTTCTAAACATTTATTGGTAAAAAAAAATTATTTTAAAGATTGTAAGGTTATATTGGAAGGTCAAGGAGGAGACGATATTGCTGCTGGATATAAATATTACTACCCTTTTTATATTTTAGATAAACTTAGAAAATTTAAAATAATAGATACTTACAAAGAAATCTTAAATTTTAATATTAATGAAAATCTATCTTTTAAAGATTTCTTGAAATTTACTATTAACTCAATCAAAGGTTTCTATAGTGGTGGAGTGTCTGCAGACGGAACAGTTTCAAATATGAATAATTTATTAAATTTTGAAACACAAGAAAGTAGATTAAAATATAGAGATGAAATATTAAATAATTGTAAAGATAAAACATTATTAAAAAAAATAATGTATAGGGATATAATTCACTGTAAGCTTCCAAGAATACTTAGAAGTGTTGATAGAGCATCAATGGCATATGGCAAAGAAATAAGAGTACCAATATTAGACCACAATATAGTTGAGTATTTTTATGATTTAGATGAAGATCAATTAATAAATAATGGAACTTTGCGGCCGCACTATAGAAATTTATTCACTAATAAGTTTAAAAAAAATAAATTTATTACAAAAAGTAAAATTTATATGCCAGATCCTCAAACCAAATGGTTAAAAACAAGCTTATATAGTTGGATGTATGACAAATTATCCTCATCTCAATTTGATCTGAATGGTCTTTTAAATAAAAAAAATTTATTGATTTATTTAGAGGAATTTAAAAAAAATGACAGTATTAATAATTCTAATTTTATATGGCAACTTCTAAACTTAGAATATTTATATAGACAAAATAAATATTAGAATAAATATTTGTTACTTTTTTGTTAATATACCCAAAGTAGACGCTGACTCCAGAGTGAATAACACTTGATCTTCATCTATAACTATAACGTCTCTTACTCTTTCATCAATATTTATAAATTCATGATTTAAAATTTTAGAGTATTCCTTGTTAATTTTAAAGAAGTGGAAAGACATAGTTCCCACTGACAATTGCCTATCTTTCTTTCCTAGAGCACCTATTATAAAATTATTTGTATCCAATTGATTATCAAGACCATTATGATTTATAAAATTATTATCTACCTTTACAATTTGTGAAATTCCTATTGAAGGCACAAAATATTTAATTGGTTCAATAAATCCATATTTTTTATGAGATTTATGAAGAGGTGCAATTTTATAGACATCTGCAGATGGGTCACTTTTAGGAAACCCATAATGTTCACCGTAAGAGGAAACTGGCCAGCCATAGTTATTAATTATATTAGAGCTTAAATTTTTATTTATATTAATTTCATCCCCACCCTGAGGACCATGTTCTGTAGAAATAATTGTAGAGTTTTCTGCATCTACATATAAGCCCTGAACATTTCTATGACCCAATGATATAATTTTATAAACTTTATCATTAGTAAAATTTGGATTTAATATTAGTATTTTACCAAATACACTTTTTTCATCTTGCGCCTTTGCTCTATTTAAAAATTCTCCAGTTGAGAAAATTATTTTATCTTCAAATTGAAACATTCTTCCACCAGATGAGTGTGGTTGAAACCAAGGTGTATTAGAATCTATACATTCATCTGGAGAAAAAAAACTTTTAAAAACTAATTTTTTAAAGTTCAGTTCCGCAACCATAATAGAGGTATTAAAACAGTTTTTATTTATCTGATTGATAAATGAAATATAGATTTTATCATTCATTAAAAATAAATCCTTAATTCCATATTTTGAATTAATATAAAAATCTTTATATTTAATAATTTCTTTAATATTACTTTTTAATTTTATTGCTTTAAAATTTTTGTTATTAAGCAACTCTTTTTCAAAAAAATAAAAATTACCATCCCCAGATGCTAAAATTATTTTATTATCAAATTTTTCGGCATATATCGCACCCGATCCTGCAGCTCCAGCTTTCCTTACTTTTAAATAATAATTTTCAAATTTAGTAAAAATAAAATCATTTTTATTTACATTTACAGTCTTTTTTTGATATCTCATAAATTCTGTAAAACCTAAAATTTCACTCATTTCATTCAATATGATGTTGTTTTGATCAAGAGTAGCATTTATATTTTTTAATGATTTTTGGACTGATTTTAGTTCAGATCTTAGAGCTTTAATCGTATTTAAGTTTTCGTCTATATAACTATAAGGAAAGATGTATCTTTTAATTGTTTGTTTAGTTTCGTTGGAAAAATTTTTTTTTAAAAAATTTAAAGGTCTATCATTACCAATTACAAGAAAATTAAAAATGATATAACTAAGTATAAAAATTATCGAAAAAATTAACAATGTCTTTTTATTAATCATAGAATTTATAGGTATTTATTTATCCAAGATTATCCACATTAATAATCCTATCACAAAATGATAAAGTAGTCTCTTTATGGGTTGATATAAATAAAGTTTTCTTACCATGAAAATTCTCTTTTATATCATCTAAAATTTCATTCTCATTATTTTTATCTAGTGCTGAGGTTGCTTCATCAAAAATTATTACATCAGCTTTTCTATATATAGATCTTGCGAGAATTATACGTTGTCTTTGTCCTCCTGATATATTTTTTCCATCCTCACCAATTTGAAAATTTATTCCTTCTTTATGTGATTTGACTAAACTTTCAAGTTTAGAGAATCTTATAGCCTCATAAATTCTTTCAATATTAATGTCTTTTTCATCTTCAGCAAACGCAATATTTTGTGACAATGATCCATTTAATAAATAATTTTTCTGCGATATATAGCTAATCTTATCCTGCCAACTATGAATGAGATCTTTATCAATTAACTTATCATCCAAATAAATTCCTCCAGTATTTGGGGATAGTATGCAACAAATAATGTCAAGTAATGTTGATTTACCACTTCCTGAAGAACCTATAATTCCAATAGTTTCATTCTTATTTATTGATAAATCTAAATTTTTAAAAATTTCAGTTTTATTTTGGTCAGCGTATGTAAAATTAATATTTTTGAGAATAATTTTTTTAAAATCTATCTCTTTTTTTGTATAAAAATTTTTTTCAAATTTTAAAGTAGATAGTAATGTTTGTACTCTTTTGATTGTATCAATTTTAAAAAAAAGACCACTAGATTGATATATTATTCTTGTGATTGAGGGAATAGCCCTTAAAATTAGCGCAATTGTAAATGTTAGTGTGACAGTAATTTCACTTAAATCTTGATTTACCATTGTAAGGAGAATAATTAAACTTGATACTCCTAAAACTAGCATAATTTCTATAATGAGCCTTGGTGCCTCAACAAAAAAACCATTTTTTACATTAACAGCTGCTTGAACAGAAATATTGCTACTAAAGTCACGGATAAAAAAATTTTGTTTTTTTTGAAGAATGATATCTTTAATACTACCAAGTGTATCTAAATAATTATTTAAAAGCTTTTCATTATATTGATTTATTAACTCACCATATCGTTTAAATCTATCTTTAAAAATTTTTAGAAAAACTATAATGAAAAAAAATGCAAATATAGTTAAAAATAAACCTACAAAAATATCATTATAAAATATAATAATTAATATTAAAGCTAGTATAAAAATTTCTATAGCTATATTAATAAAATTTTCGACAACAATAATGTATTCTTGTAATATTCCTAAATTTCTTAATATTTGTGGTTTATTATTTGTTAAAAAAAAATTGTATGGCTGATTTAAATAATAACTAAATACTCTAGATGAGAAATTTATCTGAATATCGGACAAGAAACGTTTCTTATAATAAATTATAAATGCATTAAAAAGATTTTTAATAAAATATAAAAAAACAAGGCTGCTGAGTAAAAAATAAATTTGATTTTGAAATTTTAAATCATTAAAGAAAAAATTATCACCCAATATAGTAACCTTATCAGATGAAAAAATTATTTTAATAATTGGCAATAAAAGACTAAGTGAAATTAATTCCAAAAATAGTAAAATTATGATGAAAAATGTTATCCAGTAGAATTTAATTTTTTCTATTTTTGTTAACTTATTGAATATTGAAAAAAATAGTTTCATTAATTAATTAATTTATCTAGTTTTGGTTTAAAATGATTTTTATGGTCATCAAATACCGATTCAGGAAAAAAGTAATTAGTTAAGGCAAATCTTTCATTTTTGTATAAAGGTTTCCCTCTATGAATATAACTTGTATCTACAAGTATTAAAGAACCAGCAGCAGCTTTTAGCTCAATAATTTGGTCTTTTCTATTTGACAAAATTTTAAATATTTCACTTTCTGAAAATCTAGTTGATGGGAATTTATTTGTTAGCTTAGAAAATAATCTTAACATAAATAAATTTGAATTAGATTTTTTAATTATTTGAAAAGGTCCATTATGTTCATTAACGTCGTTAAGGTATAATATTGATTTAAATTGTTTAGCATAAGAATCTTTATGCCATCCACCACCTGATCCTTCATTTTCTTTCTTAAAAAAAGTCTTATTAGCCATAATCATAAAAAGTTCAATTTTTTGGTTAAGATAATTTTCACCTACTTTTTTTGAAAAAAAGATTAAATATTCAATTAACTCTTTCATTTCATATGAAATATTTTCAGCACCAAAAATTCTGTTGTCTGAGTTTAATTTATCTTTCCAAATTAAATTAGGGTTTGCATCTATAAAGTTATTAATAATATTTTTGATTTGATTACATTTTTCTTTAGAATAAAAATCTGGAATAATTACATAGCCATCTTTTTCAATTTTTTTTAAATAATCGTTTATTGCTACATTTTTTTTTGAATTAAAATTATATTTTCTATAGGCTAAATATTGGTATTTTTTAAATCTAATAAAATCTTTAAAAGGTTTTAAACTCATCATATATGAAGTGACATACAGTAAAAAATTAATTAAAATAAAATAAAATCAAATATACAAAATTTGTGTTTTTTATCTAGTAATTATATCAAATTAAGCTATTTAAAGTGTAATCTTGAATTAAACTTGTGAATTATTATTTAAAAGATAAATAAAATAAATGTCTCAACTTACTATAATTTTACTTTTGAAAAATAGAAAAGAGTTCAATGATAGATTTATAGATTATTTTTTAGAAAATAAATCAAATTACAATTTAATAATTTCTGATGGGAGTAGGAAAAAAATTCAACCTGATATATTAAGAAAAATAAAAAATAATAAATCAATTGATTATATTAAATTTAAAGAAGANAAATCATATAACACTTTTTATAAGAAAATTTTTAAAACATTAAAGTTAGTTAAGTCAAGATATGTATTATTTGCTGCAAACGATGATTTTTTGATTTTTGATACAATCAAGCTATGTTTAAAGTTTTTAAAAAAAAATAAATCTTATATTGGTGCTGGTGGAAGAATGATTGGATTTGAAATGTTAAAGAAAAATAAAAAAGATTTTAAAATTAAAAATCCTTATTGCCTATATTCAAATATAAAACTAGATCAAAAAAATCAGGTTGATAGGTTTAATTATTTTTTAAAAAATTTCTGTGATTTACCTAAAAATTCAATTATTGAAAAAAAAATATTGTTAAAAAATTATGAACTAGCTAGTAATAATTTTGATAATCATATTGAGATAATGGATCATTTTTCAGCTTTATATAACGTTTTAAGTGGAAGAATAAAAATATTTAAAAAAGCTTTAATTTTTCATCAAGATCATCTTAAGTCAGAGGGAAATATGCGATGGAAGGCTATAAAGCCTTTTTTCACAAGTAAAAATTTTTTTGATTATCTAATTAAATTTGATAATTTACTGTCTACTAAAATAAAACTTAAAAAATTTGAAATAATAAAAAAATATTATAAAAATCTATTAAGTCCACAATTAGATATCCTAATTTTTCCAAAAGAACCAAGTATTGTTCAAATAAAGAATATGTTAATAAAAAAAGTTTTTAGAAAAAAAAAATTATATAAAAAAGAAAAAAACAATAGATCTAATTTTATGAATTTAAATAAAGAAATAAAATTTATTAATCAATTTTTATTAAATAATAAAAATTAAATATGAACTTAAAAGTAAAAATATTAAATAAAATTAAATCAAAAAAAATAAATGTAGGAATAATTGGATTAGGCTACGTAGGTTTAAATCTTTTAATTCAATTTGCTCAAAAAAAAATAAAAATTTATGGATTTGATAATGATGCAATTAAAATAAATACCCTTAAAAAATCTTTATCACCCATTTCATATATAAAAAATAAAACTATTTCAGATATTAAGAAATACACAAATTATTATAGCGAATTTAAAAATATTAAAAACTGTGATATAATTATTTTGTGTTTACCAACACCACTAGACAAAAAACAAAAACCAGATTTATCCCACATTAAAAATACAATTTTAAGAATTAAAAAATTTTTGAAGATAGGACAAACTATAGTTCTTGAGAGCACAACATATCCTGGAACTACTAAAGAAGTCATAATTAAGAAACTTAAAAATTTTGATGTTGGTAAAAACTTTTTTGTTGGTTACTCTCCTGAGAGAGAAAATCCTGGATCAGATGAATATAAATTTTCACAAATACCAAAGATAGTTTCTGGTTACTCAAAAAGTTGTTTGGAGATAACGGATTGTTTATATAAATTAGTTGTTAATAAAACAGTTAAAACAAATCAAATCGAAATAGCAGAAACATCAAAGATATATGAAAATGTTTATAGATCAGTGAATATTGCGCTTGTCAATGAATTAAAGTTTATTTTACAAAAATTAAATATTGATATTGATGAAGTAATAGATTTAGCAAAGACAAAGCCATTTGGTTTTTCAGAATTTAGACCAGGACCAGGAGTAGGTGGACATTGTATTCCGATTGATCCACTTTATTTATCGTGGATTGCTGAAAAAAATGGCTATAAAAGTGATTTCATAAGATTAGCATCAAAAGTAAATCTAGATACTACAAACACAATTTATCAATCAATAAAAAAAATTATATCAAAAAAAAAGAAACTACCTATTTTAATTGTAGGCTTAGCTTATAAAAAGAATATAGAAGATACTAGGGAGTCTGCTGGCCTTAAAATATTTGAAATGTTTTTAAAAGAAAATTTTAAAGTTGATTTTTTAGACGGTTGGGTAAAAAAAATTGAGATAGGCAATAGAACTTTTCAAAGTTTAGATTTAAATTATAAAAAATTAAAAAGATACAGTGCAGTTGTAATTTGTACCGATCACGATTTGTATGATTATGGCAAGATTTTAAAAAATGCGAAAATGATTATAGATCTTAGAAATAGATATAGAATTAAAAGCAAAAAAATTATTAAAATTTAATGAAAAAAATATTTTTTAACAAATTAATAAAACTAAGTCTTAGTAGGTTTAATAATTTTGATAAAAAAAAGTTATTAAAATCTTTATTGGATGGTAATATTATTGTTGTTAAAAAAGCAGTCGACAAAAAAAAAATTATGAAGATTTGTGAAAATCTTCATAATCAAAAATTAAAACCCTCAAAATCTACTAAAATGTATGAAGGTGTTAAAAACATTTATTATAAAGCAGAGGTAAAGCCGAATAAAAATGAAGATTCAAAAAGATACAGAGTATCTAACAAATCTTGGTATTTTTTTCCATGGAATAAAGATAAAACAAAACTAATTGAATTAGTACAACCAGTTTATAATAATGTAATTAAATTAAATGGCTATGAACCAAAAGATATAAAGAAAAAAACGCCAAAAGACGGAATCATACAAAGATTTCATTTAATGAATTATCCATATGGGAATGGTTTTATATCAAGGCATGTTGACCCAGTAACTATAGTTAAATGTACAGCGGGAATCTATATTAGCGAATTTGGCAAAAATTATAGCGCTGGTGGTTTTTATGTAATTGATAAGTATAAAAGAAAAAAAAATATAGATAAAAATATAAAATCATCAGATATGGTTTTATTTTACTCATCAATGCCACATGGAGTAGATAAAATTAAAAAACCAACTAAAGCGCTAAAAATTAACGAATTACCTGGAAGATGGTTTTTAAATATGACACTTGTTTCATCACATCATGTAAAAAATAGAATAACAAGTAAAGGTTACTAAATAAAAAAATTAAATTTTAACGTGACAAAGCCACTTACCACCTTTTTTTTTATATTTTTTTTCCTTTTCAAAAATTTCATTTTTATGGTTCCAGGCAAATAGATAAGATAAATCAAAATTACTTTTATGAAAATTATCCATAGAAACAATAGGAATATGCATCCCAGGAGAAAATTTTCCAATTTTTTCTTTGGATGTGTCAAAAATACAATCGATCAAATCATTGCCAATATTACAATAATTTAAGACTGTAGTGCTTTTTGCAGTAGCTCCATACCCGCAAATATTCTTATTATCATTTTTCAAACGATTTATTTTTTTTAAAAGTTCATGTTTTGAAATTTCACAATTTTTTTTAAATTCTAAACAACCATCTAAATTAGAAATATTTTTTGTATCTTCATACTTTAATAATTTACTTATTTTTTTTATATTTCCTGTCTTACTTTTTCTTGAAATTATATATCTTATAGAGCCACCGTGAGTATTTTGAGGTATTGCATCAATTAATTGAAAATCATAAATATCAAAGATTTTAAGTATTGAAGAAATAGAAAACATATAAATATGTTCATCATATAACTGATCATATGAAACATTTTTGTACATTGACCCTAAGTATGGTTCTTCAAAAATAAAATAACCGTCTTGTGATAACAATTTATCAACACATTTAATTACATCTACTAAATCTTTGATATGGCAAAATACATTTGCAGCAAAAATTACCTTGGTGTTATTGTGATATTTTTTTAATTTATTTAGGTTTTTTGAATTAAAAAAAATGTCATAAGTTTTGACGCCATTTCTTCTCGCATAAGCAGCAACATTGGGAGATGGGTCTATGCCTAATACATTAACATTTGTATTTTTAAAATTTTTAAGCATGGTTCCGTCATTAGATCCAATTTCAATTAAATTAGAATTATGATCTAAGAAATTTTTTTTAAGCCAATCAGCACAATCTTTAAAATGCTTAATCATATATTTAGATTTGTGAGTAAAGAAAGGATAATCTTTATAAATAATATTAGAAAATTTTGGTAAATCTAAAACCTGAAATAATGAAATTTTTTCATTAAATCCAACGTTTAATTTATAGAATTTTTCTTTTTTAAAATCTTTTTTTTTTAAAAAACCGTTAGCTAGAGGCATTTTGCCAAAGCTCATAAATCGTTTTAATTTTTTATTTGTAATATTGCAATTAGACATTTGGATTTGTATTAACTTTAATTGTGGAAAAAGTATACTATATTATTTTATTTGTACATTGATAAAATATTACTTTCGTTATCATATAAAAAAATGTAATAGTCATAAAAAGTTAAATCAATTAAATAAGTCAATGAAAAAAAAAATAATATCGCTCAATGAATTCAATCAAAAAAAAAATAGATGGAAAAGTAAAATTTTTAATAGCGATAAAATAAGGAAACTAAAAAAAAAACTTTACATTGAAACTGACAAATTAAACTATAGTTATACGCATAGTTGGCTTGGTGAACCAATTTTACAGACACCGGATGATATTGTAACTCAACAAGAGATTATTTATAAAACAAAACCAGAGGTTATTATTGAAACAGGCGTATGTTGGGGTGGCTCAATACTATTTTACAATATGTTATCAAAAATTGTTCCAATAAAAAAGATTATAGGAATAGATATATTCATTCCAAAAACTCTTAAAAAAAGACTTAAAAATAAATGTAAAGATAAATTAATTTTAATAGAAGGAGACTCAACAGGCGAGGATTTGATAAAAAAATTGAAAAAAAATTTAAAAAAATACAAAAACTTTTATATTCATTTGGATAGCGACCATAGACATGATCATGTTCTTAAAGAATTGAATTTATATTCAAAATTTTTAAACAAAAATAATTATATTGTAGCTGATGATACAATTGTCAATGAAATTCCAAATCAAACGCACCGACCTAGACCTTGGAATAAAAATGATAATCCGATGACTGCGGTGAATAAGTTTATCAAAAATAATAAAAATTTTAAAATTGATTATAAATTAAATTATAATCATCTTATTTCTAGTAGCCCAGGTGGATATATATATAGAAAAAAATAACTATTAGGGTCGTAAATATGATTTTAGACCCAGCATACAACTTAAAATACCAAACAATCTATAAAATCTATTTTGAAATTTAAATTTATTAAAAATAATCAAATAAATTAATAACATTAAAAAATCTTTGATTATTAAAAAAAAAGTTTTTTTAACAGCCATGAAATAACTAAAATTTTTTTTATAATAAAAAAACATTGACCACATATAATGCCAAGATCTCAGATTTGAGATTTTATGAACATTATCTGAAATAGATGAGGCTCTTAAATGCTTAATATTTAAGTGAGTAACAAAGTATGTTTTTAATCCCATTTTTTTACAATTATAAAATAAATCTAGTTCTTCAAAATATAAAAAATAATTTTCATCAAAAATTTTAGTTTTTCTAAACTTTTTAATATTAAATAACATTACTGAAGCTTCACCTTCATATTTTTCAATTCTTTTTTTTTTGGAATTTAAATTTCCATGGTTTGGAATCAATACTGAAAAGTCTTTTACTTTTTTTGAGTAATTTATAAATTTTTGGATGAAATTATTTTTAAACTCTACATCTATATCCAAATACATGGCTAGTTTAGTTTTACAATTTTTCAAACCAAGATTTATACCTGCGCCATTTCCATAATTTTTTGATCTTATTATCTTTGTTTTTTTTGAAAATTTTATATCATTTAAGTTGTATTCTTTGCAGTTATTAATAATAATTATTTTAGTTTGCTTTCCTATTTTTTTTAATATTTTTCGTAATTTTACTTTATCTGGTCTGTATGCAACTATAATTACTGATAACATATGAAAATTATTTTAATACTTTTCTTACTACACTCCTAAAAATTGAAGCAAGCTTAAATCTTATTTTGTAAAAAATTTTAATCTTAATCTTATTAATAAAATTGTTTTTTAATAAAATTTTCGATTTGTCTAAAATTATGTTTTTATTAATCTTATCCTCACCAGACACTAAAATACAAGGAGGTTGTTTATCAGACCACTGAGTATTAGGGTATTCATAGTTTGCTGGTATTTTGACAATATTATCTGTTGAACAATATTGCAGTATAATTGAGTCTCTTGCTTTTTTATCTGTATTTGATGTTTTGTGCCAAGTTCTTCCGCTCCAAATTATAAATTCACCAGGATTAAGATGGAATGTTTTTATTTCACAGCTTGGATCAATTTTTTTTGCTCTTTCTAAAACTGCATTATCATCTTTAATATTTATATTATCATTGTTTTTTAACTCTTGAGGAGCAGTATCTATATTGTGTGAATGTGTGATTAGTGATACAGGTGTTTTTTGATTTACATTTTTTAAGCCTAACCACAATGTAAGACCTTTAAAAGATCCATATTCAACATCTAAATGCCAAGTATGTTCGTTATTAGGTTTTTGGTGCACAAAAGCACTACCCCATAATAGAATATTATTACCTAAAATTTTTTTTAGTTTTTGTATGATTGTGGGATGTGAAGCTAGATTTGTTACTAATGCTGATTTTTCATGAATTGATTTTTGCCAAGCATACAGTTGTTTGGGTATATATTTTTCGCTTAATATATTTAAACAGTCTGGGTACTCTAAAAGTTTGTAGGGGCCCATATAACCCTCTGAATTAAATTTTTTAAACTCAAGTTCCATTTTTTATTTATAGCTAAAATTTAAAATTAAGTATTTTTTTATTATTTTTAATTATTTTTTTTATTTTATCTATATTAATTGAACTGTTTTTTGGGAATTTTTTTATTTTATTAATAGAAATACTTTTGATTTTTTTTTCAGAAAATTTTTTAGCAAAAATATATATTTCTCTCTTTTCTCCACCTATATTAATAATTCCACTTTTGTCTAAAAGGTATGGTATTAACTTTGATACCGATTTATTAAAAATAAAGCTAGACACTGCACCTTTAATTGCTTTTTTATGAATAAAAGGAAAATCAGTCATACACAATCTTAGTATTAATGAATTTTTATATAATTGTACTGATGCTTCTCCACCCAATTTTGACCAAGCATAGTTATTTATAGGCAGCAAAGAGTCCGTTTCCTTGTAATTACCTTTTATACCAGGGTACACATAGTTAGTTGAAAAATAAATTAATTTGATATTGTTCTTGTTACAAAGCTTAACAATATTTGCAGTCCCAACAATATTTAAATCAATGCTTAAATTTATAGCTTTATCATGAATATCCATGGGCCTGGATAAACCAGCAATATGCAAAATATAGTGAATATTTTTATTTTTTAAAAATTTTTGCATCTGTTTAAAATTTAAAATATTAAAATTTTTTTTTGTTGTAAAATATGTATTAAATCCATCGAGGTCATTTTTAAGGTAATTACAAAATCTACTAGTCTTTCCTGTAATTAGAATATTTTTTTTTCTTACAGATGTGTGAGCCATTTTATTTTTTTTGATTTTTCTTTTTTTAAAATTTCTTTTTTATGGTTCCACGCAAAAAGAAAAACATTTTTATAATCAGAATTTTTAAAATACTTATAATGTTTTATTGGAATATGCATGCCTGGTGAGAGTTTACCGATTTTATCAGGCGTTGTGTCAAATACACAATCAATCATAGTGTTATCAATCTTACAATAATTTAAGATAGTAGTACTTTTAGAAGTAGCACCATAACCACAAATTTTTTTACCACTTGCTAATATTTTTTCTATTCTTTTCATCAATCTTATTTTAGAGTTTTCGACTTCTTTTTTAAATTTTTTACACCCTAAGAAGCTATTTACATTATTTTTTTTCTCTAATTTGAGTAACTTTAAAAGTCTAGCACTTTTTTTATTTAAACCCTTTCTTTTTATAATATACCTCATTGAACCACCATGAGTTTTTTGAGGAATTGCATCAATCAATTCAAAATTAAATAATTGATAAATTTTTTCAATAGATGTCAATGAAAACATATAAATATGCTCATCATAGATTTGATCATAAGATACTTTTTTGTACATAGATCCTAAATAAGGCTCTTCAAAAATTATTGTACCATTTCTGTTTAGAAGTTTATTAAAACAAGATATTAATTCTTTTTGATTTGGTATGTGACAAATAACATTTGATCCCACAATTACATTAAATTTAATTTTTTTTTTTATTAAATTTTTTATATTTTTATAGTTAAAAAAATTATTAATACTGTTTACATCATTAGAAAGAGCAACTTTGTGTACACTTTCTGAAGGTTCGTATCCTATTGAATAATAATTACTGTCAAAATTTTTTAAGAATGTACCATCATTCGAGCCTAATTCTAAAATTTTATCTCCCTTTTTTAAAAATTTTTTTTTAATCCAAGTAGCATATTTTTTAAAATGCCCAATCATAAACGAAGAGCTTGAACTATAAAATGGATAATTTTTATTAAACATTTTTGAAGGATTTGGGTGATTTACCAATTGTACTAAACTTAGTTTTTCACTAAAAGCTACTTTTAGTGAAAAAAAATATTCTTTAGCAAATTGTTTTTTTTTTAAAAAGCCATTAGCAATTGGCATCTTTCCAAGATCTAAAAAAATTTTACATTTGTTATTTGTAATTCTGCATTTCATTTTAATAATTATTTTTTTAACATTCAATTTTATTATGCATATAGTCATTATGACTATAAATATAGTCAGACAAGACAAGCAAAATAGTATTATTAGTTTGTAATTTTATTCCTAGCCTCATTACCATTGTTAATTAATAGTTAATTGTAATAATAAAATAGAATTAATACCTAATAAGTTATTTAGTGCAACAAATAATATTTTAATATAATAAATATACTACTAATTAAATTTATCAAAAATTATAATGAATATTTTAATAACAGGTGTTCTTGGTCACATAGGCTCATCAGTACTGGCTGATATTTCAAAAATAAAAAAATTAAAATATGTTTACCTAATTGATAGTGCAAGATCCAATAATTTGAATATTTTGTTTAAGCTAAAAAATAAAGATAAAAAAACAAAAATTAAATTTATTGAAGGTGATCTTTTAGAGAATAAGGTATTAAATAAAGTTAAACATAAAATAGATGTTGTAATTCATTTAGCTTCTATAACTAACGCTGAGGCTTCTTTTAAATTTAAAAAACTCATATACTCTAATAATTTTGGTATTTTTAAAAAGATTGTGAATTTTTGTATAAAAAAAAGAGCAAAATTAATTCATTTTTCAAGTACGAGTGTTTATGGCTCTCGATCATCTTTAGTAGATGAAGATTCTAAATTTTTAAGTCCTCAGAGCCCATATGCAGATATTAAATTATTTGAAGAAAAATACTTAAAAATAAGAAAGAAAAAAATACGATATATTTCTTTACGATTAGGTACAATTACTGGGATTTCAAAAGGTATGAGATTTCACACTGCTGTTAATAAATTTTGTTTTAAAACAATTCTTAGGGAGGAAGTGCCTGTTTGGAATA
>JGI20151J14362_10000493_pt1 | contig 28836 bp, 16 predicted proteins | sample COG_01_FD_14362 | JGI IMG/M metagenome (IMG submission 14362)
GCCAAAGCGTCCCTTTTCTCTCGATTTTCCAAATCCGCGATCTGTTTCAAAGGCTCTCGCCAAAGTTTTCTCGTTTTGTCTTCGTCTCCTCCTTTCCGCGACAAAACGGCCGCTTCCAAGGCCTCCATGATGATGATGTAATGATGATTTGATATGTGATGTATATACTCGTACAGAGCAAAAAAAGTGAGAAAAGAGACGAGAGTGAGAATTTTTTTTTTTGAATTTTTTTTGTCTTTTTGACAAAAAGTGCAGTTTGAGACAAATTTTTTCATCGAGAGTCTTCGATTGATTTCAGCCATCGAATAATACTTCCACACAAAGAACAACGAAGAAGAAGGTCTTTCTAAAACCACATCATCATCAAAAGAAGAGATGGGGAAAACACCGGCGCAGGAGAACCGCCTGAAGGCGAAGAAAGCCGGGATGTCGCACCAAGACGTCCTGGACGAGAAGAAGAGAGAGGACTCCAAGTTGAAAAAGCTCGCCTCGGCGAACCAGTCGTTTGGGCAAGTGAAAGGCGCGGCGATGAACACGAAACACGCGAAGGAGATGCAACGTTTGAAAGACTTGAACGACCCGACGACGAAGATTGGACGAGAACATCTCCGGGCGCAAAAGAAAGCGGCGAAAGAAGCGCAGGAGTTTCTGTTGAGAACGAAAGGGATCGACATCAAACAGCCGGAAGTGGCGGAAGGCGTGGATAAGAAGACGGTTTTGTGCGAGTTTTTTAAGCACGGATGTTGCGCCAAGACCGGGGATAAGTGCGCGTTTTCGCACGATTTGGCCATCAACGAAAAAATCGCCAAGAGGAGTTTGTTCGAAAACGTAGATTCCATCGACGATTGGGATCAGAAGAAGTTAGAGGCGGTGATTCAAAAGAAACACGGGCAAGAGGTGAATTCGAGCAACGAGACGCAAATTATTTGCAAACACTTTCTCGACGCGGTGGAGAAGAAGTTATACGGGTGGTTTTGGCAGTGCGCGGACGGGAAGGATTGCAAGTATAAGCACAAGTTACCGCCCGGGTACGTGTTCGCCGCGGATATTCGAGCCGCGGAGTTAGAGGCTATGAAGAATAGAAAAACGGACCAGGATCTTTTGAGAGAAAAGTTGAACGAGTTAAAAGTAAAAGGTGGGACTGGGACGCCGGTGACGTTGGAGAATTACTTGGCGTGGAAGGAAAAGAAAGTCGCGGCGAGGAAAGCGACGGACGAGGAAGAATTGAGAGAAAGGCACAAGAAGAAATTGTTCACCGGGAAGGAGTTGGTCGAAGAAATTACGAATGATACGGACGATAAGACGGAAGGCGAAGACGAGATTACGCGTTTGTTGGCGGAAAGAGCGAAAGCGAACCAAGAGAGCGAAGATGCGGCGAGAAAAGAGGCGGAGGAGAACTTAGCGCGAGCGAAAGAATTGGGTGATTTGTACAACGAAGATATGCTTCCGGACGATGATAGAGGCATGATGGACGATTTAGAGGAAGATCTGGTTGTTCCAGAAGGTTGGTCCGAAGACGCGATCGCACCGAACGTGGTTGCTGGTACGAGAGAAGCGAAGGAAATTATGAGCGCGTTGGAGGTCCCCGAGCAAAAAGGTATGACAGAAAAGCAAAAGAAAATTCTCGAGGAGAAGAAGAAGTTGGAAGAAGAAGGCATTGCCATCGCACAGGATACGAAGAAGCCGAAAGATCCGGACGATATTTACAAACCTCAGACAGAAATTCCGGATGAATTCAAAGATATGGACGAGTTAGATCCGAAAGCTTTGGGCGAGGCCATAGCGAAGAAACGCGCGGCAGAGGAAGCCGAAGCGTCCGCGCTGATTTTACAAGTCGCCGAAGAAAAAGCGAAAAAAGAAGCCGCCAAGGCGGAAAAGAAAGCGGCGAGAGAGGCGGAGAGAGCGAAGAAGAAAAAGTCAAAGAAAGGGATTAAAGGCGAAGACGAGGAGGAAGAAATTACGAGCTTGGAACAAGCGATTGGTAAGGCGGAAATCAGCGGCATCTCCAAAGCTGGTTTGAAACGAACCGTCACCGGCGTTCTCTCTTCGCAAATTGCCGCCAGAGATATTAAAATTACAAACTTCTCCATGACGATGAATGGCAGAGTGTTAATCGACGAATGCGATATTGAGTTGACCATCGGTAGACGATACGGTTTGATTGGGCAAAACGGCTCTGGAAAGACCAACTTTCTCGAGTGTTTAGCCATGAGAGAGGTGCCAATCCCAGATCACGTAGACATTTATCACTTGAAAACTGAAGCGGAACCGTCGGATAGATCTGCGATTCAGTGCGTTATCGACGAGCTCGTGGAAGAGATGGAACGATTGAACAAGTTTGAGCAACATTTGTTGGAGAATTTCGGCCCGGACGACGAGCGCTTGATGTCTTTGTACGATCGATTGGAGGAAATTGATCCATCCACGTTCGAGGCAAGAGCGAGCGAATTGCTGCACTCGTTAGGTTTCTCCGCGGAAATGATTGATCGTCCGACGAAGGACATGTCGGGGGGGTGGCGCATGCGCGTGGCGTTGGCGAAAGCGTTGTTTGCGACGCCGACAATCTTGTTGCTCGACGAACCGACGAACCATTTGGATTTAGAAGCGTGCGTGTGGTTAGAAAACCACTTGGCTTTGTACAAGAAATGTTTAGTCGTCGTTTCTCATTCGCAAGATTTCTTAAACGGCGTGTGTTCGCACATGATTTGGCTCACCGACGGCAAATTGAAGTATTATTCCGGGAACTACGACACGTACTGTCGCACCGTTGAGGAAGACAACATCGTCCAACAGCGTAAATACGAAAAAGAACAATCTGATATTAACCACTTGAAAGAGTTTATTCGATCGTGCGGGACGTACGCGAACGCGAGAAAGCAAGCGGAATCGAAACAGAAAATCATCGATAAAATGATCGCCGCCGGCTTAACTCCGCCGGTGCACAAGGAGAGAACGTTTACGTTCAATTTTCCGGATTGCGATAAGGTACCGCCGCCGGTGTTACCGTTCGACCAGGTCTCGTTCGCGTACAACGGTAAAGAAGAAAATTACTTGTACGACAAACTGGATTTAGGCGTTGACTGCGACAGTCGCGTGGCTTTAGTTGGACCGAACGGCGCCGGTAAATCCACTTTATTGAAGCTCATGACGGGCGAGTTGACTCCAACCAAAGGTTCGGTCTCTCGACACTCCGCTTTGAACATCGGTAAATACCATCAGCACTCCGTCGAAGTTTTGGATCGAAGCAAAACCGTTTTGCAATTTTTCATGGATACTTATCCCAACGTCCACGGTAAGTTTAAACGAGACATTGACGAATGGCGCGCGTTTCTCGGAAAATACGGCATCGCCGGTAAACAACAAACGACGCTTATTGGTGAACTGTCCGAAGGACAACAATCTCGCTTAGTCTTTGCGATGATTTGTATGGGCAAACCAAACTTGTTGTTACTCGATGAGCCTACGAATCACTTGGATTTAGAAGCCATTGATGCGTTAGCCGAAGCTATTAAGGTGTACAACGGCGGTGTCATTTTGGTTTCGCACGATTTCCGTTTAATCGACCAAGTCGCGAGAGATATTTGGGTGTGCGAAGACAAAACCGTTCGCAGATGGGACAAAGACATTCGCGAGTACAAGAAACACTTGTCTAAGAAAGCGGAAAGAGAGGCGAAAGAGAGAAAGTTGGCGAAGAAGTAAGAAGATAATAAAGAGTAAGAACGAGAAAGAGTATATAAACATTGACCATCTTAAAAAACGACATCATTGAACGTTATTATTATTATTTTAGCCGTTCTTTTAAACGCGTATACAAGAACACAACTTGAATAATACACATCACACGAATACATTCTAATAAATACTAAACTATCGCGCGCAGCACTCTACTTCTTCTACATCACGGCAATAACAACCACGATCGAAACGCCACGATGCACCAATCGATGCACCCCAACATCGCCGTAAACACACACAAACCGACTAAAATGACCATCGCGTTCCCGCACACGTCTCGCCCGGTTTGCTTGCTCAAAAGCACCGCATCGGGCCATTTCAAAAGTGGCGCCGCGTTTTTCGCGTTTTGCACTTGTTTCTCTACCCAACCGATGCATTTTTTTATGCACCACAACATGCCACCGCCTTCGTTGTTTGCATTCGTCTCGTCGTCGTTGACGTACTCACCGTTACCACCCGACGATGTTCCTTCAAAACTCCTCGGGGAAATCATCGTCGGGAAAGAAGACCTTCGTCGGAACAAAATTCTCGTCGGTGATGGTGGTGTTAATGTTCGCCCGTTTTTGTCTCCTCCTCCTCCGCGAGTCGCAGTAAACCGAACGATGTCGTGTCGTCTTCGTCTCCCGCTTTGTCTCGACGACAGCGACGGTTGGAGAACCCCGAGAGCAAGAGCAGCGCGCGTCATGTGATGTGCGTTTTGGAAACACCTTTAGGGGAAATTGAAATGACGCGAAAGCGTCAAACGCCTCACAAGAAACATGTCTTCATCCATCGCGCCTCGAGCATCGGTACAGTTCTTCCGCCACCAAAGCGCGAGGAAAAGAACCAGGAGGATAGGAACTTTCGTTTCTTCTTCGTTCAGTCCGTTCCAAACGAAACTGGGGGCAATGGTGTACGATTCTGGGTACCGACAGTTGTTTCGCCTGTTGGGATATCCCGGGTGCGAGAAAGAGGCGGAGGAAGTGGTGTCCATCTTAGCGAGCGAGAACGAACGAGCGATGCAGTTATTGGACGTGTCGTGCGGTCCCGGCGTGGTGACGAAAAGTATCATCTCCTCGAAGATGTTTGCGAAAGTTTACGCGCTCGATTTTTACGAGAGCATGTGCGAACGAGCGAAAGAAACGTTCGAGAGAGAGTGCACACTGGGAACAACAACAGTTACGAAGTCGTGCGAGGAGACGTGTCGGATTTACCGTTCGCGAACGAAACGTTCGAAAAAGTGTCCTCGACGGCTGGAATGCACTGTTGGCCGAACCCGGTGAAAGGAATGAAAGAAATCAAAAGGGTGTTGAAACCGTCCGCGAGGAGCGACGAAGACGATTGGGGCGTTTTGTTCAGCACGGTCGTGTTGCCGCGGAAAGGCAACGAGACGAGAGAGACGTACAAATGGGAGACGAATAAGCCGTTTTTGGATCGCGAGGCGGTTTTGGATATCGTGAGAGAGAGCGGGTTCGACGAATACGAAGTCGTGATGGAAGATAAGGCGTATATACTCGTCAAAGCGCGGTACTTTTAGGAGGTAGAAACTAGTTTATGAAGAGAATGTATTTTAGACAGACACACGCGCGGCGCGAAAATTATTATTCGTTGACAATCTCATTCAAAGCGTCGGTAATCGTTTCGTACTCGAATCGATATCCTTCTCTCAAGAGCTCCTTTGGCAACACTTTCTGTCCTTGCAACACTAACGAGCTCCCTTCTCCTAAAAGCGCTTGCAACGCGAAATCTGGAACCGGCATCCAACTCGGTCTCCCTAACTCCTTCCCTAACGAGTTGGTCAAATCCCTCATTTTCACCGGAAACGGCGCAGTCGCGTTTATCGCGCCTTTCAATTCTTCGTTCACTAAACTCTCCCTAATAATCTTCACCGCATCTTTCCTGTGAATCCACGAAAACCACTGACCACCGTCACCAATCGGACCTCCCATGAAGAGCTGAAAAGTAGGCAACATCTTCCCCAACGCGCCTCCGTCTCTATCTAAAACAATCCCCAACCTCACAAACACGACTCTCGTCTCGCCGTTCGTCATCTCCTCCGCCTTCTTCGCCGCCTTCTCCCACGCTAGACACACGCTCGATAAGTAATCCTTCCCCGAGTTGCTCGACTCATCGAACGTCTCCTCGTCGCTCGTCCCGTAATACCCAATCGCGCTCGCGGTCACCAAAACCTTCGGCCGTTTACTTTCCTCCTTCACGTTCGCTATCGCCGAAACCACCGCCTCGGTCGCTTTCACTCGGCTGTTCATGATTTCTTTCTTCACGTTCTCGTCCCATCGCGTACTGATTGGTTCTCCGGCTAAATTGACCACGTGCGTGGATCCTTTAATCCCTAACGGCCATTTCGTCGGTTCGATTAAGAGTAGCGTTCCTTTCGGTAACGTTTCCGGTTTCAATTTTTTCTTCGCCTGTTTTATCGACCGAGTGAGCACTCGCACCTCGTGTCCGTCTTTCAGTAAACTTTCCACCAGTTTCGTGCCGACGAACCCAGTCGCGCCGGTTATGCTGACCACCATTTTGTTCTCTGATTCTTCTTCTTTATCGTCCTTCGCCTTTGCGTCGCTAAACGACGCGACCAAAACACCACCCTTGAGTCTTCTCGTGCCTCTCGTTCGCCTCGACGACACGTGAGACGAGGACGACGAAGAATCAACAAAAGAAGAAGAAAACGAAGGAGAAGACATCGAAGAACAACCCCGCGCAAAGCTCATCATCGCTCTTGCTGTTATTCTAAACGACGACAAAAGAGAGAGAGAGAGAGAGAGAGAGAGAAAACCCGGGCGCAGAAGTGAAGAGTGCGGGGTGTTTTGGAGAAATTTGTGATGTGATGTGAAACTTAATTGTGTAAACTTTTTCTCTCGATTTTTTCTCTCTGCTGCTGCTCCTTTTCATCGAGCGCTCGCCGACGGATGCCGATCAAAACCGCCGTTGCCATTTTTGGTGTTGCCGTATTTCGCAAAGAAACCACCATCATCGTCGGCAGTCGGACGGTTTAAATCGATTTCGTCGTTTTCGGAGGAAGAGGAGGATCCGACAGAAAACGATTTCAACCACGCGTGCCGCAACGCGTCGTCCGGGGTCAGCCTCTCCTCCGGGTCCCACTCGAAACACCTTTGTAAAAACTGCGCGAACTTTATCGAGCACCCTCGCCCGAGCGCTTTTTTGAGGCCTTCGGCGGCGAGTTTACGACGCGAGGCTTTTTCGCGCGCGGTTTCGAAGGGTAAGAATAAAGAGGACGACCCCGAGGACGGCGCCGCCGGGGCGGTTGTTTTTGAGGTGGTTGTTTCGAAGTCGTCTTCGTCTTCGTCTCGGTGTTGATGATGATGTTCGTTTTCATTTTCTTCGCCGTCGAAGACATCGGTTTCGACGGGATCGTTCGCGCGATCGGCGAGAAGTCGGCGGCTTTTAACGCCCTTTTTCGTTTTCATCGGCGTGGTTGGGACGACGCGCGAAAGCGAGGCGCGCGCGTGGGAGTCGTGTTTTTTCATGCTGTTCTTCGTTAATTCGTCGTCAAAGTCCGAGTCGGACGACGTCTTTCTAGATTCCTCTTCGCGTCTGAGTTTGTTAAGAAATGCGCTCGACGGTGCGCCCAAGGTTTCTTTTGCCAATTCCAATTGTTCGGCTTCGTCCGTCCCGGGCCAAATCGGCGAACCTCGTTTGAGTTCGGCTAAAACGCACGCGAATGACCACATATCGATGGATTGGTCGTATTCGCGGTCGCGAAGCATGACTTCTGGTGCGCGATAGAATCGAGATTGGACGTACGGGTAGATGCGCGGGACGTGGGCGAAGCACGAGGAGCCGAAATCGATGAGTTTGACGCGAATGTTGTTCCCGTTGCCGGCGTCGTATTTTTGAGTCGAAGAAGGGAAACCAGCGCGCGCGGTGGAAGGGTAAGATGATACCTTTGAGAGCGGATTTGCCGACACCGTTTCGCTCCTTCTTTCGAGTAAAATATTCTCTGGCTTCACGTCGCAATGGATAATGCCGAGCGATTTGAGAAAGGACAGCGCTCGAGCGAGCTGTTTGGCGACGGTTTTGCACACGCGTTCCGAGGCGCCGGTGAAGCGCTGATCCACCATCCACTCGTACAAATTGCAATGCAACAACTCGAACACAATGCAAGCGTGCGTTCGAAAGTTGAAATGTTCAATAGCTCGAACGACGCACTCCGCGTTTCGTTTCATTCGCGCTCTTTCTCTTTTTTCTTCTCTTTCTTTTTCTTCTTCGTCCTCTGCGAGACCGATTCGAGCGGATTCAATCGCTTCGAGCACGGCGAGTTCCGTCCTTGCTTGAATGCGATACTCTTCTTTGTTCTTGATTATTTTTATCGCCACCGAACGCTTTTGTCCGGCATTTTCGTCGTGTGAACGCACGTCGTGGTCGACGCACTTCACCACGCGACCAAACGTGCCGGATCCGAGCGTCTCTTTCACCTCGAAGCGAAAGGCGAGATGGTCGCCCGGGCGCGCTCGATAATCGCCTTTGGAATCCGTACGACTCGTGGTACTCTTTATCGAGGACGTTTTCCTTTTCGTCGACTTCGATTGCTGTTGCGCAAACGCAGTGATTGCGCTGAGTCCTCCACTTCCTGTCGTTTTCTGCGTTTTCGGTTTGCTTCGTGGCGGAGGTAAATAAAACACGCGAAAGTCGTTCGTTTCGTCGTTTACGCGCGCGTCTAAATCCCGCACGTCTTCCTCTTCCAATCGCTCTTTGTGAAAGCGTAGCGCGTGATTCGCCGACATCGACTCGCGTATGACTTTAGCCTCCATCGTTTCCTTTCCATCGATGATAATAACCGGAGCATCTTTAATGGTATCCTTGCCCGATGATGGTTTCTCGAAAAGTAGTAAAGCGTCTTCTTCTACTTCTTCTTTGGCGGCGGCGGCGATAGTTTCTCGATTGTTTGACTTTGACGACGAAAAGCTTTTTTCGAGTTGATGGATTGCCCCGGCGATGACGTTCATATTCGCGTACTTCTCGTGCTCTCTTGTGGTTTCTCTCGCGGTTACCGCCGACGTCGTCGTCGTCGTTCTCTTCGCGATTTTCCTATTCTTCCCGTCTCCCTCCTCTTTCTTTCGCGCGGTCTCATTTACGCTACCTTTCCCTCTACCTCTCGCCGATTGCGGCGGCTTTCTCGGCGTCATCGCTGGAAACAACTTTTCCGATGGATGACGATCCCTTTCAATCCTTTTTTCTTCCCTGTCTTTGACTTCACTCGCCTTCGTCTTCTTCATCTTTCTCGCCCCGTTCTCCTTCTCTTCGCCTTCTCTCGCCTCCACATCCTTCGTCGTCGTCTTCGTCGTCTCCTTCTTCTCCCTCGCGCCTCCTCCTCTCGCCGATGCCAACACCTCCGTTTTCCTTTGCAACTCCTTCTGCGCCTCTCGCGCGCGTTTCATCGCGAATTCGATCGAGCTCCTCTGACTCCTCCGCTCAGGCGATGGGGAGATATTTTTTCTTTGACTCCTTTGACTCTCAAAATAATCCACCACCTGTTCCGTTGGCGCTCGTTTTCCTCGCACTTCCTCCGCGATAAACGCGAAGATTCTTTCACTCGTCTCACCACCTCCTCCACCACCTTCTCCTCCTCCTCCTTTTCTTCCGTCTCTTTGCAGCGCGACTCGCGTAATCTTTCCAACAGAGATGAGATGAGATGAGATGAGAGATGCGCTTTTTTTTTCTCGCAAAGGAAAAAAAAACGTTTCTCTCAACACAACGGAAGTTCTTCGCGCTTTCTTTTTTGCTCTCTCTCTGTCTCTCTTTCTCTCTCTCTCTCTCTTTGTGCAAGTAATTTTTGAGGGGAGGAGAGAGAGACTGCTTTTCTGCCGCTGTTCTTTTGCAGTCGTCGTCTCGCTGTTCGCGGCTGCGTCGTCGCGTGTCTCTGCTCTTTCTCTTTTCTTTCGTTGTCTGTCTGCGTGTATCTTTTAAAAGAAAGTGAAGAAGAGAAAAAAGGACGAAAGAGGAAAAAAAAGACCAAAAAGACGGACCTTTTTTTTTTCTTTCTCTGAATCAAATCTCTACAAAAACACACTACTCGAATACGAAGAAGACGAGGGAGAGGAGCACTACTACTGCGACTCCTTTTACAGAGAACGCGCAGAAAGACTTTAGACGGGCAGATATTTTCTTCTTTTCCTCGTGTATGCGATATTTAGTCGCAGAGAGAAGAGAAAGAAGAGAACGTTTTAAGAACGGCTTCTTGGGGAAAAAAGATGGAAGAGGGACATCAACATCATCAACGAGACCGTGTAAACGAGGACGACGATGAACGCGAGGAAGAAGAAGAAGAGAGGACAGGAGGGAGAGGGAGGAGGACATTGAATCTCTTCTCGTTCGATCGCGGAGGAGAAGAGGAGAAAAATGAAATCACCGCCCAAAACGCAGACTTGGTCAATCGAGTTGCGTTGGTCACCGGGTGCACCTCGGGGATTGGAAAACAGGTGGTTTTGGATTTAGCGTTAGCCGGGGCGAAAGTCGTGTTTGGATGCCGAAATTTGAAGAAAGCGGGAGAGGTGAAACGGGAGATGATGGAGAAGTTTCCGCACTTAGATTTGGTGGTGATGGAGGGAGTGGCGTTGGATGTATCGAGCGGAGAATCCATCGCGAAGTTTGCGCAACGTTTTAACGAGACGATTGGCGAGTTGGACGTGTTGGTGAATAACGCCGGCGTGGCCTCGGAGAAAGGGTACGAGAGAGAAACTGGTGTGAGTAAATTAGTGTGGACGAACTTTTTGGGGCCGGCGGTGTTGATGCTGTCGTTGAACGAGAGTTTCCAACGCGCGATTGGTCGGCGGCAGTTTGCGAATTGCGTCTTCGTCGCTTCGGTGTGTCATCGCTTCGGGAAGATCGAAGGCGCGGATATGTGCAACAAGTTTTTATACAACGAGAAGTTCGGGTCGTATTCGGATACAAAGCTGGCGTGCGTGGCGTTTGCAAACGAGGTGGAGTATCGATGGGGGGCGAGAGGAGTGCGGTGTTCTAGCGTGGATCCCGGCGCGGTGAGAACGCCTATTTTCAGCAGCGTGAGGTTGTTGCGGTTTTTACCGTTGGCGTGTTTGAGGAGGATGTGTTACGCGCCCGCTGAGGATGGCGCGAGAGCGGTGACGATAGCAGCTTTAAATCCGTTTGCGCCTCAGAACGCGAGTTTGAACGCGACGCCGCAGATGCGAAGGATGGATCAAGGAGCGAGGCATTTCAGTCGAGGGTTGTTCGCCGGTAGGTTCGTGCAGAAGTACGGACCGGGGAAATTCCCTTCGTCGGTTGAGGTACGTAACAGTGATGGTGATGACAGCACGCCGCAATCCCTGGATGCCTTTTTTCTCAATCTGCGAAGATTTCGTTGGCACGTGCACGCGTTGTTTTTCGCGATTGGCGTCATTGCGATTTCCTTAGTCGATTGGCCGTTGCGTAAATTTTTCAAAGGACAAAAATTTGACGGCACGAAAGTGGTCGAGTCCTCCGAAGCATCTTACGATCCGGTTTTAGGCACGGAACTGTGGGAAATCGCGAAAGAATTTAGCGGCGTCGTTGAGCCGGCATATGGCGAACGGTTCACCTCCAACGATATGTTCTCCGAGGAATTTCTCGAACAGTTGTTTCCGAACGAGTTGAGCATGGAAGAACATTTGAAAGTTATGGAGGAAACGGCGACGAATCTCGGGATTGAAATGAAACATATTGATGCGACGAAGTTAAGGAAAAAGGACAAGGGGGATAGCGATGCGAACGACGGCAGCGATAGCGATGGTAAATCCGTTAAAACGAAAAAGAAGAAACATAAGCGAAGCGGGAGTTTCTTTCGGCGGTCGCAAGAGAATTTAACGAAAATAGACTAGACTCATAGAGAAGGTACAGGGTGCGTTGTGTGTCTATAAGTACCTACAACGCGCGTTATGAATAAACCTTATGCTAAAACTAAGCGCTCTGTTCCAACCCACCCTTTTCGGCCAAACACTTCAACATTTCAAAAATAAAGGGGATGTAATTGTGTTTCCTCCTAATGTTCTCGTCTCTCCAAATTTCCTTCCGTTTCATTTCATCTTCAATCTCGTCCGTCAACTTCACGATACTCTCGTTATCTCCACGTTCAGCGGCCTCTCGTAACTCTCGTCTAAACACGCTCTCCTTCTCGTTCGTTACTGCCAACAAGTTGAAGCTAATCTCATCCGAGGCGTATTTCTGTATGCGCTCTTGAATCGCTGGAACCGCTACTTCGTGCCAATTTTCCTTCGAACATTCTCCGTACGCCACTGGTTTCGGTTTCAGACCGTCCAATTCCCACATGCGTCCACCGTGATGAACAAATGCGACGAAATGGTACACCTCGTCGCCGTTCTTCGCCGCTCGCTTCCCTTCGTCTACAATCGGCTCCGGTCTCGCGAACGCGTTGTGCGCCGCTCGAATCTTCTCGCTGTTCGATAACGCCAACCCTTTCAACTCCGGTGGAAAATCTGCGGTGAACTGTTTAAGCTCTGTGAGCGTCTCACCGATTGTTTGCTCTCGTTCTTTTCCTTCCGCGTCTTTGCTTCCTCCGTCTTCGTTCCCGAACGTTTCCACGTTCAACAACACCCCTAAAATCGCTTGCGTCGCGCACGCGTTCGTAATCACTTGACTCGCGAAAAATAAACTCTCCGGCGCGTCCATGTTTTCCACTGCTAACGCGCTCGTCGCGTCTATATCCGTTCTGTATTTGAACAAGAAGATTAATCCGTGCAAGTGGAAGCGGCGGTTGAGCGATTCGAGATTCGAGAGGTCCCAAAGTTCTTCCACTTGGACGCCTTTGACGCCGATTTGTTCGACGAGGGAGGTGAACACGGCCGGGTCTGATTCAATCGTCGTCCACTCCATATTTGTCCTCGTTCGCGCGTAGTAATGTTCTCGCTCGCTTTTTCAAGTACTGGATGACGAAGAACCCAACCGTGTGGAATGTTTTGTTTTGCGTATTCAAATGTGTTTGTATTTGTAAGGATTTTCAAGCACACGAGTGAGAAATTCGCTTTAAACGTCTAACGAACGACGACGCGTTCGCACTCGTCGTCATCGAATAGATGATCAAAAAAGTATTCATTAATGTACATTACAAATGGATGTCTCGTAAAACGCATCGTGTTGAAACTAAAAGGGGGACAATTATGTATAAATATATGTATAGATTTACTTCTTCTGTTGAAGTTGCGGTTGGTCTTCGCCGAACGACATGAAGAGATTCTTTCGGTCGTCGCTGGAGATGTATTGCTGGAGCTCGTCGATGCCTTGCGGCATCAGCGGGGACTCTTTGAACGAAAAAGCTCCGACTGGGCCTCCTTTTAACGGAGATTTGTTCGAATTTGGCGTGAGCTTTTCCGCGGAATCGTTCGGGACTTCAACCGGGTCTCGCGAGCGGCCTCGGCGTTGTACGTCAGATATCGAGAAGGAAGAATCGACGTTGGTATTCTTCTTGTTTTTGTTGTTTTCTGTGTATTCTTCTTCGTCTTCCTCTTCCTCGTCGGAAGAGACATCGTCCTTCTCTTCGTCCACGTCCACGTCTACGCCAAACTTGGAGCCAATCGATAATAAACCGTTCTTTTGCCTATCCATGATGTCTTTAATGAACTCTCGTTGGCGTTGCGATTTCAATTCAAGTTCAATTTCGCGCTGTCGAATTTCTTTTTGTTGGCGTTCGACTTCTTTTGCACTCTCGACGAGCGTATACTCGCGTTTCTTGTCCATCTCATCGCGCGTATGCAAACGTTCGTCGAGCAAATCGTTGACGCGTTGCAACTCTTTCAAATCGTTCACGGCGTTTTCCAAAGCCGTCTTGGCATCGCCCAATTCGACATTTACCTCGTCTATCTTCACGAGCACTTCTTCCGGACCGGTGTATCCGTAACCGCCAAACGAGGCTTGTTTCTCTCCCGAGCGAAGCGCTCGAGTTTCTTCTAACAATTCTCGGTGGGTATGATTCAACGCGAGAAGCGAGTCCTCGAAATCTCTCGATCGGCGATCACACAATTTCGCATACTCTTCCGCCGTTCTCGCCTCCTCCAACGCTAAGTTGTATTTCAAACGCACGTCTTCGTCCGATAAATACATGACGTTTTGGTCGAGACCGACGAACGCGTCTACGGCGCCTCGGCGAACGGCGGTAAGTTTGTCTTGCAACGCTTTGTACTTCCCGCTCGCCGCGCCGCATCGCGTGGTGAGCTCTTTGTTCGATTCCGTCAAATCGTTGCACAAGACTTCAAACTCTTCGAGCTTGACGTCTCTGGCCACGATCGCAGCCGCGTGCTCCTTGGCCAATTTATCGAGAAACTCCGAGTGATTCGCTTCCATCTTTGCTTTTTCAATCAACAAATCGTCGTATTTCTTCTTCTCTTCTCTCAAAAACGCCGTCTCTTCCATTTGTTCGTTCACAATCGTCAACTTCTCCTCGCACTCTTTCGTCAACTTGTCGCACTTTTTCTCCTTTTCCTCGCACGTCTTCTTCACGTCGTACAGCTCTTCGGAAAGTTCTTTCGTTCTTTCTTCTGTCTTTTCGTCCGCCATTTTCTCCAACTTGCGTTCGAATTCCAACGCCTGTTCTTCCACCGTTTTCTCAAACTCAATCGTTTTCTCCTCCAACAGATCTTCTGCTTTTTTCGCCCTCTCGTCCGCAAGCTCCGCCTGCGCTGTGCGTTCGTGACACAAAACTTTCGTCCGGTCGTACTCTTTCAACAACTCGTCCTTGACTTCGTTGTCCGAAATCAACGCGTCCACGTTCTTCGCCATCTCCACGATATCCTCCTTAAACCTCTCCTCTCGTTTCTTCATCTCCGCAATTCTCTCCTCTGCTTCTTCCTCGCGCTTTTGCAACGTTAAAATCGCTTTCGCCGCTCGCTCGTGTCTCAACGTCATCTCCTCTTTCTTCGCCTCGCTTTCCTTCAGATTAATCTTCAACAAAAGCGACTCCGCGGTGATCTCTTCCAGTTGCATTTTCGCCACGCCTTTCTCGCGAATCGCCACGTTTAGCTCGTTCGTCATTCGCGAGACTTTCTCTTCCAGGATTAACACGTCCGCTTCTCTGGATTTCATCGACGGGACGTTTAAACTTTTCAACGACGACGGCGCCGCGGACGACGCGTTGTTATATTTTGCCTTGAGTTGCTCCAACATCACTCGCCCTTTCGAGATGGAATCGTCGATGACGTCTTTTCCTTCGAGACCACCACCATTTACACCAGAAGCTTCCGCGACTTTCTTTTCCTTGACACCGTCTGCCTCGATCGTTGTTCTCGGAATCGATGAGTCAGCATCCGCCGTCGATAAAGAAGTTAAAGAAGAAGAATCATCACCGATCGCTTGGGTATTCCCTTTGCCGAATGGTAAAAATCCCATCTTCTTTACGTTAAGTACCGCGCGATATTTTTTATCTCTTCACCCGCCACCGATATGTATGAAGCGCTTCGTTCTCCTCTCTTCTTTGGTGTCTTCTGTGTGTATTTCGAATGCGCGCAGGAAAAGCGTGCGTTGTTGTTGCGTGTGTTTGTGTGTGTCGTAAATTTGTTTTTTCCCTTGTACAAATGTGTCAAGATATCAATTTTTAGTGTTGAGATTTTTCTATAAAATATACGGGAAATGGGAGAAATCACCATCTTTGACGCTCTCTGGATGTATACAGAAGATACTAAAAAGAAACGATGCGCTTATCAGTGATGTACGCGGAAGAGATCTCTCGATTGATGCCGTTTTTTCGTGATTCTCGTTCGAATTGATATCTAAAAGAAGTCTTCAAAGTTGGCCAATGTGAGCGAATTTGATGTGTTTTCTGCGATTAAAAAAAAGAACGTTGAACACGTTGAACAGTTTGCTCCTCAAAAACTTTCGACACGTGCCGCAGATTTGTACATAAAACACGGGCACACGACGCAAGGGTTAAAGGCGATTTCCGGACGAATCCTTGTTGCGTATTTTCGAGAGGAAGAGATTAAAAGGTTTGGGAATTTCGGGTTTATTGAAGCGCGTTCGCGTCGCGAGAGAGGGATACACGCGCGCGTACATTTACGCGTAAAAATATATTCTCTGCTTTCAACGGCGAATTTGTCCTCGGTCTTGTCATCGCGATAAACTTAAATTCGTATCTTGAACGGGAGCGCGTGTAGCGAGTAACGACGCGAGGAGAAAGGAACCAAAGACGAAGAGAATGTCCGGGTCAAAGTCTCGACCACAGAAAGGGTCGTCCGTCGAGACTTCGCCGATGACTTTGTCGTCGCCGCAAATACCGATGGCGGGGTCTGTCCAACACCAAGAAAAACTCCGAGTCTGTCAAAAAGTCATCGAACAGTTATGCGAGGATTGGCCGGAGTTGAACGAGGACGGCGAGAGGAAAGCGAAAGTGCACGATTTAATATTGAGGTTACCGAGACAGTACGGGTTAGACGCGCACCATTTGGAGGATATCGAGACGCACGTTCGGTTGTTGGAACGAGCGTCGACGAAAGATGCGCCAGTCGTGCACGTCAGAGAGGTTTTAGTTGGCGGGGAGGAAGAAGAGGAAGAGGGCTCGGAAGGAGAGAGCGATACAGACATCGGAGGGAAGGAGGAGGAGGAGGACGCAAATAGAGAGGACGTGAGCATGTCGTCCGCGAACGAAGAGAGCGGACAGTCGGCGAGATATAAGTCGCAAGCGAAAGCGATATTGCAGCAAAATCATCAACAACAACAGTTGCAGCAAACGAGAGGTTTGCGAAGGCCGATATTCGGGTCTTCGTTGACGCTGAGTTCGTTTCAACCCGGGTCACCCAGCAGTCGAGGTGGAAGTATGAGTGGGAGAAGCATAGATAATAACACTAACAATAGAAATAGCGTAGAAGGGACGTATGAGATTGCGGTGTGCGGAGGGAACAAGCCGAGGACGTTGTCGAGGATATCGACGACTTTGTTTGACGTCGGGTTGAATATTGCCGAAGCGCACGTGTTTTGCACGTCGGATGGGTTTGTTTTGGACGTGTTTATCGCGCAAGGGTGGCGTGAGAACGATGCGAAAGGGTTGGAGGCGATGTTGCAAAGCACGTTTGATCAGTTTAATTGGGGCGATGCGGTTTCGTCGAGAAAACTACAACAACAACAAAAAAGCGGAGGCGCGGTGGATTCTGCACCGGCGCATCCGAAAAGAAAAACAGAAGATGTGAGTCAGAAGAAGAATAACGGTAGAGATAGACGCGCTTTAATCGACGATAGAAGCGTTTCGCCCATGCCTTCCGAGTGGGAAATTGATGAAAAGTTGTTGACTTATAGCGAGAAGATTGCGCAAGGCGCGTTTGGCGTTTTGTATCTCGGACAGTATTGCGGTCAAGAAGTCGCGGTGAAAGTTCTAAAGACGCCGAAAAACGAAAGTCACGACGATTTGAAGAGAGAGTTTCAGCAAGAGTTGTCGACGTTGAGGAAAGTGCACCATAAAAACGTCATTCAACTCATCGGCGCTATAACGAAAGGACCAATGTTGTGTCTCGTGACGGAGTTTATGCACGGCGGTTCGATGTTGAGTTTCTTGCACAAAAATGCGCCTTTGAAGTTGTCGCAAATCGTCAAGTACTCCACCGGCGTCACCTTAGGTCTCGATTATCTCCACAAGATCAACATCGTTCACAGAGACGTGAAAACGGCAAATCTGTTGATGGATGAAAACGACGTGGTGAAAATTGCCGATTTTGGCGTCGCGAGGGTCATGGCGAAAGACGGAGTGATGACGGCTGAAACTGGGACCTATCGATGGATGGCACCGGAAGTTATAGCGCACCAAGTGTATAATCACAAGTGCGATGTCTATTCGTTTGCGATCACGCTCTGGGAACTCGTCACCGGTGGCGATATACCGTATTCTGGATACACTCCTCTCCAAGCCGCCGTTGGCGTCGTCCAAAGAGGCATGCGTCCAACCATCCCGCAAAGTTGTCACCCGGTCCTCGCGCATACCATCCAATATTCCTGGCAAGCTGATATGAACACCCGACCGGAATTCGAGCAAATCGTGGAAATGTTGAGAGACATTAACGTCATCGACGACGGGAAAAAAGATGAAAACAACGGTTTGATGTCTCGATTCCGCTCGATGGGGTTCGCCGGAAGTAAAAAGAAGCAAAATAAAGAGTTGAAACAATAATAATAATAATAATAATAATACCATGGGGATAGATAGATAGGTAGATAGATAGATATACCCGTACCTTTGTGTTGTGTGAAATATAAAAGCATTGTGTATTGAAGCGCGTACTTTAAAAACCGACCAACGAGAGAAGGAAAAAGGACCTTAAAACCCGAAAAACATCTTCACATCCCTTCACAACACATCCTCCCTTTATTGTTTGGATGAACAACAACCACAATCACAAAGTGCCGGAAACCTCGTTCTTCCGAATTTTAAACTGGGAGCGGTACGTGCCGTACAACTCTAAAATCGCGCTCGTCGGGACGATCGTTTTGACTGGTGCGGTTGCAAACATCGCGCTTTCTGTTTGGGAAAACAATAAGAACATACACAAGAGAACGAAGAACAAGAACGAGTGAAGGGTGTTAAAATGCCAGAAGCTTTGTTTCGATTGGTCGATTCCAGCGGAGATGCGGTTGACTCTCACCATCGGGGATATCATCGAAAGAGAGTAGTATCGCCGATATCCTCCCCGCACTCTTCACCGAAACGAACGATGATGATCAACAGGAATAAACAAACGCAAACGGATGCGAACAACAACAGGAAAAGAACACTCCAAAACGTGGAGAAGAAGCGAACGAAGCGGACGCGAGAAAACGTCAAGAAGTCGTACTTAACCGTCGTGCTGGCGATATTGGCGTACAGATTTTTCGTTTTTGCCGGGAACGCAATTACCGGGAACGCGAGTCAGTTAGCGGTGAATGAATTAGAAGCAAACTTGAGAGAGTTGAACGGCACCGGGTTACTCGCGCGAGCGCGGATGGAGGACGCGGAGAAGCAGATTGCGAAATTAAAAGGCAAACGACGAGGGAACCGAACGCCGCAATTCGTGACGGATTTTATGAGTTTAGACGAAAAGTACGAGATTCGGTTTACTTTGAGAGACAGAACTCGACGCGGGTGTCGGAGAGCTTTAGAGACGGCGAATAGAGTCGGCATCGAGAAAGTCTCCGACGTGCCGATGAAAACGCCGAGGATGGCGTACGATTTGGTGTTTGGGACGATGAGAAAGACGTTCGTTTTGAGATCTTTTGCGGACGGACTCGAGAGCTTTTTGATAGACGTGTACGGGTCGGTGATTTTAGTGAGGCAGTTAACCGTGGATCGTTTATTGTTTGAAAAAATGAACGCGGAAGTGTACTTTGATAAAATACGCACGTCGATGAAAGAAAACAAGGAGAAAAATATGGAATCGATGTTTCATTCAACGATAGGGAAGATGATAGTACTCGCGATTGATACTTTTACAAAGGCAAAATCGAACGCGTACGCGTTTTGTGCGTACGTGGAACGGTTTGAGAACGTGGCGACGCCAGAACCGCCTTCGAAGAGGACATGCGAGAAGGAAAAGATCGCGTTGGAAACAGCCAATCGTCTCTCGCCGTTTGCGGATAGTCTCCCTGTTTTTGACCGAACGTTTGGAACATGGACCGCAAAGTGTAGCTCGAGGTGCTCGGAAGGGTTCCAATCCAGAGTAGATTGTAACGGCGACGTTGAGTTACGTCGGTGTAAAGGGGAAGAAACCTACGGGTGCGACGGCGTGTGCGGCTCGGGCGCCAAACTCGATTGCGCCGGCGCGTGTCAAGGCGAAGCCGTCGTAGACACGTGTGGCGTGTGTGGTGGAAGTAACCGAAGTATCGGGTGCGACGGCGTGTGTTTTTCGCCTGTCGTCTTGGACGATAAAGGCATGTGTTGCTTCACCGAAGATTTAGAGGTGCACGACACAACGTTAACGAAGAAATGTTCTCGCACGCATGAAGAAGCGACGCTCGCGAAGCAAAAAAAGATGGAAGAAGAGGCGGAAGAGAAACGAAAGAGCAAACCAAACTCGTTCAAGGAACTGGTGATGCAATTTCGCGACGCGAAGACGAAACAACGCGCCGCGTACAGCAACTTTTTCCGGCTTCTCGTCGCGATTCGTATCACGTGCGAAATCGCGTCCAAAAAAGTCGGCCGCTCCATCGCTAAAGTCATGCGAGGGCACTTCAAAGCCATCCTCTTCGTCTTTAACATCTTCTTCGGGAGTTACATGCGGTCGTTCGTAGGCTTCCTGGTCATCATGCTCGTCGCCGTCGTAACCGTCGACCGTCTTTTCACTCTCGGCGTCGTCGAGCGGACTTTGGACAAATCCAAAACCGCCCAAATGCTCGCCAACCGCTCGAAGCTCAAATCCATCGAGGACATCAAAAAGCTCGAAAGAAAGCTCGAGAGCTTTAAAAAAGAGGCGAAAACAAAAATCGGAACGCTCTTCGCCGTCCTCGTCCGGATATTCGACATCGTTCTCGCCAAATCTATCGTCCTCTTCTGGAAATTGAAGAACGCGCTCGAAGAGTTTTACGACGCCACCGACCTCGCCAAAAAACGCCGACGACGAAAAAACGAACCTCCTCATTCTCCTCCTCGTTCGTAGAATAGTAATAAGCGAGCGAAAGGTCCAAAAAGACCGCCATAATGTAAGATCCGCGCGTGATTAAATCTGTGTATTTATAAATGAAATCTCAATATTTTTTACTTCTTTCCTTCTCTCAAAAAGCGCTTTTCGTCCTCACTTCTTCTTGGCTCTGAAACGCATTCGAATGACCACCAATGACCATCACCGCCGCGGGCACCTGCGCACCACCCAATCGTAATAAGTATACGTAAACATACACGGAATATTTGAGAGCGTTAAATAATCTGTAAGAGAGATTGAGAGTAGCTTTCGAAATGGAAAAAGAAGAAACGAACGCTTTGGAACGACTTGACGGCGACGACGGAAACGACGACGACCGCGCCGACGAAAAGAATACTAATCCACTCGCTTTAGCACCGACGACGCTTTCGACGACGACGGCTTCGACGAATACTCCTACGCCTACTGCGGTAGGAGAAACACTCGTCGGCCAAACCGCCAAATCCGCGCAAATCGACCTTTGGTTGCAACAGACCTTATCGAATTTGCCGGTGCAGAGTTGGAACGTGACGTCTTTAGGAGGAAATGCAGAAAAAGGGACGGGGACGACGACGACGACCACGGCGAGCTTTGAACGGATGGCAATTGCTCCAGAACGCGTGGAGGCGTTGAATGGACCGATTATGCGCGTGGATAGGATCGATGGGGAAACGGTTGATGTGAACATGAACTTGCACTTTCGAGCGCACTTTGGGAAAGGACAGTTGGAAAATTCGACGACGAGTTTGTCGAACAACAACAACAACAACAGCATCGTAGCGGCGGCGGTGGCGAACCCCGGGGATTCTGCGAATTTCGGCGCGGAAGATCGGGTGCAGAAGAAAGGAGGCTCGACGTTGGCGTTAGGCGAGAAGGCACACGATACCAACGACGCGAGCGGAAGTTCACCGAGACTCGTGGAACTGAGAGGAGACGACGAGGAGTTACACGCGGCGACGACGACGACGACGATGACGTCAAATATATCCGCCGTGGACACCTACGCGAGCCCGGTGGATGGGAGATACGCGGTGGCAAGGTACGATGGGGACATCGAAGATGGTGAATCGCGTGGATTCTTATACAGCGAATATAAAGGGAACAATGATAACAATAACAACAACGGCGCGTCGACGAGCGAGCAAAAAACCAACGCGCTTTCCGAAGAGTTTCGCATAGATGCCAAGAACGTTCGCCTACTCGAACGCATAGCCGTCGGCGGTTTCGCGGAAGTCTTTCGAGGCTCGTATCAAGGCACGTTAGTCGCGGTAAAGCAACTTCTCGAGCGCGGGAAAAGCGTTCGCGAAAAACTAGAGAACGAAGTGCAAACTTTGGCGCGTTTGCGACATCCCAACCTCCTTCTCTTCATGGGCTACGCTTTAGAGCCCCCTCTGATCCTTACCGAGTTCATGCGTCGCGGCTCTTTGCACGGCATCTTGAAATCCGACGAGTGTTTCAAAGTCGACGGTTTGCGGTGTCTGAACATTACCATGGCCGTCGCTCGAGGCATGCACTACCTCCACACTCGATCGCCACCGATCCTCCACTTGGACTTGAAATCTCCAAACATACTCGTGGACGAAAAATGGCGAGTCAAAATCGCCGACTTTGGCATGTCCCGCGTCCGCTTCTCCACCTTAGCCTCCGCGCGCTCGGAGTTCCACGGCACCCCGGAATGGATGGCCCCGGAAATGCTCCGCGCCGAACCGTACGATGAACGCGCCGACATCTACTCCTTCGGCGTCGTCTGTTGGGAGCTCTTAACCACGCGAACGCCTTGGGACGACTTACACCCCATGCAAGTAGTCGCCGTCGTCGGTTACTCCGAGCGCAGACTCGCTTTACCGACCGATTGGAACAAACGAAGAGAAGCGCTCGTCGGCGCGTCGTCTCAGAGACAACACCCGCTCACCCAAGCGGACGAGCTCGCGTTCGACTCCATATCGAACTTGTTCGAAACCTGCGCCGCGAAAGACGTCGAAGCGAGACCGAAATCGTTCGAGTTTATTTTACGCTCCTTGGAAACGGAAATGAACGCGTGGCGACGGTCGTTACCTTCTCCTTCCCCGGGGAATGACAAAAAGGTTGAGACGGGAAAACAAGAAGAGAATCCTAAGAGCGACGAAAACGGTTTAAAGGAGAGAGAATAATAGAACACAGACAGTAGTAGTAGTAGTAGTAGCAGTAGTAGTAGTGCGAAAGTACTCGACATACTAATAAAGCACGCAGAAAGGAAATCAAAAGAAAAAATGTTCAAAAAATGTAACCCTAAACGTTTTTTTTGTCGAAGCGATAGGGGAGAGAACGCGACTCTTCGGTGCCTTTTATTTTTATCATCCCGTTCAAAAGACCCACACACTACTAACGCACACAGTCTTTGTTGACTTGCACACGCATCACAGATACGTCCAAACTTCTACTTTCGTCGATCGCGCGGTGTAAAGCGCACGCACGAAGAGGAGGAGTAGATCTCGGTCACTCTGTGTGCGACGAGAACAGACACGCGCACACCAAAACTCGTTCTCGCGCGAAGGAAAAATCTCTTCTTTGGGAATAATTTCGTCGAACACAAACGAGCGCGTTGGGAAAACGAGAGACGGAAAAAGCTTCTCGTCTCCTTTACCTCGTGTGCGTCAAAGTCGTCTGGAGGCAAAAGAAGACCAAGAAAAGGAAACATTACAACACGTACACATATAAAATGAGGGACGTGTCGCAGCAAATGATGCGCGCGAGCACCTCTTTCGCCGAAGGTGCGTTTCTTTTCCTCCAAGAGACGCTCTCTCGTGAGTGCAAAACCAATTGTGCCTCGAGTGCTGCACAGTCAGAGTTTTGCTCTTTTTTTGGGTGTTCGCTCGCTTTTTTTATCCCCCTCTTAAAATTTTAGAGTTGAAAGAGAAGGGGGGAGAAGAAGAGGTGTCGATGTTTCTGCGGACGCGTGTTTTCAGCACTACGAAATCGAAAGAGAGGAAGAGAGGACGTCGTTTTTCAGCACTACGCGATCGAAAGAGAGAGAGAGAACGATTCGAGAGCGTAGAATACGTATTCTTATTTTTTCTTTCAATTATTGACCCCGGTTTTCTTTTTCCCCTTTGTTTTGGAACGCACCAAAAACGCGTTTCAAAAAAAAAACAGATTTCGACCCGATGATGATCGTGAGAAAACCAGACGCATCCTCCTCCCCGTCCTCCTCCTCGCCGAGTAATAGTAGTAGTAGTAATAATAAGAAGAACAAAAGAGACGGCGAGAGCGGCGGCGGCGACGCGGGTGGCGGCGGTTCGCCGGGAACGTCGTCGTCGATTGGACGAAGGTTCGATCGAAACAAAAACGCTTCTTCAAAGACGAATAGCGTGCGCGACGTGGGGACGCCGTCTTCGTCGCCTTTGTTTGGTCACCACCAGAAAACCGGGTCCTTTGGAGGAGGTAATAAAGTCGCCGATCCGATTTGGATCGACGACGATTGCGAAGTGGACGACGAGTTTTGTTTCAGCGACGACGGGTTTACGCCAGACGCGAAGAAACGCCGCAACAATAACAAAGGCCAAGGTAAAACAGTTTCGAACAACGAGGACGAAGACGATGAAGAGCTCTCCGGGTCTTTTAAAAGAAGAGAAATTGAAAACGAACGGAAAATGGTCAATCGTCTGTGGGATAAGCCGACGACGTCGGAAGATTTGTTGCACATCACCTCGCACGTGCCGGTAAACAGAACAGGGAAAGCGGCGCCGAAAGAAACAGTAAATAAAACGAGCGTGAATACTAAAACGAATAAAAAACACAACAACAACAAGAAACTTCAACAACGAAAAGAAGAAACAGATGAAAGGAAACAGAAATGGTTTTACACCAAGGTGACGTTTGTCGCGGTGATTTTGAATTTTGTCGTCGCTCTGCCCTCGTCGGTTTTCACGCAGTTACCGTCCGTGTTTACCGGCTTGGGCGTCTTAAAAGCGTTGGATTGGTTGTTTCCAAACTCGAGAAAACGTTTGATGCGCATATCGCGAAGGATTCGTCGGGTGAAATCGAGCGTGAAAAATCGAAACATATCGTTTCCGAGTTTGAAATTTGCTAGACTCGGGGTGAAATCCATCGCGAATATCGCGCGTCGAGGCAGCGTGAACGCGATGAATCGCGTGTCATCGAGAACAAACATCATGCAAAAATCTGAGTCGTTTGAAAATCTGATCAAGGAGGGCCAAAAGAAGAACGAAACCGGCGACACGCTTTCCGCGGTGAAAATATTCACCAGAGCGGTGGAACGTCAACCGATGAACCAGTTTGCAAACATCGCGCTATCGAAATCTCTTTCCGACCGAGTCTTTGAACCGGAGATTTTCAAAAACAGAGTGAAAGCGAAAGCGTTGGCGGACGAAGCCGTCGACCGCGCGCAGAAAGCGGTTGAAATCGACAGAAACTCGTGTCAAGCGCACGTGTGTTTGGCGGTCGCGTACGGTCGCGCGCAAATGTTCTCCAACGAAAACAGAGAAAAAGTTGAGCTCGGTAAAATGCTCAAAGAGTCTCTCGATAACGCGTTGAAGATTGATCCGAACGACGACATGGCGTTGCACGTAATGGGTCGCTACGAGTGGTCCATGGCTAACTTGAACGGCATCACCAAAATGTACGTGAAGATGATGTACGGCGCGCTCGCTCCTGGTTCCGCCGAAAACGCCGAAAAGCTCTTCAAGCGCTGCATCGAACTCAGCCCGAACCGATTAATTCATAAAGTCGAGTTGGCGAAAATGCTCTTCGATTTGAAACGCTACGACGAAGCGCACAAGTTAGCTACCGAAGGTCGCGTCTTACCGATGGAAGACGTCAACTCGGAAATCGAGCGTAAAAACGCGGACGAAATCATCCGAAAATCAGCTCTGAAAATGACTCGAAGTCGAAGTTCCATGATGGGCTTTGGAAGTAGCTCGGCGCTTTCCAAGAAGTTGAAATCTCGGACGCCTTTGAAAGACACCAGCAACGCGGATTTGCAACAACAACAACAACAACAACAACAACAAACGTTGGCCGAGGCGCAACCGCAGCGACAGAACTGAAGCACACACGTTTCACACAACAAAAAGTAGATTTAAAATGTATAGAAAACCCCACATAACGACACTATGAACAACACTAATACCAACGAGTTTGTTTCTTCTTCTTCGTAATATCGATTGCGCCGCTCGACAAAAGCGCTTTTTCCAAGCAAAAGCCACCCCCACAAGGAGAGATTTTTCTCCATTTTATGGGTGCGCTTAACACGACGTATACGACGACGAACACCGACGACGCATCATCGTCGCGTCATCGTCGCGCAAAAGTTTGAGGAGAAAGAGAGAGCGCAGAAGATAAAACTCAAAGCCCTCTTCTTTTCTCCGTTCTCCTCTCAACGACCACAAAGAAGAATCAGTCATGCCGCCAAAGATGCAAAAGAAAAAGAAGTCTCTCTCGCACGCGCAAAAGATGCTTCAAGCACAAAAAGCGAGACCTGGAGAGGGAGAATTAACGACGACTACTACGATGCGAGCGACGCAATTGTCCGCTTTACAAGGGATGGCGACGACTGTGTTTACCGTGGACGCGCTGGATTTAAAATCCACGAAAGTGCCTTCAAGAGGAGGAGGAGGAGACAAGAAAACGAGAGGCATTGGCAGTCGCAACGCGCATAAGAAAGGCGTACAAACGACGTTCGCGAAAGAAGCGGATTACGACGTGGAGAGACGCGTGAAAGACGCGCGAAGGCCAATCGGGACAGCGCCGAAAGCGTACGAAGAGTTAGACGTCGTCGTCGCAAAGACGAAGAGCGCGACGACGATATCCGATGGTGCGATTATTGTAGAACACCAAAGCGTGGAGGCGATTGATTTCATGCCGCGGCGACCGAAATGGTCGCGAAAGGGCGACGCGAAAGAGACGAGTAAAAACCGCTTGCGATTGAGAGAGCGAAAGGCGTTCGCGAAGTGGGCGAGACGGGTGAAAGAAAAGATGGTGGCGAAAGGCGGGTATCCGCCGGCGTTTGAGCAGAACTTGGAAGTTTGGAGACAGTTGTGGCGAGCTATGGAACGAGCGGACGTGATTTGTTGCGTTTTAGACGCGAGAAATCCTATGTTGCATTTTCCGGCGGCGTTGTACGCGCACGCGACGAGGGTTCATAAGAAACCGTTGATTTGCGCGTTGAATAAGATCGATCGAGTGCCGCGGGAAGCCGCGGAGAAGTGGAGGAAGTGTTTATTGGAAGGATTGCCTGGATTGGACGAGGTTATAGGGTTCATCGCGGTCGAACAGGACGAAGACGGGATGAGAGAAGAAGAGGAAGGAGAGGAAGAAGAGGAGGAAGAATTAGACGAAGAGGAACTCGCGAAGAGGGTGTACGAGCCGACGCGAGAAATGACTGTCGGTAAGTCGGCGTTAATTTCAGCGGTGAAAAGAGTCGCGAAGTACGGGAAGCGGTGGAAACACGTCGTCGAAGATGATCCGCACGAGGACGAGGACTCGCGTCTGCATCGAACGAAGACGAAAAATTACGCCTTTTTCGAAGACGAGTTTGAGAACATTCACGGCGAAGACGACGAGGGAGATGACGCGCCTAAAGACGAGTGCGTCGTTGCGCTCGTCGGCCATCCAAACGTTGGCAAATCTTCCATGATTAACACTTTGCTCGGTCGTAAAGCAGTCTCAGTGAAAGCGACGCCTGGGCACACGAAAACGTTGCAGACGTTAAGGTTTGCCAAAGGCGTGTGGTTGTGCGATTCGCCTGGATTAGTCTTTCCTCGAGTCGACGCGAGCTTACCGGAACAAATCGTCGGTGGTATTGTTCCGTTACCGATTGTACGAGAACCTTACTCATCGTTACGTTGGCTCGCCGAAATGCGAGATGCGTGCAAAGATCGATGGAAAGCGTACGCGGACAGCAAGACGTCCAACGAGAAAGATCGTCGTTTAGCCGAAGAACTATCCAAGACGCTCCCGGAAACGTTGAAAATTTCAGCGTTGCCTACAGATTTGTACGACAGCGAAGTTTTAGAATTACGAGACGCTTCGGACGTTCTCGAAGGGTTTCTTCCTTGGTCACCGTTGTCTTTAGCTCGCGAAACGGCGTTGAAACGAAAGCTCCTTGTCTCCGGCGGACGACCGGACGACCGCGCGGGAGGCGTGATTGCGTTGAAACGAGTTTTGGACGGTAAATCACCGTACGCCGTTCCTCCACCAATAGATATCGTCGCGATTAAAGCGAGGCGAGATTCGGCTCACGCACCCTTCGCGGACGAGGACGTGAACATCGAGAACGAAGAAGGCTTCGAAGGAGAATTGGAAGAGATGAACAGAAATGATAACGGACTTATTCTCGCAGAAGATGGGGGTGGTGGTGGTGCTCACGATGCGCTCGATTTAATCGATTACTTCGACGACGAGGATCCGTGCTTTGATCCTGCTCCAAAGAAAGTGGATATCAAAAGCAACGACGACGACAGCGACGAGAGCGAAGGAGACGAGCGGAATAGTAGAAAAGCGGGGCCTTCGAACGCATTCGCGGCGCTTTCATTGGAAGAAGACGATTAAAAAATTAGTTAGAGAATAGAATTAACTTGTTGTTATAGGTGGATTAGTATGCTGGGGAGGAAGTGCTAGTATTATATATTTACTCGGTACCGTAGATGTAACGTTAATGCAAAATCTGCTTTGCAATCGTCCACGTAACCGTGACCAACAGCGCAATCTTCGCGAAATCGCCGCCCGTTTTCTTCGCCGTTTTCACAACGTTCCCAATCAACGCGTACAACGCCAACACGCCAAACCCGACCAACGCAGCTTGTGTGGCCACACTTCTCACCTCCGGCGGTAACACGCTCGCGCCTTCGTCCAACGCACCGACCGCGCCGCCAACCTTCCCGACGACGTCGTTCACGTCGATGTTCGTCACCCCGGACCCGACCGACTCGACCGTCTTCGTCAACGCGTCTACGCTCAACGCCCCGGTCGTCTTATACGTCACCCCGGCCGCGGCCACTAACAGCAACAAAACTGGTGGTCCCCAACCTAACGTTGCCTCTTTCGACCTCGTAGGAATCCGCCCGGTCTCTTTCCACGATTGTAAACCAACCTCGCCGAAGAAAATCCCGCCCGCGGCGCTGTTAAAGTCCTTTCCGAGCACCACCTCTTTCGTCTCCTTCCTCGGTTTCTTTTTTGCCTTCACCTTCTCTTGCGCGTTCGCCGCGTTGAGTTGACTTCGATAGTCTTGCAACCTTTTCTCGCCTCCGGCGAACCCGCCGACGACGGCGTCTCTCCCGGTCTCGCTCACCAACCCTTTGTTCCTCTCCTCTAATCCGTCTTGGTCTTTAATCCACTTGCCTTGTCCGACGTAATATTCGCCTTTCTTACCAGCTCCTGAACTCGCCGAAACGTTTCTTAAAATCACACTTCGCCTCTTCGTGGCACAGGTCATCAGAGTCGTTTTCCTCCTCTGAATCCTCTCCGACAGACGAGAACGCAAACGCAAAGACGGAGAAGAGACGGAGGAAAA
>JGI20151J14362_10000494_pt1 | contig 28829 bp, 33 predicted proteins | sample COG_01_FD_14362 | JGI IMG/M metagenome (IMG submission 14362)
GTAAAACGTACTTAGCGATTTTCGAGTTATTTATTTTCATTCGTGAAATTATGAACTTAAAATATTTTTTTTCATTTTTGGGAAAATGAAATTAAAGGGCTTTCCAAATCGTAACCAAAAATAATAAAGGACTTGAAATTCATCGGGGGGTCAAATAAATAACTTTTTTTGGCTGTATACTTTTTACAGAGTTATTTATTGTGGTAATAATCAAGTTATTTATTCTAAGTGTTTTATGAATTTGTGAACAATTCAAAATACATTCAAATATTTCTAGCTACACACAGGGAAAAGTGCCATTATTAGCACAATAAATAACTCTGGTAAAACGTACTTAGCAATTTTCGAGTTATTTATTTTCATTCGTGAAATTATGAACTTAAAATATTTTTTTTCATTTTTGGGAAAAGTAAATTAAAGGGCTTTCCAAATCGTAACCAAAAATAATAAAGGACTTGAAATTCATCGGGGGGTCAAATAAATAACTTTTTTTGGCTGTATACTTTTTACAGAGTTATTTATTCCGGTAATAATCAAGTTATTTATTCTAAGTGTTTTGTTAATAAAACGTACTGAGTTTAGACATCATGGAATATATTGACAATCTTAAGCATATGTATACCAGTTCTTGCAATACGGTTGATATTCGCAGATGTGTAAATATTCAAAGAATGTATACAGAAAAAGCCGTCATAAATGCATACAAGGATATTTTCATGGAAGTTCTATCCATTAAATACAATAACCATCCTGGTATTTCAAAGAATCCACTTGATATTGACAAGTATCTACACGATAGCTACGATAGACTAGTAAAACGCCAAAATGCGATTCGTCAATATGAACATTGTGCCGGTACCGATCTGACATTAGTTCCCGGTGTATATGAAAACGAACAACTTATCGTAAAAAAGATGTGGTATTATAACGAGGCTACTTTGATCCGTTTGGAACGATTTGTGGACTATAATCAATATGACGTTGCAAACTTTATTCAGCTTTCGCGTGAAATGATCTACAATGATCCGGCTTATATCCGATTTAAAAAGACATATGCGATGGGTGTACTTCGTGCGTTTATTCCAAAAACAAAATGGTTTTGGAATGTACTGGAAAAGGCATATCATCCCAAGAATAATCTTGGAAAAATGGCGATTGATACATTTGATACACATGGTATCTATGTTTAGTTTATAATAGACACGGTTTGTTTGGTTGTAATGCCAACATGGGAAGTATCTATATGTAAAACCCCCGGGTGTTATAATGGAGGTGATAAAAAATTTAATATGTGCAAATGGCACAGAACAATAGATCTATTGGATAATAAAATTAAGAAAAACTGGCATAAATGTAATTTATGTCATCATGGATACAACGACAGAAGCGCACTTGTTGATACATCAAAAGTATGGAATCCATGTAAACTAGTGTTTGCATTCAGCATTAACGAACAAATCAAAAAACAACGTAAACATTTTGGAGGGATTTATCCACTCGAACCATCATGGGATGACTTTTTCGATAATAAAAGACGTGGGTTGCAAAAATGTTATCCTGGCATGTTGGGATTTTGTGATACATGCAACGGTTATAGCGGGGGCGAATTATGGAAGTATTAAATCAACCCCTGCGACTCAAACCTGGGTGGTTTGTTTTGTTTTTAATTTTTCTTACTAATATATCATTTAGTTTGTCTAATTGTGCTGCCGATTGTGCAGCAGATGCTCCTGGTTTCCTACTCATTGCAGATGCTCGTCGTGAAACAATATCGGCAGATTGCATGAGCATCTCGACTGGGACCGTGTCGGCTTTTCCATGCGTGACCGCATCAATGACTGCACGATTTTGTGGATCTGCCATGTCCATCCGCGTAATCGCTGAATCATGAAGATTACTAATATTCTGCGTATTTCTACGTATTAACAAAATAAGTAAGAATATATTTAGTACCCATAGCACGATTTTTATTGTTGTACAATCCATGCGTTTACTATATGTAAAATATATTATTTACAATAAAGTATATAAATGAGTGAACACAACACCACTCCATGCAGTGATGATTCATTCTACTTGTCAAGTAAGACAGTAAATGTAATGCATGGTACACTACTTGGTATAAGTATGACCGTATTGATGTTTTCTTTTTATGGAAGTGATTATCGACCCCCGAGAGTTACCAAAGTAAAAAGTGCCATTTATCCAAAAAAGTCAGATTAACTTTTTATATCACATAAGTTAAATAACACATAGAATGGCGACACCTCCGAGTATGCCGCCACCGATGGCTCCATTTGAGATTTATGACTGGTGTGGCACAACAAGTGTATACCTTGCATTCATGTCTCCAAATACATATTATACAAGTGAAGGCGAACTCGTTTCTACTGTACCATATTTGACAAGTCCAGATCCGCAGCAAAGTCTTTTTCGTGTTCTAGTACCATCTGTCCTACTTCCAGTAACTCTATTGGCATTTTTCCTTGGTCGTAAATACTTTTGGCCCATTTTCTCCCTCGCTGCGGCGGGCGTCGGGTCTGCAGTCGCATATGGTATTATGTACAGTCGCCCTGATTTCATCCCAATTGAAACACAGTGCGGCGTCCAGTGGGCAGGTACTGCCGGCGGTGCTGGACTTGGTTTAATTGCGGGAATTTTTGTAATTCGGTTTCTACCAAAGTTTGCTGCTCTATTTGTCGGGGGATTTCTGTCGTTTGCAGTATTTCAGCAATTTCCACAGCTTGATCTACTTATAACTGGATTTCCAGTAGTTGATCAGTATAATACACTCTTTCTTGGTTGGGGTCTTTGGCCTATGTGGGCGGTTACACTTATCTGTGCGGTAGTTTCTCTTGTGATCTTTTGCTTTGGTATTCTTGAATACTGGAGAAAAGTTCTATTCATTGCCGTATGTGGTGGCTGGGCGATCACGCATAGCATTCGTCTAATTGCTCGCAATCAGACTGATTATCATGACGGTATCGCAACCGGCTGGTCCGCTGCAATTCTTGCGATTTCAATGCTCGCGCTAGTTATCCTACAGCCAGTGTTTGATATGGTCAGTCCATTTAAGGATGCACGACCATCAAGTGTCTTACCAACTCGTGCAAACACAGTTCGCATGGTAGGTCGGTAAATATGTTCACATTTTTTTAACCATACCAAAAAATGGCAAAAAATCCAAGAAATTAATCTACATGTACACGAAGTACTTCGGTGTGCATAAAACCTTTTCCATCATATAGTGAAATTGTCATACCAGGATGTATAGACCGTAGCGTGATATTTTCTGTAATAGTAACACCTTCTGCTGATGGTGTGAGTAGTCCTTTCATTATTGTATTGATTGCATCGTCAACTTGTTTTGTAAATATAATCGAATAATTGTCTCCGTTATCACTTGTAGCAATTTCAATCCTGTTGTTATTGTAGTTGAACGGTAGATCATCTACAATTCCTGGACCAAACCATAATGTCATAGTAACATTCTTCTCATGACGAGGCGAACTCACTCGTGTCATGCGTCGAATAAATGGATCGAGTTGTTTCCATTCAATCTCTATTAAAATATGATTTGTTAATTTTTGATTATATCTATGGATAAATTGCTGTAAAGAAGGAAGCGATTTTTTAATATATTTATAGACATCGGTGGGTTGTAAATTAATATCGTTGGGGTTATTGTTCCAGTATTTGTTTGGGTTGAATCCTATGGCTTGTGTGGTTTTACATACATCTTTACCTAATTCCGTTGTTGCATCAAATGTAATATCATGGCGACATAATGGACATGTTCCATTTTTAAATTTTAGGTTAGGCAAGAAGTTTGCTATACATTCTTGACAAAACGAATGTGTGCATGATAGCGCAATTAGTGGTTTATCTTCAAAGCAAACGGCACAGAAACCAATGGACATTGTGTTATTTATATGACAATTATAAAATAAAAACTTTTATGATAAATGAATAACTCTATCAGTGGATACACCAATATCTAATTTATTAAGACCGTCTTCAAATCCGGTACATTCTGTTGTAGACAGAATGTCAGTAAGACCGATTTGGATACCTAGATACATTCGTCTACAACAATACATCTTTACCCCAATATTCGAGAGTGCATCGGATTGTGATGATTTATTACGTAACTGTTCGTCATATTCTCTGAATTTTATGAGATCATTGCAGGTGCAGCAACGGATTGGGGGAAGCATGTCTACTTTATGTATTATATATATAGAATCTGACAATTTTTTATGAAGTCTATATTAAACCGTTATCATGGAGACGAATACACTTCTTCTAATTTTTGGAGTAGTTATATTTGCACTCGCATTTTATATTTCGCTACGTAATAATATTATGGGAGCGCGTGATAGATTTGTAAAATACTTTCCGTCGTTTAAGGAAACGTTCAAGCGGTGGAAGTGGACAGGAGCAGCAGCAGCGGGTGCTGCTGCACCGTCTGCAGCGGATGTGATCTATAAACGTGAACTTGAAAAAAATAGTGCTTTGATGGAAATGGTGAAATCGACAATGGGCGCCGGGGAACTCGAGGTTGCAAGACAAACACGAGTTGATCCGTTATATGAAGTTGATTGTTCACATCTAAAAGGTAGTGGTGGTGGTAGTGGTCGTGCATATGGGCCACAGCCGGCTGGGTCGGACTCAACTACTGGAAAAACAGTAAAGCAGGCAAATTGTGATAAATTATCAATAATTATTAATGACAAAGCACCAAATAAACACATTGGAATACTTTCATGGATTGCATTTGCACATAAACATGGGTCTTAAACACGGGGGCGCTTATTTGTGAGAGAAATCTTAGTGGTCTCCTCTGGAGGAGATGACTGATTCATTAGATCAGTAAGACATTCTACGACTTGGTCAGATGTATGCACAACTTCACCAACACGTTCTTCGGTGAGCGTCGAAGCGTCACCAAATCGACGAGATAGGATGGTATGGAGAGATTGATCGACGAGGCCAATAAACTTCTTTTTTGGCATCTTGCGTGGCTTGTACTTGCGCTCTGCCTTGATATAGAGTGGTCCTTCTGGAGGTTCCTCGTCTTCCGCTAGACGAATGGGTGCCGACCGGAATCGAACACCGCCGTCGTCTGTAAAATGCCCACCTGCGACTTCTAGTTCACCGACATTGGTAGACGATACAAAGTCAAATACTGCAATGTCAGTCGCCGCATTATGCGTTGCGGTTGCTTCGTCCATGAGCTCCTTTACGCGCCCAGCATATGCCTTGCGATCGATTTCGGCATTCTTGAATGCAGCGACTGCATCATTTACAATGTCAACACTATCGTCTGGAAGATGAACGAAATTACGCGGGCAGTGATTCTGAATACGGAAATTGCGTTTTGGTTCGTCATCTTCGTCAGTTGCGGTTGCAACCTTGTTGCATACGTACTTGCGCATCGCTTCGATGAGTGTCATATCAGTCCCCTGCATTACATGACGGAGTTCTTCGTTTGTAACGTTGCAGATAATCTCGGTAATGAGCTCGGGTGATAGCTTTACTAGTTTCTTTGTCTCAACAATGACAAACCATTCGGACTCTCCGGTTTTAATTGAAGTAACTCCCGCGGCATCCATTGAATCCATGAGATCGTCCTTGGCAAGTGCGGATGCCTCGCGGAGCTCCTTCTTATGATCCTTTGCTTCCTTGCGAATCTTGCTGAGTGTGCGCTGCGAGTTAACAAATGCCTGGACGTCCATACCTATTATGACAGTTATGACAAGTGTAAATATTATATGTTATACATATCAATAGGGAACTGTAAGTAACCTGCAGATGTTGGTTATCGTTATTATTTGGTTGTTTGTATTAATGACATATATGCTTCTCAGCATAACACCTGGCACTGGACAAACGATAATATCAGCGTATGATTATGGCCATAGATGTTATAAAAACCCATCGTTGACGCGCATTCATTATACATCGACAATGATTCTATTTCTTGAAGCACATGAAACAAGCTGTTATGACAGATATGATAACGGAAATATGATTGCACTGCGTTCTTTTAATGACGGCAAAACGTGGTCGACTCCAATGTCATTGCGGAGTAAATGCAAGCACACTCATTCTCCACAATCGTTTATCTATAACAATCACACATACATAATGTATGTATGTGACAACTATGGCATTGCATGGCGAAAACTAGGAAATACAACGATTTCTCATGAACATTATCAAAAGAATCTATCGAATGGGTTACCAATTCATATCCACTCTTCTGGTATTGTAAATCCACATACGGCGGCGGTAAATATGCCAATCACAATCGGGGGACAATTTATGACACTATATAGTGATGATTTGGTTACATGGAAAACCGGTGCAAGAGTTCCGATGATAATGAGTGGGACATTTGAATATAGCGATAATAAAACAATGTTATTACAAACACAGACAATTTTTAAATTTAATGCAATTATTAATTCATATGATAACGGGAAAACATGGTCAGATATCCAAACGGTCTATCCATTTCGACGTAACAAACCAGCAATGATAAAACACAATGACATAATATACTCTATATCCACGGATGGGCTAATAACTGGTTCAGGACTAACTATTTTTATATACAAAATAAGTGAACAAATATGGTTACATTATTATACTATCGATACTGGTGCGTCGTATGATGCGTCCGTTGTAGTAATGCATGATGGAAATTTGATGATATGTTATGAAAAAGGATGGCGATCGTCTATTCATTGTTCTGTCGTTGCGCCCTACCATGGATTAATGGTCCCCATTGATGTATAAAGGTAACGCATTTCTCCACGTTAAACTCGTCGTTATAATCCCTGTATACACGGAGTGTACATGCCGATGTTACCAATAAATTCTTCATTTTTGTCATATGTTTATGCCGTAGCCGTGTTTCGGTAAAATTTTTTACGATTTTGAAAAAAATTAGTCGTTGTATATCGTCTGGTAGACATATGAATAGTGATTTATCCATTTAATTTCTTGTTGTTCTCGGACGTTTAGACCGTTGGGATGCTGGTTTGTCTAGTTCCTTGCTAACTTCACTCCCTTCAATTACTACTTCTGTTAATTCATTATCGACGTCGGGTACATCGTCTCGATTTCTTTTTCTTGTAAGATAATATGCTGTTTTGAATGTGATACCGGTAACTGCTGCAGCAGCAACAATTCCAGCGACAGTCATTTCAGTGGTTATTGGAACTTCCAACATATGCGAAAGTATATGATTTACTGGCGTCGAAAGTGCATGCCAAATATATGTACTAATTGTATTCAGGGGCATACGTGCAATGAGATTGCCTGCAGTACATGTATAATTCAACGGTAGCCCATTTCCAGAAAGCCCATTAAAGAATGAAAAACCTACACCTTCTGGGCACCTTATTAATTCACCAACGTTGGGTTCCACATATACTACTTCGAATATCTTTTTACTTGCATTGTATACCCAAAACTTACTGTTATCTGCATTACTAAAATATCTACCAACAAGACGGTTCTGCGTAAGTAAATGCGGCTCAAGCGTTTGTAACCCGAATAATACAGCAATCCCTGCAGTCGTTGCTAATAAAGTCCAAAAATGATTCCAATATGCGGTATATATCGTTTCTGCAAATCTAGTCGATGCTGGTGCACGCGACATTATTTGAAGTAGTTCATCTGCAGTATCCATTTGTTTCGTTTGAATGTCATTTAGGGCATTAAGTACATTTTCGAATATTTGTGCATCTTCGTCAGTAATGATAGCTTGTCCATTTATGGTCATCCCGAGGCAAATTGCTCTAAAATCAAACAGTGCTTGTGAATTTCTTGTACGATAATCTAAATTTTGTTTCATACAATCTGATACTTTTTCATATAATTGTTTGTGATGCCCAATGTAATCATCCGTCCATGCATCATTTTTATGTTCTTTCACTGACTTTAGAAATTTGCTATTAGTATATAAACTTTTTTTCAGTGCGTCTTTAATGCATTTTAGTGCTTTTACACACCCTGCTGAAGTTTTCATCAACTCTTTATTTTTAGTTCGCTTTTGTATATTATCAACTGATTTTGAAAATTCAATTAAAGCTGCACCCATGTTCTGAACTAATATATATAGTTCTTCCTTTGCCTCCTCGAGATGTGAGGCGAGCATACTTTCAATGTAACCGTCTTCTACTGGTTGTGCGTCCGTGTTGTTATTCGGAACTGCATCTTGCATCGCCTGTAGATTTTGTACATTTTGTTGAACAACTGGCGATGCCATTCTATTTACATTAATAAATATAAAATTTTATACTTATAATATAAATGAATAATTTTGTATTGGTACTAGTTAGTGTGTCCATAATAGGTCTACTGCTTGCAATAAATATATCTTGGTCAAGTAAAATACTTATATCGATGTTACTATTTGGTATGATTGTACAATTATCATCGGATGTGCAACAACCGGTGCAACAACCGGTGCAACAACCGGTGCCACGTCCGGTACAACGTCCGGTACAACGTCCGGTACAACGTCCGGTGCCACGTCCTGCATTGCCCAATACTGGTCAGTCGCCTGCATCTAGTGCGGCATTTGCCCTGACGCTTGTACCGGCAGCGCCGCCGGTATCGGATATCGATGCACAGATACGGCAACTGGACAATGAAGCAAAAGAAGCCAAGGCATCGAATGGTACGATGCATGGAATGAGCATGCGTAGCAACGCTACAGCCGTGACACTAGGTGTGGCATGGGCATTGACAGCAACTATGGCGGCGAATATGTCCATGAGCAACAACTATATTTAATATTTTATATTTCATAATATAAACACAGATGAATCATCATCAGTTAATTGAAAATGATGACGCTTGGTTAATGTACACCAAGGGAAAAATGAAAAATAGAGTAACATCTGATTTACGTAATTTTGGGGATGTAAATGGTTACGCGAATGTAAACGAGCTTATGATTCTAACTAGGGAATTAATGACGACAATACAAGAACGTATTGTCGATATAAATAATGGCGGATCCGCAATCTCGGAGGAATGTGCGACTCTGATTGTAAATTTGGTTCAAATAATTACTAAAGACATTATTATAAAACATAACGATGGAGATAGTATTGCTGAAAAGTTAAGGCAACATAATATAGATTCAGGTACAGCGCGTGTATGGTGTGGGGGTGATGACAACGAAAACTTGGTCACATCTATAACAGACTGGACGGTAGCGTATAGTAAAGTTATAAGTTCCAATTCCATTGTTAAATTTATGAGACGGACAGGCACGACCATTAAAAAAACCAAAGCACCAGTAATTGCGGGGTTTGTAATGAGTATAGTTATATCAATTGCAATAATACCAGTGGTGGCAATGTTGCTTCAGTGCGTTGATCAATATAGATTTAATGTTACCGGAATGCCTAAATTTAGTTCGGCATTTACTGAATTTGAAGAGGTATCTAACCCAGACGTAATAGGAGCCATGGGACGTGCAATACTTGCATACCGATATGAATGCAACAGAGCCGCAAATGCATTTTCATTATTAGAAAGTACTACGCCGGGTGCTAGAATACCACCACATGGCACGGGTAAATATGGCAGTGTACTTGACTCGACCGATGAAGACATTTTGTCCACTCTTGCACTGGAACGTCCAGGTGATCAGTCAAAATTGGCACTTGCCAAAGGTGCACTTGAATCTGGCATTCATCTTATAAAAACTAATAATGCGGACGATAAATATGTACTGTCATTGTATACGTACGCTAAACAGAATGAAAATCTGGTATCAGACTTATTCCACGAACAGATGCGAGTTGACATGAGCATGAAGATTGGCGCAATTGTAAACAACGCCGTCTTAGACGATGACGTACATAACGATATGATTAACATATTAAAGCAGTTTATTAAAGATCGTTCTGATCGTTTTAGTAGCGATGGTTTTCTATCTTATCAGAATAGTTGGGTCGATGAAATTGCACATACGTTTGATGGCCAGGCTATGAGTAATATACCATTAATGGATATTATGGTTGCGATAAATACTGGTAACCTGAATCTATATAAACGTGGTTTGTCGCGATTATTTCAGCAATACACATCATATGTAAATTGGCACAAGAATACTATTAAAAACGTACTCGTACAATTGCCATATGAACCACAGTTTTATGACATGTATAAAACGTCTAGACAACAAACAGTTGACACTCTATTATCTACTTTGTATCCACTGCTCGAATCTACACGAGCATATTTAATCACGGGCGGGGATCATTTTTCAGAATTGATCAGAATGAAACATGCAGTTATTAATTATCCACGTATGTCATTACTTGCTGCACTTGGAGGTGGCGGTGGTGCAATTGCTAAACTTCGTGATAAGTTACCGGGGTCGAATTTGTTAGGTGGTTTATTAAAAGTGGGAGCAATGACAGTCGGCGGTGGCATTGGTGGTACATCGGCACTTGGACTCGGTGCATCGGCACTTGGGCTATTAATATAATTAAAACACATTATACGCATCCGACAGACGCTGATTAAACGTATCTCGGGTAACACGAATTGTACTGAGACACTTACTATTATTATAAATAATCATCACCGAGTGCATCGGTGTATTCGTTAGATCTGCAATTGGGACATGAAAAATGGTTTCGTGCGTGCCAATTGTAATTTTTTTATAAAATGTAGACCAGTTTGTGACAGCGGCCAACTTGCCACAGCAGGATTTGTAAAATGACGGTAGTTTCTGTGTTGTTGGAATAAGTTGCGAAGCTTGAAGTTTTTCGCGAATATCAAGTGGTGTCTGTAACACATCGAGATCATGGATGGTAACTCCAACGCAGTTACATGCATTGTTTGACATATCGGTGTCATTTGAAATACGGGTACGTAAATTTACCGGCATGATGCCATGGGTGCACCCAGAACTATTGAAAAAGCATGATGTAAGAATATCATTTGTAGAAACGAATCCCGTATGATTCTTTTTGATTGCATTTATTTTGTTGGTATTGACATCGGATGCAGTAACTTTTGCCGCTGATGCAAAAAAGAGCGTGTAGACAATACCACACATGAAAGACCAAGAATTAAACCATTTAACACCATCGCCTTGGTGTACCTTAATTTGTTCATCAAGATGGATGGGGCGATGTGGCGAAAGTTGGGTAACCTCTGATGCACTGTTAATCATATTGTAAATCTGATAGTAAAGTGCACCGTCACCAAGTAGATGGTTCATTGACACAATTAGAATGTGTTGATGTAGTACATTTGCATCTGGAATTAGCGATACTCGAAACAAAATTTCTTCGGTATCAATTGACGTCCACCCGGTCTGAACCGCATACCAGCTGCATTGGCGAATAAATGTCTGTAGATCATATTCGTACGAAATTGTATTATGATCGGGCAAGTGCTGAAAACACTTATATACCCCCGGTAGAATGATAACATCACCATGATTATTTTTACACAACACACCACCGAGCCATGGGTTCTTCTCCACGATGTCATTAATACGTGTTTCAAGTACTTGGACCAATGTAGTTGAATCTCCGGGTAATACAGTCGCAGTGGTGATGGGCGGTGATGTAAGCATTCCATAAGAAGTTTCGGTATGTGATAGAATCGGGGTAAACATATTATTAGTCATCGGAGATTGATTCACTGAAATTTTTAGTAATTTGATCAGTGACTGGGGGTATGAGTTCATGTGTTTTCATCTGTTTCGGTGGGATATTTTCCCCGCCTCGCGTTGCCGCTTCTTCCTGTCTGTAATTTAAATGTTCAAAATCACTAAACCCTCTCGAAAGTGATACACTTACAACTTTGGCCGTATATTGTCCAGGTGTCTCACCCGGTTCTGCGTTGTTTACCCAAAATATCATGGGTATTAACAATAGCACAAGTACTGTTATTATAACAGCTCTCCACATGGTTTACAATTAGTAATATATTTTATTAACTAATAGTAAATACTAACAATGGAGAAAGAGGAAAGTCTTGTTTCAGGTATGTCTGGTAATAATAATTTACCTACCATAAAAGAGATGAAATCGGCGGCTGATGTATGTGCAAAATCGTTATTTCAGTTTATTGCGACGCAAGTGAATGAGTCTGGGGATTATGAGCTAATAGATACGGTTTCGGGCGCGCGAACAATGTTTGCATTGACTACTAATCTTGGGGTTGGATCATATGGTGCGGTGTATGGAATGGAGGGTGGACCGTTTGATAATTATGTCTTAAAACTCTTTACTGATATTAAAGAGGAGGAACAATTGTCATCGCATGTTGCTGAAGCGGCGGCTGGAATTATATTCGGAAACGACAGGCAGGTATCTGTTTCAGTGCATCCAAACATTCCGATGATGACAATACGATTTGAAGACGGTGACTGTTCCGCAATGATTTCTGAACGATATGACATGGATTTATTTAAGTTATTATTGAGTTTCAATGACTATCCGCTGCGTCGCGCCGAACTTTATCGCAATTATGAAATGATTACATATACAGTAGGTAGGATGTATTGGATCATGGTCCACAGTGGGTTTATTTGTCTTGATCGCCGTCCTCCGAATATTCTAGTTAAAATGAATGGTGACAAAATTAAAGATATTCGACTATCTGACATGGATTTAGGATTATGTTGTACTATATATGGTTCAATTGCAAGACATGCACTTGGGAAACATTACATAAAGGCAATTGATAAAAAGAAACGAGAGATACATCGTATACCATGGAGCACATACACTACCGCACCAGGTACCATAGAGGTTCCTGATAACATTTCGGGAGTGCAGTGTACATTGAATGATACACATTTAGATATGATTATTGAACTACAAAGTGCATTTACATTAATACCGTTGGGTATATACCCCCAACGGAAAATGGAGTATATTCTAAGATATTTTGAAGATATATTTAATAACCCACGAAATCCCGACGACGAAAAAATAAGAAAAATTATGGATAATGATTTTATGCGTACTATGATGTTATTTCCAGAGAAACTAAACGAACCACCAGCATTCTAATTATGGCTCTGTCATTGTAATTTCAGTAACTTCAGCGCTTGGTTGAGTCGCCACTGCAATCTCGCGCTCGGTCGGTGGCGAAACCGTCTCTAGACCCGGTGTGGGTGTGGTAGAGATAACTTCCGGATCGCGACGCACGCAGACGCGTGAATTTTTTGGCCACATGACGAATGCAATAATTAGAATGAACATTAGTCCAATAATCGCCGCAATGATAATTCCAGCAATATCTCCATCGCTTAGACCATCATCGTCATCGTCATCGTCATCATCGGCCGGTTTATTTACAATTTGTGTAGAGGTTGGGTTGATAAATGTGATAGTGATTGTGGTTTCCTCTGGTTCAATATTGTAATGACTTGTGAACGTTGTAGTATTGTATACGAAATCATTGTTTTCGTCCATAGCAATGAGTGCATTGTATAGTGCAGCTGGGTCATCGATCGTTGATACATTGGAAAAGGATGTTCCAACATATTCACCAATAATAATATCATTGAAAATATCAACAATAGCTTCGACTGAACCAACACCAGACTCTACCGAAAGTGCATCGGCAATGCTTGTAACTCCCGGATTCATATTCGGCGAGAGAAAGATAGTGATTGCATATAGTGCGGTAGTTTCGTTGTATGTGATATATATGCACTGGTTTGAAGTTGATTCGATCAAGCCACAGTCTGGGTGAAATCGTGGTACATTGTATATAATCTTGGATGCAGTGTACATAGCATACTCAAACACGACTGTGGAAATATTGGTGTCCTCTGAAAGACGTCGAACAGAATCATTTGGGATGAACACCTCAATGTCCGATGTAAACATCTCGACATAATCATACCCAGGTGAGAGTGGCGAAGGCGGCGGCGATGGCGATGGTGGCGACGACGGTGGCGGCGATGGTGGTGGCGATGGAGCAACAACGTTGCATTCGACCATAAGACCCTGGATATGATCCATGGCGACATTTGACTTGTGGCACGTGCCAGATACCCCACCATAGCAAGCAAGGGAACCGCATTGATTGACATTGTCGCCAACAATGTACACACTTCCGTCTGGGCATGTGCATGTTCCATGAAAGGTACCAACATTTGGTGCGTTTGGCGTAAGCCGATTGTAATACCCAGATGGGTATCCTGCGATTGATACTCCGATACAAAACATATGGATAAATTTGCTAAGCATTATATGACGTCGATGTGTGTTCTTACCTAAGATGTAATAAAAAAGATAACATGTGACTATCGAAATTGATGCAGTTCAAGTGTATAGATGTGATAAATCATTGGATATATCATAAAACGCATAAATATACAAAAGGAGAACGATAATAATATAAATGAAGCAAATTCTGAGATTTCCCGGTATTGTCTACGGTTTGGTCTGATGTGAATAACAATTCCATGACTGTGATAATCCGGTACAATAAGTTGCGCATGTGGGTAAACATGCGTTACGTTATTCATACGTGCTTTGCATATAGGACACTCGATTAGATTGTAATAAATGCAACTATCTAAACATTCTTTGCAAAATTGATTTGAATGTGAACATGAAATACGTTCATCATTTACAGGCGGTCGGTCCATGCATATGATACAATCTGTGTCTGTTATCATTTACTCTTAGTTTGGATAAAAATCCACGTAGAGTGTTTGAAATCACGGGGTGATGAATTTGGAATCATCCATTTGTAGTTGTCTAGCCACGGTTGCGGGGTCATATGAAGCACTGGGCATATCCCACATGCTGACGTTTCATCAAATGACATCCAATATTTGCCTCGTTTTACAAGTGCAAATTTATTATCAACAAATCCAGCAACTAACTCGTATTCAATGTCATTAATTTTAATGGTATCCGGTGGTTCTGAAATATCAAACGCCAAGATGGAATCATTTGAATTTGCGACAGGTTTATGTGGAATATCGATTTCATTCCCCCGTCTGTCATAAATCTTGGGTTTCCAGTGTTTGGGTTTATCTTTTTTCAGTTTTAAAAAGTCAACTGGGATCGATATAAACGATGCAAGTGATATAAACGCTTCAACTGCTGTGTATTTGATATTGTTTACGGGACATATAATATTTGCATCATATAGTGCATCATATAGTGGTTCTTCTTCGCCGCTAATAATCCAACGGACTACCTGATCACCATATCCTGCCGTGGTAAGTCCTTCGGCAAATATTCCACGTAGCGTGGTTTCATATGTTAAAACAATACCAATAAACATCATCCACCAATTTGCATACAATCGCGGTGGCCTCATTGAAAGTGGATATGCCCCAACAAGTAATTCTTCCTCTGTCCGTTTCTTTTCATCGTTTGAATTCTTTCCATATGTAACTTCGGTCTGGATATCGTCGTCTCGAATAAATTGTCGAATATTCCCACTTGCATCTTTCCATTGTATCTCTTTAAGAAGACATATAAATGCATCGATGCCGCCATATACTCGCAATATCCTAGTTTTATTGCTCTTGGATACGACGTCATCAACTGACCAAATTGCATCATAAGGAACGCATGCACTATCTTTAATCGTGCCATCGATTATTTTTATGACAGTGAAACGCAATACGCGATCAAATAATATAGAAGCAACGGGTTTTGTTATGTTTGATAGTTTCATCTTTACTCTACATATAGAAATTTAATGTTACGCTATGTATAAACGTGTCCCCGTACATCCAACCTTTATCGATATGTCTACTCATCCTAAGATTATCAGAAATGCATATGTAGTTTTATGTGCCTGTGTGTCAGCAATGTGGGCATCTATGGTTCTTCCAAATGCTCTTTATGACGGTATGCAATCGACGTCAACATGGTCACTTGCTCAAGTTGCATTGATCTATACCATTCAGATTTTTACAATCTTTCTAACCGGCCCCGTATGGGGTATCATTGCGACAAAGATTAGTGGAAGAATTCTACTTACAATTGGACTGGTCGTTGCTGGTTTTCTGAATTGCATGGTTGCTGCATCTACAAGTTCATATGTAGGTGTGTTCTTAATTCATATTATCAAGGGGATCTTTCTTGCCCCATGCCAAATTATCACTCGTAGTATGGTGTCCAAGTATTATAAACTAGATGAACGGAGCACGAAATATGGCCAACTCGAACTCGCCGCTGGTATTGGTGGCCTAATTGGTGTTGTGTTTGGCGCATCTTCGTTTATTGGAGGCGCAGAAGGATACTATGGTGATTTCCCAAAGTGGGGCGTTCCGTTTCTATTACTTGGGTTTAGTTACTTTCCGCTGGCGTATTGTGTATACAAGTTTGTAATTGATCCTGATCATGATATTCGTTTCGTGGAACGTAAATTTGGAATTTCAAATCAAGCAGCACTGTTTCCTGGGATGGTAGACGGTGATGTTAATCTGACTCGATCGGCTGTACGTAAACTGTGTACAAACAAAACGTGGTTTGTCATTTCTCTACAAGGTGTAACTGGTGCAACCCCGTGGCCCGCACTCGGTATGCTTTTATACTATTTCCAGCTCATGGGAATTAATGATTTCCTTGCAATTTTCATTTCTTCTGCAGTTGCAATTGGCGCCGCATTTGGTGGTCTAATTGGTGGTCGTCTAGGTGACTATGCGTATAAAAAATCCCCCAAGTATGGTCGTATTGTCGTATCACAGGTAAGTGTTATTGTTGGTATCCCGTTACTTGCAATTTTCTTCTTTGCAATTCCGAATCAATCAAACCGCTGGTGGCTGTATGCGGTATATGGAATTTTCAGTGGTTCTCTTATTTCATGGAGTGCTCCATGTAATATTGCGATGCTGAGTGATGTATTTGACCAACTTACATTCCCATTTGCATTTGGAGTTGAACAAATGTTTGAAGGAGCGATTGCGGCATGGGCACCTACCGTAGTTGCAGGAATTGCAACCGCATTTGGTGTTGGTGAACTCAAGAATTTTGACCAAAAGACACCCGAAGAACGTGAATCGGACCTTTCCGGACTTGGGTCGGCTCTATATACGATTTGTGCGATTGGATGGGGATTGTGCGCAATTAGCATGTGTGGCATGTATTATGTGTATCCCAATGATTCAATCTCTTTGAATAAAAAGGAATCTCCTGCAACAACAAGCTCCGAATCAAGTGAAGGAGAACCAAACGTTCCGGTAATCATTCCCTTTCCTGCAGCACCGCCCCCAACTGAAGCTGGTACCGAATCATCAAATACAATCGTTAATAATGAAATGTTTAGTGTGTCCGTTGTTACACATAATTCTCACCCATCTACTCCAAGTTCCACGCAATATCGTGTTTAGCTTATAAAATTATTTGTATAAGATTAAAGGTAAATATGCCTGATCGTAATCAAAATTTTGATGCCCAAGAATATGAAACGATGAAATATGCACTTGGTCTTGTAACCATATTACTACTGTCCGTGTATTTTACATCCCAGGCACGTAACCGGTATGAGCGAATGCATACGGTTATGTGGTCGGCGGCTGTAGTTGGTGGGGTATTGGCTTGGTATCTTGCTATGGACTGGATAATTCCTGAATATTTAAATGATGATACCGGATTGGTAGATGATTTATATACTCCATATTGATAAAAATTTTGTATTGATATATATAAAGAGTACAATACTATGAATGTATTTTTAATATTGTCTGTTATATCAACATCGCCATCGCCATCGCCACCACCATTGCCACCACCACCATCTCTTCCATCTCCACCGATGATGCCACCATCTCCACCGATGATGCCACCAACATCGTCTGCTCTCTCAACCGGTGCCATTATCGGTATCGCAGTTGGTGCATCAGCACTTGTATGTCTATTTTTCGTTTGCCTCTATATGTATTGCCGCGGAAAGAAGTCCACACAAGCAGAACAGATGGTTGACGAAGAGATTAATATGGTAGAAGATGCAAGAATTGCATCTGCAATTCCGCCATCCCGAGATGGATTCCCGGATGCAGGAAGGCCAAACGGTTGGGATGATAACCGCGTCTCAATCAAACCAGTGGATCCGCCCGTTCCAGAAATGGCAGATCAGCCCGTTTCCAATGCCCCGGTGAATCGAAAAAAGCGCCCTCCGCCGCCGAAAAAGGTTGTCGTTGTTGGACAAGAACCACCCACACTTCCTTCCGTGGTATATGAAAAACCGCCACCGGTACCAGTGGTTAAGAAGTTTGTTAATTTTCCAGTAACAGCGGTTTCCACACTTGCTGGTGTTGTCATCAATAGCAAGTCTGCTTCCAGGGAAGAGGAACCGACCACTGCACTCCGTCCGAGAAAGTAAAAAAGTAGTTTATTTTTTATGGAATTTTATGCACACTGCCCACTTCTATCCGCCTCAAACATGCATGTAGATTTTGCGCCACTATCGGAGATGAACTGTTCTATTTGTTCAATTGTACTAATTGTGACTTCATCCGCTTCTGATGTTGGATTATCCTTGTTATTTACAGACATCTTGAAGACATGGCTACAATTATACTTTAAATCAACAATCTCAGGATCACTAATTTCCTTGAGATATTCCGTGTCTCGTACCAATGAAAATTCTATAATGCCACCCGAATTGTGAATGGTTACGTCCTTTTCCGATATAAGAAGGAGTTTTCCTTGATTATTGATGATAAAGTCACCAACGACGAATCGATCGCCCGACTTTATTCTTCCACATAATTCAGCCCGTTGATTTTTCGCACCTGGTGGAGGCGTAAATGTAACAGCATTTAAATATGGATGCTGCCATACCACAAATAGAATGAGTAACATTATAATAATAACAACGAGACCAATCATAAACATTTTCCTTGCCGGACTTGATGATTCTTCATCATACTCCATGCCATATTTTGGCTGTGGTAAATATTGTGATGGATATGCCGCGGGGTATATGCGAGGATTATAATTTAAAGCACTCATATTTACTTATATCATCATAAAATACAATAATGATTCTAAACTTTCAAAACACACACGATATTTTCAAATTGTTACGGGAAATGCCAAAAATTCATCCTCGAAATTTTTTATATTATATAAGGTATAGAAGTAAAAGTTTCTTAATATGGCTGTGTCCAGACGTTCCAGATATGGGACCGTCCGTCGTCGTCGGCGGACTGTCAGAAAGTCCACCGCCTCGCGGTCTACCAAGGTCGGGCGCGTAGCAAAGCTGTCTAAAATGTCGGCGGGCTGCCGCCGGTACGTAAAGAGCAAGCTTGGATCGCGAAAGCTTTCCCGTGCCACACGTGCGTCCATCATTCGGTCTTCCGTAAAGTCTTGGAAGAGAATGTCGAAGACACGCAAGGCAGCGTACTCGAAGCGTGGCCGTGTTTCCACCCGGTCTCGCCGTCGCTCGACAAAGAGATCGCGTCGTACACGTACCAAGAAGAGAAGATCTACAAAGCGATCGCGCCGTTCCTCCAAGAAATCGCGAAGATCCACAATGAAACGTCCAAAGGTATCGACCATGTCCAAGTCACTTAAGAAGTACATTCGTACCAAGAGTGGCAAGAAGAACCTATCCAAGGTCTCCACCAAGATGCTAAGGAAGCTCGTAGCCCTTTGGCGACGCATGTCGGCGAAATCCAAGGCCAAGTACTCTGTTAGATCTACACGAAAGTCCACAAAACGCAAGTCCACAAAACGCCGTCGCAGATCCACCCGACGCAAGTCCCGTAAAACGACAAGAAAAAGACGCCGCACCCGTCGCCGGTCTTCGGCGCGTCGGACCAAACGCTCACGTCGCAGTCGTCCCCGTACTCGGCGTACCAAGACCAGACGCACGAGACGCACCAGACGTACTGTACGCCGCCGTTAAACACCCAAACACATTCCCACACTAAATAATTGAAAAATACAAAAATAGGTGATTTTTTTGCACAAATATAATAACAAACTAAGTATATGTCTGAAATTCAAGCAAAACGTCATAAAACGTTGTATTCATGTGGTTATGATGGATGCACATACTTTACGTTTCGAAAAGATGCTATGACAAAACATAAAAGGACACACACTGGAGAAAAACCATATAAATGTGATTTTGTTGGTTGCAGTGCGGCATTTTCCGATTCATCTTCTTTGACAAGACATACAACGATTCACACCGGAGAAAAACCATATAAATGCGATTTTGTTGGTTGCATTGTGGCATGTTCCAATTCATGTGCTTTGACAAAACATAAAAGGACACACACCGGAGAAAAACCATATAAATGTGATTTTATTGGTTGCAATTCGGCATTTTCCACTTCATCTTCTTTAACAAAACATAAAAGGACACACACTGGAGAAAAACCATATAAATGCGATTTTGTTGGTTGCAATGCGGCATTTTCTGATATATCTGCTTTGATAAAACATAAAAGGACACACACCGGAGAAAAACCATATAAATGTGATTTTATTGGTTGCAGTGCGGCATTTTCCGAATCATCTTCTTTGACAAGACATACAACGATTCACACCGGAGAAAAACCATATAAATGCGATTTTGTTGGTTGCAGTGCGGCATTTTCCAATTCATGTGCTTTGACAAAACATAAAAGAATTCACACTGGAGAAAAACCATATAAATGTGATGTTTGCGAGTATGCATCTGCATCAAAGTCTACATTAAACGATCACATACGTGTACGTCACAATGATCAATATATTGCCCGCCGAAAGATTCAAGAAGAAAAGGTAAACAAACTACTAACAGAATCTGGTTACGTTCAGTTATATACTCTAGGCGACGCGCTTCCCCCACCTGGTCATTATAAACGCGAACATAAAATTAACTTTGATTGTGGATCAAACAACAAGCAATCATCGCATTGTTTCATTGACTTTATTATCAACTCAAACGGGACTTACATATTCTTAGAAGTCGACGAAAATCAACACCGATTCGGCTACGACGCAATGTTATCTTGCGATTGTAAACGCATGACAGACGTTCAAGCGACCGTAATCCAAAGTGACGATCGAATTCCACCAATATATTGGTTACGATACAACCCACAAGCATGGCATTGTAATGAAGAAACAATCAGAGTACCAACCGAAGTACGTCATCGCTTTTTAATGGAGAGAATTAATGAAGTCCAACCTTCAGAATCTATCAGAATCGAGTACATGTTTTATGACATCGTAGATGACGAATTAGAAGTGATAACAAATGAAGAGTATGCGGATTGTTTTCGTCCGTTAGCATTTCAGTTAACAACCCCCGAAAAGTTTGGCGTTGTGTTTTGTCAAGAGTGTAATTAATAATATGTCTATCGACATTGCATACCCTTATCAAATCAACATATATGGCCAAACACCAATGCGTTTAACATCATTTATATTCCTATATTATTCATCGAAACTATTTGAAACAAACTTTGTTCTATCAATGATACTGTTATGTAACTTTCTGACGAGTTTTAATATTCACAAGAAATGTATGGTTTTTGATACAACATGCAAAGGTCTTTTTTATGATCACATTGCAATTTCATTATGGGTTTTATACATATCTTATCTGTTGTATTTTTCGGACACACCGTTAACAAATAAGACATATGCCGTGATATTTGCAATGTTGACAGTGTGCATATCGAAATTACGGAAATTGATTGAGTTTAGACATCCGTTTCGTGATATGATGCACTGTAGTACACATATATTTGGGATTCTCGGTACGAGTTTATTTGTATAAACTATAAATATAGAGACATCTTATTGAAACCAATGTCGTCCGACTATCTATATGTTTGCTGCCAGATCACCCCAACAATCCTGGATCACCTTATTGAATATTATAAAACAACACCCTTTAAGCGAGTGTATTTTGCCATTCCCCCATTTAACATGCATTATTACGACAGCAAGTCTGAGATGATGGAGCATGTCAAGTCAACTATGAGTTATTATGGCATCAAGTATTATTTTATCGATCAGCCATGCTATAATGGGGCCGTTGTGTCCGACATTGCCAAGTTAATTTCGTCCTTTGTTCCATCACTTCCGATTACAAAGAATGACTTTCTTATCGACAAGGTCGAGGAGAAGACTGCGTTGTTGTACAAGTACGACATTCGCACGGGAACGCAAATATCGGATAAGGTATATCACTCTATGTGGTCATCGTATCGCGTGAACAAGGAAGCCGACTGGGATCACAATCCACTAAAGTTTAAGTGGTCCGAGTATGAGCAGTATTGGCTTGAGCAATTTATTGATTCCCATGTGGGTGAGATTCCGCCAATTGCGGGACCACCACCGCAGACATTTATGAACATTCTGACGGATCTATATCGGGAGACATCTAATTCACCCAACTGGAAATGCAAGATTCAATGGTGGCAGGAAACCGTGGAAAATGTATTGATTCGTAATGGAAAAAATGCAGTAAATATGAATGACGGATTCAATGTAAACAAGGTGTTTGGGGACAGTCAAATACTCGACACTGTTATGCTAAACGAGGAGAACATTCGGTGCATGTCGCGCCTTTCATGGCAGCAAAATGGTCGTTACTTTGAGTGGATTTCAAAGATGGTTTCGGAAGCGTTTGGCTACAGTGGAGCAAAGAGCGATTTGGTAAATTTGATTTCGGTGATGCTTCATGAATCGGGGATGTCTACGTTGTCATTTAATAATGATAAGATTGCAGATGTCACGCGACAGGACATGGTGCGGTATAAGATGAATGTGATTACAGATAGGACACGTAAGAACTTATCTCTACCATTTGCGATGTATCATGACTTTGAGTTTGATGATACTTTATCAATTGAGTATTTGCGCCACATCATGAAAAAGAATTCCATGTCAAGTGATCATCTTACCCTTTTTGCACAAATGCCAAGTGAGTATGCGCTTGAGAAGCTGTGCTTAAATAATCCCGATGCCACCTATCTACGTGAGTTTAATGATCGTCTACGTGATGGGGTTGAACAGCTATCGTTTGGTATGCCAATTGAGGATGATAGTTGTAAGAATTTAAGCAAAGTGTGCAATAATATCATGATTAACGTATAAAAATGTTAATATATAGTAAGTATGATCGGTACAATCGCACTTATTGGTATAATTGGTGTTGTGTTATTTGGTATTTACATATATATGCGTTCTAAGAATTTACCAAAAGATACCTCACGAAAACCACTTGATGCACACACTGCTCTGGGTATTCGTCATGTGGCAAAACAAGGGGCCACTCACAGAGCTTCATCTATACAACCATCCCATTTAGATTGGTATGTTGGATCAGCGAGAGAACCATATAAAAGCGACGAAACTGAGAAAACGGTACCCACTATTCCATGGGGACGTACTCCCGAATCCGTATCTACTGTGTTTGACAATGATGACTTAAGGAGGCATATTTTCAATCGGCTTGACGATGAATTTTATAAACACAGTACGAAAGTTCACGATGAAGAATACAATTTGCGGGAACTGGAACTCGATTTAATGGGTGCTTTTGATAATGAGGAGATATCTCCCGAGACATATAAAAGAAGACAAAAGAATCTTCTTTCTCAAAAAAAACAGAATCGCGCCGAGTGGAAGAAGGTCAGGAAACACAACGCAAATAAAGTATGGTATGTTGCCCATGACGGGATTGGCGGCGTGACTCGAATTAATTCGTGATAAAACGTAAGATTGGTAATCTGCAATGAATACTGCAATGAATATGTTTCATGAACTGCGTAACTTGCACCCATATGATCGTAGTATGGTTCTCACGTCCGCATGGATTGGAATTGCCGGTTTATATACAAATACATCAACATGGTTTGGTGTACTTCGATTCATGTTGATGATGCTTATGACAGTCGTATCGATTCATTCTTGGATGAATTGGGATGATGATAATAATCGCAAACGTGACAGAATCGTATGCCGATCCGTATTTCTTTGGCATTTTTTACTTCTTGTATTTCATACACAAAATTATGCATTTGTAATGCCATGGTTATCTCTATCCATGACGTGTTATCTCTTTGACATGCTATATTACAATAGTCGAACGCGATCAAAAAAAGACGGTTATAAGATGTATCATGTTCTTCCCCATACAATGTTTCGCGCGAGCGCATATTGGTTTGTACTGGGTGTGAATGGCAATGAAAATTTTGATGTTGATGTGATTACGTATCAAGTTTTAACAACACTAGTTTGTGCGTACCCATATTAGGCATACATACCATCGAAATAACCCCCACTTCCATATCTATCATATAATTCATTTTCTGTATGCGGATTTACGATATTTACTGGGGGCGGATTTACGATATTTGCTGGGAGCGGATTTACGATATTTGCTGGGAGCGGATTTACGATATTTGCTGGGGGCGGATTTACGATATTTGCTGGTATAATATCGCGGAAGAATTCTTCCCTTGATGTAAGGGAATCGGTGGAGCTCATACGCGCAAGAAGAGCATATGGTAGAATTGCGGCACTGCCACCCGCTTGTGTGTGATGATATAGATTAACCGCATCTTCACTACCATTATCAAGTGCAAGATCGAGTGCAGCTCCTGCAAATTTATCATAGTGCCATTTGTCGTCTTTGCGCTTTTGTTCCAGTGTGTCAATATGATGGCGAACTGCAATCATTGAACGTGGAGTATCACCAATTCTGAAATCATACAAACTATCTACTACTTTATTGATGACATCTTTGTCCGACGCGGGATATGACGGTAGATCATGTGAATAATACTTGGCATGTGCAAACAGTAGTACTAGTGTTGTGATGTTATGAGTACATTGCATGGTGAGTGGAACATCTGCACCATATGCATCGACTGCTTCGTCGATTTGTGACCTAATTGACATGCAGTTTAGCGCCGCCGCGGTTGAAAGTACATTGGGCGCGACGGAATAGTCTACCGAACGCAAAAGACCTTCGAGTTTATTATAACAATCTTCGATTTCATTATCAATTTCATGACTTCTGTTATTTGTCATTTTTAAATGGACAAACGTCTGGAGTATTTTTAGGTAAATTGCAATAAGAAGAGTAACGTACATGTAAAGTTCTGCCGTACTATACATTTTTCCTTTATGCAGAATTGGGGATATGTTAGTGAGTCCAATGTTTTCATACTTGTATGAAACATTATCAATTTCATCCATGTAGTACTGTACCAACTCGCGCGTTGCATTGCTTTCGAAATTTTTCGAAATGCGTTGCCTATCGCGAATAGATTGTTGCGCATTATATAGTTTTATACTACGGTGATAATCTTTGGAAAGACTGATGATGGATGTATTATTTCTTAAAACATGTGTCCTTGTCCCCTGAATTGGTATGCCTCCGAGAGCTGCACTAAGCATTTTATATTAACAATATATTTTATTATTAACAATATATTTTTTTAAATCAGATTATATTATCATGCACCTTATATCAAAACAATGGATCGACCCTTTCCCCCAACAACATCAAACCCAAAATATTTGGAGTGGCTCTGGGCTCGTATGAAAAATATTTCGTATATAGTATAAGAGTAAATATATTTTGAAAAATGTCGAGTGATGGTCCAAAACTTTCTCCCACAAACGTTGACGATCCTGCTATTAGTAGTGATAGTGCGGGTGCGGGTGCGGGCGCAGGTGCGGCTGTAGGTGTTGTCATTCTAGTTCTTGTGCTATATGCAGTGTTTGTCCTCTACATGGCGGTGAGTAACAAGGGCCTTTGCCGTTGGACAAACGGCAATGGTATTGGCATGTACCTTCTCAAGTCGATTGCCAACGGTTTCACTGGTGGTATCCTAGGTATTGTCATGTTCTTTATGTACGATGAATGCGAGGGTCCAGTTCGTCGGGTAAGCCAGCGTCAAATGATGATGTAAATGTGTGGGTTATCGTTTCGTAAAAAATAAAAACATATAATTTTTTTGATAATCAGATTTTTAAACAGTAATAGTAAACGTAACAATGCGAGTTCTGATTGTATTATTGTGGACTTGTGTTGTATATAGTCAAAGTCCACCATCTCCGCCGTTACCCCCATCTCCGCCACTTCCACCATCACCACCACCATCGCCACTTCCACCATCACCACCACCATCGCCACTTCCACCATCACCACCACCATCGCCACTTCCACCTTTTTGCGGGGATGATATGCCAGTGGTTCTTGAGCCAGACTCTTCAATTGGGCCTTTCTTCGTTGGAGCCAAGCAAAACCTTGGGCAATCAGACGGTAATTTGCTTCGCGCTGATCCAACAGGTGGAAATGTCAACTCATATGTAATCTTGATTGACTTATCAGACTACGGCGACGGGGAGTACACGGTCAGTGCAGAAGTCTACTACTCAAATGATTTTAACGGAGTTGCAAGAATCACCCACACACGTTGGTTCACCTCCGATGATCAAGTAATTGATACTATAGAGGGATCGACAAATGCAGATCCTCGCAGTCAATGGCGAGAAATTATATCGTCCATCACGATATCGGATAATCCGTCCTATATGTATTGGTATCTTACCTATCCAGTTCAAAGTACAACTGGGAATGTCTGGGTGACGAATGTACAAGTGAGGGCGCCAAATGGGAACACGCTCATTCCAGATGGTACGTTCCCAAATGGTGAGAATTTGGGCCAGTTTTATTTCTCTCAATTTCCCAATCTATATTCTATTGTTCCTTTCACAGACGTCCCAGAACCACCTTATTTATTTACAGGCGTAACAATTGCGTGGACTCTGAATGGCCAAGTGCCAGTTGAACAGTCAGGAGGTATCATGACAACTGGCAACTTTCCAAACAATGTCGTTCCAAGTCCTAAATTTGATTTGGGGTATGAGTTTACTACTGGCCCTGTCCAAATTTATTCCAATCAGTTCTCATTTGCGACGTGGATTTACCTACCATCCTCCGCCGTTCCTGTGCCAGGAACTGAACCTAAAATTCTCAGCATGGTTGGCGTGAACAACTTAGAAGACAAAATGTTCGTGTCCTTGAGATCAGATAGGAGAACTGTCTGTGGTTACACAGTAAATGGAACATTATACCAACAGATTAATAATGGAGCTCAACTTCCTGTTGATACTTGGACTCAATATGTTTGCGTATTTAGTCCTCGCGATGACCAAACTAGGACCAGAATAAAACAATTTATGAATGCCACGGAGACTTGGGCTAGTACCGGAACTCCTCCTGTGATTGATATATTGAACCAAGAATTCACAGTTTCTATTGTACCGGAGATTGGCGTTCGGTTGGCAAACGTTGGAATTTGGGCTGGCGAATTGTTTTCTGGTAATAATATGGAGACGCTGTACACAACCAATGATATACCGGCTCCAGAGCAAAACGTTGCTGCTTTTGGATTTTCATCCGACCCACAGTATGGACGTGCACAGGGCCTGTCTGGCATCATGGTCTGGTATGACACCAATATTATAAAGTATACAGTTGGCTCCACTAATGCAAACGACTCGGCGCAGTATTCATGGCCGCTCCAAATCAATAGCGGCGAGTATTGGATATCTCAACCTGCATCCTCCTCTCCAATTCTGTACTCTCGCCCAGACAGTGCATCTAATTGGACTTCACATGAGGCACCGGGTGGATTAAATGCACTGATTCCAATCCCCCCTCGTCAATTTCGAGAGGCCATTGTCATTGCTGGCTATCCCGGTCTGACTTCTGATGGTGATTTTATAGAATGGCTTAAACCCACAGGGACTCTCTCAAGTGTATATTTCGTCAATCGAGCATACACTCCGGGCGTAGGCGGTGTCAATTTTGCGTTGCTGCACATCGGAGGTTATTGTAATAATGGTTATTATGCCGGTAACAATTCATTTGACAACATATTGTACATGGATTGCGAGGCGATTTGTGCGAGTGAATCGCAGTGTAATTTCTTTTACCACACACCTAATGGAAAAACGTGTTCCAGATACAACGGCGCCACCTGTCCTTTGGTATACCTCAATTATGGAAGGACGTATGAGAAGATCGTCGATACAAATTCTAACACTCCGTTTGCAGATGCCGATATAGCGGTCGCGGAATTTATTGTCCAGTGCGGCCCACGGTCTCCGCCATTTCCACCTCCATCACCCCCAACATCACCCCCACCAACACCACCACCACCACCACTACCACCACATGTACCAATCAATGAAAATTGCATGTCTGCAATCATTGACATTGATATATGCAATGCATTTGATGGAGGAAATGCCATTTTTCCATCACCAACTGGGTCATACATTGAAAATACCGTATCTGGGAATGTATTGTGTGTAACGTCACAGTACAATGTGTTAATTTATGAATCACTTGGTCATATGACAAGCGGCACTGCGACTCCATTGTTTGATGCATCCGAGTATACCGGTTGGGATTCGACGGGAACCGATGGTTATGCATGGTATCATCCAATAACGGGAATGTTTGAGTCAAAAACAAGTAGAGACGGAACTGATAAATTAAATTGGGCATGGAGTACGCTCTCTGGCAATCCAAATTTGGATATATTTGGGCAATTTATACTATCACCTGGGATACAAAACATAATAGGATGTCGAGGTAATTCGGTGTCTGGTGGGAGTTTTGACTGCACTGGATCAAAAACATGTCCACCTCCGTCTCCACCTCCACCATCGCCACCACCTCCATCACCTCCACCGTCACCGCCACCGTCACTTTCACCATCACCACCGCCACCAAGTTTACCAAACGGATCACCCCTTCCGCCCCAACCATCACCCCCACCACCTCGTCCTCCACCAACGCCGCCTCCCTCGCCA
>JGI20151J14362_10000515_pt1 | contig 28424 bp, 2 predicted proteins | sample COG_01_FD_14362 | JGI IMG/M metagenome (IMG submission 14362)
GACGAACGATTCGTATTTGGATTCCGGAGGATCAAGCCCAATACTGTTTATGTTCCCAAGTGGCGGCGCATCACCCGAGATGTTTTCAAAGACATTTTCGTGTTTATCTGGGATGGAATTTGGCAACTCAAATGTGCACGTATACATAGCACAACTTCCTGGACGTGGTGTTAGGTGTTCCGAAACGAACGATATCGGTTGGGAAAGCATTTTGGAACATCTGTATGAAAATATGAAACATTTATTGACAATTGTTCACCCAGAGTGCCGTGTCATATTCTGTGGGGACTCAATCGGCTCTCTCTTTTCCTGGGAACTTGCTCTGAGATTGGAAAAAGGAGAACTGCAAAACAGACTCTCTTGTGTTATACATTCTGGATCTGCTTCTCCAGAGCACTGTTCGAAACAGTTTGGATACGGCTCGTATGCTACCCGGTCTATTCGAGAAGAGTCTTACGATAGCATTGCCAAGTATCTTGCAAAAGAGCACTTCAGAAAGACCTATGAATTCGATAAAACACTAATCGAAGCATTTCGTGCTGATTGCATCCTTTTTGAAGACTATGAGATGGATAAAAATGTAGAAAAGCTTGTCATACCATTAACGCTAGTGCATGGTAAAGGTGATCGCATGGTTAATAGTGATGAAATGCAAGGTTGGGAGAAACATTTTGATTCCATCGAGGAAGTGTGCTTAGATTGTTCTCATCATGTACACAGTGAAGCGCCTGAAGTAATGGCAAACTTAATAGCAGAAAAAATAAGGGGGCACAAACAAGAAACACATCGCACGCGATAAACTTCTTCACTCGTTAAACTTGTATATACAAACAAAAAACACATCACACACGATAAACTTCTTCACTTGTCAAACTTGTATATGTATATGTAAAAAAACGCGGTATGCTCGTGGTACCGTTTATCCTTTCTTTCCAAGGTTGTGCCTTCTCCCATAATCAACGCGCACTCAAAGCGCACCTTTGTTGGAAATCAAAACCTCTTTTTCTTTAAGTACGAGAACGGGTTCTTTACCTTCTAATACGGTGCGTAACGTTTCACGCTTACCACACCATATTGCCGTTCTGGTAGTTTTGAATTTCGTAGCATCTGGGGAATCGATGCCATCCAAATCAAACTGCAAGAATTTCTTGACGACATCGCAAAATCTCTCGACAACTGGTTCCTCGCTTTCATCGCCCAAGCCGTCAATCACGAGGACATCCGGACGAGCCAACAAGGATGCAGCAAATTTGATTTTCATAACCTCACCTTCGTTCAGGAACTCACCATACGCGTCTAAAAAAAACTCATCCCACGCCGGTTTATAGGAGCTTCCAATCAAAATATGAGGGAGACCAATTTCTTTGCACAGCGACCACATCATTTTGGAGCTATAGCTTTTCATGCGGTCGTAGTATTCCTTGTGTTCAGGGCTATGTATTGGGAACCTTTTCAAGCCTTTTCTCGTCCCACTCAAAAGATTGAATTTCAAAGTCTCATTCATGAGTAAGTTTTCTGGCAGACCACTTACCTCGGCGAAAAAAAGTTCAGGAGATACTCCAATGACCCCGGTTGTGGCGATATCAGCCCCGGTCAACAAATTCATAAATACTTTCGATTTACCATCGCTCGTTTTACAGACACCAATAATACCTCCTCTTGGCAGCGAAATCGTTGTTGTTCCCGATGGATTTACCATGTTTGTATTTGAGAATAACTTTAAGGTGACGAGGTCAACATTGTTAAGGCTGCTGAGCTTGTCCATTTCAAAACTGGGATTGAGACTGAGAGTCTTTTTGAACGAAATTGCATCAACTTCATCACTCGAGTACGATGCAGAGAAGTCCTTAATGACTAAAGCACAGTTATCCTCCACATTGGTCGCTATGTCCGACGATTCGTGATCTCGAAACTGTTTTTTCGTGTCCCCAGGACCTTCTTGAAGTGGTATCTTTCTTATTCTCTTCACAATAGTGGTCTCTAGATTTAACAAGCTAGAGATGTGTGCCACTTTCGAAGTACTCTGCAACATATCAGAGGTACCCATGAGAATATTCGTGATATTCATAAGACTTAAAGCAAAGGATCCCACCCAGTAAAAGTAGGCATCAATATCAAGTTTCCCTTGATCTCCTGGAAAAGTCTTGAGCCAAGAATTCGCTTGAAGATAAAGATAACACTGACAAATGCAACTAGCGAGCAACAGAAGTGAAGCATTACCGAATTTAAAATGCCAACCTTCATAGAATCCAGCCAGGATGTGCATCCAAGTCTTGTCATACTGGTTAGATACCGTATCAACTCGAAGGTTCATTTCACGCACCCATTTTCGAAGGTGTAAAATAAAGTGCTGTCCAGAAAAAAGGATGACTTCCAGGCGGTCCTCGTTCTGGCCAATTTGATAGCCTCGTCCCGCTCGAAAGACAAGTACGAAGACAATTCCAACTGCTAACACGAGAAAGCACGTCATGATGAAAAAAACGACGTAGTATTGCGGAAGTTTTCGCATCCCACCTTCGTCTTTCTCGCTCCAAAGCCAGAATATAAAAGCCAAGTATCCCAAAAATTCGTAGCAATTTTTCAGAACTTCATTCAAGCTTACCCAAATGCCATCTTGAATACTCTGCAAATCGGTCAAAGTCGTGACGCGGAATAACGGTTCGCAGTCTGAAATTTGAGAAATGTCACCTTGAGTTAAAGTGAGATACTTTGTTTGAATTAAACCCGCAAGGTACGTCTTCAACTCGATCGATCCATCCAAAAAGTGAAGCTGGGAGTAGGATTTCATGACAAAAATTCCAAAGAATACCAAGGATGTCGCGATGCACCAGTCAGGCTGTAACTTGATTAAACCTTGGCCAAGAAAATAGACGAAAGTCATGTTCCATACGAAAGAATTCGTGATCGCCAAAAAGAAGTGCATGATCTGGTACCGAACCATCAAATACGACACTTTGGGACCTCGCATGCCAGCTTTGATGAAGCCATTCAGCAAACGAAAGACTTTAAGCACGCTCGATTCAATATTGGCGCACGGCACTCCATTCGGGAAGGGCACCGCTTCGTGAATATCCAAATTCAGCACTGGAATGTCAGAATTAAAAGCCGGAGAAGCCGCATCGTCGTATAGAACCCCAGGCTCAAGCTGAAGATGCATCGATCGCACAACGTTGTAGGTATTATTCTTCAAAAGCGGGAGTTTGAGAACGTTACGGCCAACATGACATGAAAGTTTCACGACGTTCTTCAGTCCTCCAACTTCAGAAATCGTGAATCCATCATTTTCAGAGGCTTCTGGCATCAAGAAGTCCACATCCAGTTTGGCAATGCCACAGTCAAAGGGACCCGGTGTGGTCCCAGGATACGGCACACCGTCTTTAACAGCTAAGTAAACGATGCAGGAACCAGATGCGAGCACAGTAATTTGGACATAGTCTTCATCGTTGGCCACATTCATGTACCTCATCAAAAAGTCGACTTTTTTTGCGTCTCTTCCAGGATTGGCCAGTTGTGAAGCTTCAACTCCAATCACGGTACTATCGTGATCTATTTTGCCGACAAGGTACGGGCTCGATTTGTGAACGTTCATACCTTGATCTGCTACGAAAAGAGGATCTTTGTAGCCTCTCGAAGTGTAAAACATACATGCTTTAAAAATCACATACGCACATCCTACTGCCACAACAATAGATATGATTTGTATCTCGTCAAGGATGAATGTATCCGGAAGGATGTAATCCTCCCAAACAGCAGTATTCTCTTTCAGCCATTTACAAGCAGCAATGGACTGCAGAATATCAGCGGGTATTGTCCCCAATGCCACAAGTCGAGGATCTTCGCCGTTTTCAAGATCCGGGTTTGCCGCGAGTATGGCGTCTCTTTCTGCAATCAAAGCTTCATCCTTAGTCATGTTTTGCAAAACAAAGTGACTAGAAAATGTGATGCGAAACTTCTCCACGAGATAAAACGCATCCTTGTAGAAAAGCCGGTTAGGTTTGTACCGACCTTTTTCCAAGACATCTTTACGAAAATCACAAACAGATGCCGTCGAGGAATTCGTAAAGAACATACTGTTCGTGTTCAAATACCTCGAATCGCCATAGTCGGACGTACAATACGTAATATCCAGTAAACGAATACGAATGAGGTTACTCACAGACTTATCTGGTGAGTAATAATACGGAGTAGCTTTGTATTCCTCGCTCGCGATATACGCTTCGTCTTGTATGTTCGGATTTGGTACAATCGAGAGATCGGGTTCCCACCAGTAGAACATCAGTGGTTTCTCCAGCTTGTTCGTCGCGTAGTTTGAAATGTTGTGAGTATCGCCATAATATACCACTTCAATGGGTAAACCCGAGGAAAGCACTTTATACTCATTTTTTTCCAATCCGTCTGCAATCCAACTGGGACCGCCGACGACAAACGCGTAGCACATAGGCAAACTTCCGCACGCTCCTTCCGCGTTTTTTCGACGCGTACAGCACTGAACATCGGTCGCGTGCCAAGAATCGTATTCACAATCGATGGTTCCGCTCAGTCTTGGTGCTGTTTGGCTATCACCAGGACACCACTTCGCACTGTCCACGGCATCCGACCACTCGTGAGGAATATCCGTGGAATACGCAAACTCATCCACGTGCCCGACTGTAAACGCTCCATTCGCTTCCAATGCCGATAAAGACGTGAATTTCGTTACATCAGAAAGGTGGGTCGAATCAACAAACCAGCCATTTCTCGCAACAGAGCCTAAACCATCATCCATACCACTAAACAAATCAACAATCGCTGGATTCTCTTTCGTAATGCGACGAATCAAGAATTGTCTTCCGAGTTCGCCGTTGGCGTTCCACAATTCCAAATTAAACGTAGACTGACCAAAATAGAGATTCAAGTACTGCGTGACCGTCGTGGACTGTCCACTTGGAATTTCAACCGCATCCACCCCTAAAACATTCCGATAATACGCTGCTTGGTCGATATCGCACGTGGTATGATCCGAGTAGTCATTCATGACAACATCGTATCCAAGCTTTTCGCGCAACAATATCTCAAGCGCAAACGTGATGGAGCGCTGAGACGACCACCACGCGGCATCGAGATAAATGGTATTTCTCCCGTCCAAACCCAACCATTTCGATACCTTCGCCGGCAATTTAGGTCGTGTATGTTGGTCGTCGAAACACAGTGGCTTGTACGACTTGAAGATGTGACAGGGCGTTTCTTCCCCCGCTCTGGCCACGTCAAAGAGCAACACGATCGCGAGAAGAGCAAAAAACCGGATTAATTTCGGATAGGGAATCATCGTAGCTCCATTCATTTCTCTCGCAAATCAGTATCAAGCACACAATCAGTCAAAGGTAAAGAAGACCTTTCAAAATCCCAAACCAGTGAAGAAAGATCAACGGTCCGATCGAATGAATAAATAAATAAATAATTAGATCGTGTTTTATTTACTGCTCTTGCTTTCTCTTGTCGCAGTGGTTCGTTCTATCACACAAAAAGAACAACTTTCAAAGATCTCTCCAATGAACTCTCAAAGGATCCGTCTATTTCAGATCTTTACGTTTTGTGTGAAGGAACGAAGTATGAAGAAACGTATAGTGACGTATAAATAATGACGTATAATGATTTTTTATTTTATTTTATAGTTGCGTTATCCCGGCGTTAGCTCTAGCGCAACACAAAATTTGGGGTACGAACCGTGGTATCTTGACCTTTGACCAAGCTTGGCCTTATAAACTTCGATTTAAATTTTTTCAGACAACGTGATCGACTGGAAAAAAGTATTTGGTTAATTTCCGAACATTTTAAGACAATTTGAACTACATATATCAATAGCGTCCCAACAAGGTTTATCATTCTTTAAGATACAAGAGGAGACATGAGTGCAGATCAAGAGAAATTCCACGACATGCTCGATATTTCTTCTCTCTCTGTATCATCGGGTGCATCTTTGTGCATAAAATCGGACGAGTGCGAAGATGTAACCTGGAAAGAATTCCATGAACGCGCGAAAAGCCTGGCGACAATGGTGTCCGATCGATCGACAGAGACTGAGTCGAGAGTGGCTATCATTTTAAAAAGAAGTCCGGCGATGATAATTGCTCAGATTGCAGCGCACTTATCTGGTCGCACGTTTACGCCAATCGACCCGGGATGGCCGAAAGAACGGATTGCGAACATTTTGGAACAGACGAGGAGCGAAACTCTCATTATGGATAGAGGATGTTCTCTGCAGGCAGAGCTGCCGAGCGATTTCTTCAATGTTATTGAAGTGAATGCAAACGGTACAGTTTCTGAGGTGGATGATTCGTTATTGTATGCACCAGTAAAACCGCCTGAGATTATGTACATCATGTTTACATCTGGCTCTACCGGGATGCCTAAAGGTGTCGAAGTTCGAACGGAAGGCGTGGTGAACTTTTTACAATGGAAAAAAAGAGTCTTTAAAATATCTCCAAATGATGTGTGCTTGATTAAAACGCCGTGTACTTTCGACGTCAGTATTGGTGAAATGTGGTTACCGCTCGTTTCTGGATCGGTTTCGTACGTTTTAGCTGATGGTAAGCATTTAGATATGGAAGCCGTAGCGAATGCGATTATCGTTGGTAAGGTTTCAATTGTCCATTTTGTTCCTTCAGTTCTTCGTTTGTTTCTAGAATATTTTAAACGAAAAAAATCTTTCGAACTCCCACATTTGAGATTGATTCAGACGAGTGGCGAAGCGCTTAAAATGGAGCATCGACGTTTATTGAGTGAAGTCTTAGGGAAAGATCTACGACTTGTGAACCTGTACGGTCCAACTGAAGCGAGTATTGAGGTGACTTGGATAGACTGTCTTGATGTGCAAGAACAAAATATTAATCATGGATTCCCAATTGGTGCAGCAGCTGATAACGTTGATATATATATTGTTGATTTTACTGATCCTACGAAGAGAGTCAAGGATGGGGAAAAGGGGGAAATATGCATAGGGGGGATTCAAGTCGCACGCGGATATCTGAACAATGAAAAACTTACAGAAGAAAAATTTATCGCGTGCCCGTGGGGCACGAATTCGCGAAATATCATGTACCGAACTGGCGATATCGGTGTTTATGATGCAAAGAACAAATGGTTTGAGTATCACGGGCGCAATGATAGACAAATAAAGCTTGGTGGTGTCCGAATTGAGCTTGGTGAGATTGAACACATAATTCGTGAACAAAATAAATCAAGTATTCATGACATAATTGTTGTTTTCAGTGAAAATTCACTCGTCGGTGTCATAATACACGACTCAGAGAATAAAAGCACTGATGGGAAGGAGATAGGAAAGCTCATGAGTCGCAAGCTTCGGGATAATTTTCCTTCTAGTCATATTCCAACTGACTGGTTTTGTATAAATGTCGAGAATATACCGTTATCATCCGCTGGAAAGGTTGATCATAATGCTTTATGCTCGTGGGTAGTTCAACAAAAGGCAGTTACTTTGTGGGCAGATGTTTATGATTCTCTTTACGATGATAACTCGACGAGTATGGTCGACGGGGGTGACCCTACAATGGATTGGGCAAGTTACCGAAACTCGTTATCAGAGAGAGGCGCTGAGTTGCATACAAGAGCAGTCATTGAAGAGTGGGTAACTCGAACGGTTGAAGATTGTTTAAAGCATGCGGCTCGAGCGGCTGGGGAAGAATGTAACGCGAGTGTATTAGAGATGGGTTGTGGTAAGGGTATGATACTTTTGAAGCTGGCGCCTCGGTTAAAATTATGTGTTGGCGCAGACATATCGGGAAAAGCCATAGAACACTGTCGAAGCATCTGGGATAATTATATGAAAGCGAACAAGTTACATGGAAAATGTGAGTCTTTTCATACAATGGTAGGAGACGCTACTTCGTTTGATAGACTACCGAATCCGGGGGAAAATTTTCACGTTGTGCTCTGCAACGGGGTAACAATGTACTTCCCATCATTTGAATACACCCTGAAATTCCTGAATGATGCCGCTAATAAAATAGCAGACTCGGGTGGAGCTGTCTTACTCGGGGATATTCGCTCATTTCAACATTCCGAGCTTTTCCATATCCGTCGATTCTTTGAAGCTTATCACCTCCAACCTTCAGAAGCTGTGAACAAAGCTTCGAAGGCAGTTACATATGACAAGGATAGAACATTTGATCAGCTTGCTTTCCATTTGAGCTATAAATTGAGGTTATTGGATGAGAGGATTGATGCGATCGAGTTGCAGCTTAAAGAAGGATTTGAAGATTCGGAATTCACGAGCTATCGGTACAATTTGACTTGCTATGTATCTGAGAGGAATCCGAGCAAAGTAAAGCCGATGACAAAATCAATTCGAGTTGTTGCAGATTTTGTAGTGGATATCACCGGGAAATCTTCAATAGAAGATGTGATTTTGTCATTCTGCGGTTCAGAAGAGTCTGATGACGTTTTGGCGTGTATGAACATCCCCAACAAGCGCGTTCTTGCAGATTTGTTCCTCGCCCGTGGACGACCAACGGTGTTCGCTTCAGTTGGAGTGCATCCTGAAGATCTTCGAAGTGCTCTTGCTTCGGCATATCCATCTCACCACGCCGTTTTGACATACAGTCGCTCTATCCGTCCTCTTCAATTTAGTCAAGACTATGACGATCATTCATGTAGGGGTCGTATGGATGTATATCTTGTACCAAATAAAGATTTAGAAAGTAGAATTGCCGGGCTTCGAGCGATTTCCGACTTTTTTTTACAGCCGCACGACGACGTCGTTAACTCGTTTGAAGGACTCAAAGAAACTTCAGAAATGGTATTAGAGTTGGATCGAAACTACATCTCCCACATTGGCAAAGGTTCTTCCACAAATCTGGTGGGTGAGGACAATATGAAGGATGGTCATCAACTGTTGGACGAAGCGCTCGCAATATATAATACAGGAAAAGTGCGAGATACAGTCTTATTTGTGTTAAGTAACACGCTAGGTCTTACGGTTAGAGAGTTCTCTGACCTCTTGTCGAGAGAAGAAAGAATGAACTTTCTTGATTGTGGTGGTAACTCGTTCGTAGCCATGACGATCATTTCGGTTATACGCGACATTATTGGAGAAGCACCTGACATCTTTTCGTTGTTAACCGAACCGATACCTGATTTCGTAGACAGTTGTGTCGGGTTGACGATGTGTAAAAATGCTACAGATTTTACGGCATGGTATTTTCACACCGAGTTGAGGGCTTCGACGAACGATTCGTATTTGGATTCCGGAGGATCAAGCCCAATACTGTTTATGTTCCCAAGTGGCGGCGCATCACCCGAGATGTTTTCAAAGACATTTTCGTGTTTATCTGGGATGGAATTTGGCAACTCAAATGTGCACGTATACATAGCACAACTTCCTGGACGTGGTGTTAGGTGTTCCGAAACGAACGATATCGGTTGGGAAAGCATTTTGGAACATCTGTATGAAAATATGAAACATTTATTGACAATTGTTCACCCAGAGTGCCGTGTCATATTCTGTGGGGACTCAATCGGCTCTCTCTTTTCCTGGGAACTTGCTCTGAGATTGGAAAAAGGAGAACTGCAAAACAGACTCTCTTGTGTTATACATTCTGGATCTGCTTCTCCAGAGCACTGTTCGAAACAGTTTGGATACGGCTCGTATGCTACCCGGTCTATTCGAGAAGAGTCTTACGATAGCATTGCCAAGTATCTTGCAAAAGAGCACTTCAGAAAGACCTATGAATTCGATAAAACACTAATCGAAGCATTTCGTGCTGATTGCATCCTTTTTGAAGACTATGAGATGGATAAAAATGTAGAAAAGCTTGTCATACCATTAACGCTAGTGCATGGTAAAGGTGATCGCATGGTTAATAGTGATGAAATGCAAGGTTGGGAGAAACATTTTGATTCCATCGAGGAAGTGTGCTTAGATTGTTCTCATCATGTACACAGTGAAGCGCCTGAAGTAATGGCAAACTTAATAGCAGAAAAAATAAGGGGGCACAAACAAGAAACACATCGCACGCGATAAACTTCTTCACTCGTTAAACTTGTATATACAAACAAAAAACACATCACACACGATAAACTTCTTCACTTGTCAAACTTGTATATGTATATGTAAAAAAACGCGGTATGCTCGTGGTACCGTTTATCCTTTCTTTCCAAGGTTGTGCCTTCTCCCATAATCAACGCGCACTCAAAGCGCACCTTTGTTGGAAATCAAAACCTCTTTTTCTTTAAGTACGAGAACGGGTTCTTTACCTTCTAATACGGTGCGTAACGTTTCACGCTTACCACACCATATTGCCGTTCTGGTAGTTTTGAATTTCGTAGCATCTGGGGAATCGATGCCATCCAAATCAAACTGCAAGAATTTCTTGACGACATCGCAAAATCTCTCGACAACTGGTTCCTCGCTTTCATCGCCCAAGCCGTCAATCACGAGGACATCCGGACGAGCCAACAAGGATGCAGCAAATTTGATTTTCATAACCTCACCTTCGTTCAGGAACTCACCATACGCGTCTAAAAAAAACTCATCCCACGCCGGTTTATAGGAGCTTCCAATCAAAATATGAGGGAGACCAATTTCTTTGCACAGCGACCACATCATTTTGGAGCTATAGCTTTTCATGCGGTCGTAGTATTCCTTGTGTTCAGGGCTATGTATTGGGAACCTTTTCAAGCCTTTTCTCGTCCCACTCAAAAGATTGAATTTCAAAGTCTCATTCATGAGTAAGTTTTCTGGCAGACCACTTACCTCGGCGAAAAAAAGTTCAGGAGATACTCCAATGACCCCGGTTGTGGCGATATCAGCCCCGGTCAACAAATTCATAAATACTTTCGATTTACCATCGCTCGTTTTACAGACACCAATAATACCTCCTCTTGGCAGCGAAATCGTTGTTGTTCCCGATGGATTTACCATGTTTGTATTTGAGAATAACTTTAAGGTGACGAGGTCAACATTGTTAAGGCTGCTGAGCTTGTCCATTTCAAAACTGGGATTGAGACTGAGAGTCTTTTTGAACGAAATTGCATCAACTTCATCACTCGAGTACGATGCAGAGAAGTCCTTAATGACTAAAGCACAGTTATCCTCCACATTGGTCGCTATGTCCGACGATTCGTGATCTCGAAACTGTTTTTTCGTGTCCCCAGGACCTTCTTGAAGTGGTATCTTTCTTATTCTCTTCACAATAGTGGTCTCTAGATTTAACAAGCTAGAGATGTGTGCCACTTTCGAAGTACTCTGCAACATATCAGAGGTACCCATGAGAATATTCGTGATATTCATAAGACTTAAAGCAAAGGATCCCACCCAGTAAAAGTAGGCATCAATATCAAGTTTCCCTTGATCTCCTGGAAAAGTCTTGAGCCAAGAATTCGCTTGAAGATAAAGATAACACTGACAAATGCAACTAGCGAGCAACAGAAGTGAAGCATTACCGAATTTAAAATGCCAACCTTCATAGAATCCAGCCAGGATGTGCATCCAAGTCTTGTCATACTGGTTAGATACCGTATCAACTCGAAGGTTCATTTCACGCACCCATTTTCGAAGGTGTAAAATAAAGTGCTGTCCAGAAAAAAGGATGACTTCCAGGCGGTCCTCGTTCTGGCCAATTTGATAGCCTCGTCCCGCTCGAAAGACAAGTACGAAGACAATTCCAACTGCTAACACGAGAAAGCACGTCATGATGAAAAAAACGACGTAGTATTGCGGAAGTTTTCGCATCCCACCTTCGTCTTTCTCGCTCCAAAGCCAGAATATAAAAGCCAAGTATCCCAAAAATTCGTAGCAATTTTTCAGAACTTCATTCAAGCTTACCCAAATGCCATCTTGAATACTCTGCAAATCGGTCAAAGTCGTGACGCGGAATAACGGTTCGCAGTCTGAAATTTGAGAAATGTCACCTTGAGTTAAAGTGAGATACTTTGTTTGAATTAAACCCGCAAGGTACGTCTTCAACTCGATCGATCCATCCAAAAAGTGAAGCTGGGAGTAGGATTTCATGACAAAAATTCCAAAGAATACCAAGGATGTCGCGATGCACCAGTCAGGCTGTAACTTGATTAAACCTTGGCCAAGAAAATAGACGAAAGTCATGTTCCATACGAAAGAATTCGTGATCGCCAAAAAGAAGTGCATGATCTGGTACCGAACCATCAAATACGACACTTTGGGACCTCGCATGCCAGCTTTGATGAAGCCATTCAGCAAACGAAAGACTTTAAGCACGCTCGATTCAATATTGGCGCACGGCACTCCATTCGGGAAGGGCACCGCTTCGTGAATATCCAAATTCAGCACTGGAATGTCAGAATTAAAAGCCGGAGAAGCCGCATCGTCGTATAGAACCCCAGGCTCAAGCTGAAGATGCATCGATCGCACAACGTTGTAGGTATTATTCTTCAAAAGCGGGAGTTTGAGAACGTTACGGCCAACATGACATGAAAGTTTCACGACGTTCTTCAGTCCTCCAACTTCAGAAATCGTGAATCCATCATTTTCAGAGGCTTCTGGCATCAAGAAGTCCACATCCAGTTTGGCAATGCCACAGTCAAAGGGACCCGGTGTGGTCCCAGGATACGGCACACCGTCTTTAACAGCTAAGTAAACGATGCAGGAACCAGATGCGAGCACAGTAATTTGGACATAGTCTTCATCGTTGGCCACATTCATGTACCTCATCAAAAAGTCGACTTTTTTTGCGTCTCTTCCAGGATTGGCCAGTTGTGAAGCTTCAACTCCAATCACGGTACTATCGTGATCTATTTTGCCGACAAGGTACGGGCTCGATTTGTGAACGTTCATACCTTGATCTGCTACGAAAAGAGGATCTTTGTAGCCTCTCGAAGTGTAAAACATACATGCTTTAAAAATCACATACGCACATCCTACTGCCACAACAATAGATATGATTTGTATCTCGTCAAGGATGAATGTATCCGGAAGGATGTAATCCTCCCAAACAGCAGTATTCTCTTTCAGCCATTTACAAGCAGCAATGGACTGCAGAATATCAGCGGGTATTGTCCCCAATGCCACAAGTCGAGGATCTTCGCCGTTTTCAAGATCCGGGTTTGCCGCGAGTATGGCGTCTCTTTCTGCAATCAAAGCTTCATCCTTAGTCATGTTTTGCAAAACAAAGTGACTAGAAAATGTGATGCGAAACTTCTCCACGAGATAAAACGCATCCTTGTAGAAAAGCCGGTTAGGTTTGTACCGACCTTTTTCCAAGACATCTTTACGAAAATCACAAACAGATGCCGTCGAGGAATTCGTAAAGAACATACTGTTCGTGTTCAAATACCTCGAATCGCCATAGTCGGACGTACAATACGTAATATCCAGTAAACGAATACGAATGAGGTTACTCACAGACTTATCTGGTGAGTAATAATACGGAGTAGCTTTGTATTCCTCGCTCGCGATATACGCTTCGTCTTGTATGTTCGGATTTGGTACAATCGAGAGATCGGGTTCCCACCAGTAGAACATCAGTGGTTTCTCCAGCTTGTTCGTCGCGTAGTTTGAAATGTTGTGAGTATCGCCATAATATACCACTTCAATGGGTAAACCCGAGGAAAGCACTTTATACTCATTTTTTTCCAATCCGTCTGCAATCCAACTGGGACCGCCGACGACAAACGCGTAGCACATAGGCAAACTTCCGCACGCTCCTTCCGCGTTTTTTCGACGCGTACAGCACTGAACATCGGTCGCGTGCCAAGAATCGTATTCACAATCGATGGTTCCGCTCAGTCTTGGTGCTGTTTGGCTATCACCAGGACACCACTTCGCACTGTCCACGGCATCCGACCACTCGTGAGGAATATCCGTGGAATACGCAAACTCATCCACGTGCCCGACTGTAAACGCTCCATTCGCTTCCAATGCCGATAAAGACGTGAATTTCGTTACATCAGAAAGGTGGGTCGAATCAACAAACCAGCCATTTCTCGCAACAGAGCCTAAACCATCATCCATACCACTAAACAAATCAACAATCGCTGGATTCTCTTTCGTAATGCGACGAATCAAGAATTGTCTTCCGAGTTCGCCGTTGGCGTTCCACAATTCCAAATTAAACGTAGACTGACCAAAATAGAGATTCAAGTACTGCGTGACCGTCGTGGACTGTCCACTTGGAATTTCAACCGCATCCACCCCTAAAACATTCCGATAATACGCTGCTTGGTCGATATCGCACGTGGTATGATCCGAGTAGTCATTCATGACAACATCGTATCCAAGCTTTTCGCGCAACAATATCTCAAGCGCAAACGTGATGGAGCGCTGAGACGACCACCACGCGGCATCGAGATAAATGGTATTTCTCCCGTCCAAACCCAACCATTTCGATACCTTCGCCGGCAATTTAGGTCGTGTATGTTGGTCGTCGAAACACAGTGGCTTGTACGACTTGAAGATGTGACAGGGCGTTTCTTCCCCCGCTCTGGCCACGTCAAAGAGCAACACGATCGCGAGAAGAGCAAAAAACCGGATTAATTTCGGATAGGGAATCATCGTAGCTCCATTCATTTCTCTCGCAAATCAGTATCAAGCACACAATCAGTCAAAGGTAAAGAAGACCTTTCAAAATCCCAAACCAGTGAAGAAAGATCAACGGTCCGATCGAATGAATAAATAAATAAATAATTAGATCGTGTTTTATTTACTGCTCTTGCTTTCTCTTGTCGCAGTGGTTCGTTCTATCACACAAAAAGAACAACTTTCAAAGATCTCTCCAATGAACTCTCAAAGGATCCGTCTATTTCAGATCTTTACGTTTTGTGTGAAGGAACGAAGTATGAAGAAACGTATAGTGACGTATAAATAATGACGTATAATGATTTTTTATTTTATTTTATAGTTGCGTTATCCCGGCGTTAGCTCTAGCGCAACACAAAATTTGGGGTACGAACCGTGGTATCTTGACCTTTGACCAAGCTTGGCCTTATAAACTTCGATTTAAATTTTTTCAGACAACGTGATCGACTGGAAAAAAGTATTTGGTTAATTTCCGAACATTTTAAGACAATTTGAACTACATATATCAATAGCGTCCCAACAAGGTTTATCATTCTTTAAGATACAAGAGGAGACATGAGTGCAGATCAAGAGAAATTCCACGACATGCTCGATATTTCTTCTCTCTCTGTATCATCGGGTGCATCTTTGTGCATAAAATCGGACGAGTGCGAAGATGTAACCTGGAAAGAATTCCATGAACGCGCGAAAAGCCTGGCGACAATGGTGTCCGATCGATCGACAGAGACTGAGTCGAGAGTGGCTATCATTTTAAAAAGAAGTCCGGCGATGATAATTGCTCAGATTGCAGCGCACTTATCTGGTCGCACGTTTACGCCAATCGACCCGGGATGGCCGAAAGAACGGATTGCGAACATTTTGGAACAGACGAGGAGCGAAACTCTCATTATGGATAGAGGATGTTCTCTGCAGGCAGAGCTGCCGAGCGATTTCTTCAATGTTATTGAAGTGAATGCAAACGGTACAGTTTCTGAGGTGGATGATTCGTTATTGTATGCACCAGTAAAACCGCCTGAGATTATGTACATCATGTTTACATCTGGCTCTACCGGGATGCCTAAAGGTGTCGAAGTTCGAACGGAAGGCGTGGTGAACTTTTTACAATGGAAAAAAAGAGTCTTTAAAATATCTCCAAATGATGTGTGCTTGATTAAAACGCCGTGTACTTTCGACGTCAGTATTGGTGAAATGTGGTTACCGCTCGTTTCTGGATCGGTTTCGTACGTTTTAGCTGATGGTAAGCATTTAGATATGGAAGCCGTAGCGAATGCGATTATCGTTGGTAAGGTTTCAATTGTCCATTTTGTTCCTTCAGTTCTTCGTTTGTTTCTAGAATATTTTAAACGAAAAAAATCTTTCGAACTCCCACATTTGAGATTGATTCAGACGAGTGGCGAAGCGCTTAAAATGGAGCATCGACGTTTATTGAGTGAAGTCTTAGGGAAAGATCTACGACTTGTGAACCTGTACGGTCCAACTGAAGCGAGTATTGAGGTGACTTGGATAGACTGTCTTGATGTGCAAGAACAAAATATTAATCATGGATTCCCAATTGGTGCAGCAGCTGATAACGTTGATATATATATTGTTGATTTTACTGATCCTACGAAGAGAGTCAAGGATGGGGAAAAGGGGGAAATATGCATAGGGGGGATTCAAGTCGCACGCGGATATCTGAACAATGAAAAACTTACAGAAGAAAAATTTATCGCGTGCCCGTGGGGCACGAATTCGCGAAATATCATGTACCGAACTGGCGATATCGGTGTTTATGATGCAAAGAACAAATGGTTTGAGTATCACGGGCGCAATGATAGACAAATAAAGCTTGGTGGTGTCCGAATTGAGCTTGGTGAGATTGAACACATAATTCGTGAACAAAATAAATCAAGTATTCATGACATAATTGTTGTTTTCAGTGAAAATTCACTCGTCGGTGTCATAATACACGACTCAGAGAATAAAAGCACTGATGGGAAGGAGATAGGAAAGCTCATGAGTCGCAAGCTTCGGGATAATTTTCCTTCTAGTCATATTCCAACTGACTGGTTTTGTATAAATGTCGAGAATATACCGTTATCATCCGCTGGAAAGGTTGATCATAATGCTTTATGCTCGTGGGTAGTTCAACAAAAGGCAGTTACTTTGTGGGCAGATGTTTATGATTCTCTTTACGATGATAACTCGACGAGTATGGTCGACGGGGGTGACCCTACAATGGATTGGGCAAGTTACCGAAACTCGTTATCAGAGAGAGGCGCTGAGTTGCATACAAGAGCAGTCATTGAAGAGTGGGTAACTCGAACGGTTGAAGATTGTTTAAAGCATGCGGCTCGAGCGGCTGGGGAAGAATGTAACGCGAGTGTATTAGAGATGGGTTGTGGTAAGGGTATGATACTTTTGAAGCTGGCGCCTCGGTTAAAATTATGTGTTGGCGCAGACATATCGGGAAAAGCCATAGAACACTGTCGAAGCATCTGGGATAATTATATGAAAGCGAACAAGTTACATGGAAAATGTGAGTCTTTTCATACAATGGTAGGAGACGCTACTTCGTTTGATAGACTACCGAATCCGGGGGAAAATTTTCACGTTGTGCTCTGCAACGGGGTAACAATGTACTTCCCATCATTTGAATACACCCTGAAATTCCTGAATGATGCCGCTAATAAAATAGCAGACTCGGGTGGAGCTGTCTTACTCGGGGATATTCGCTCATTTCAACATTCCGAGCTTTTCCATATCCGTCGATTCTTTGAAGCTTATCACCTCCAACCTTCAGAAGCTGTGAACAAAGCTTCGAAGGCAGTTACATATGACAAGGATAGAACATTTGATCAGCTTGCTTTCCATTTGAGCTATAAATTGAGGTTATTGGATGAGAGGATTGATGCGATCGAGTTGCAGCTTAAAGAAGGATTTGAAGATTCGGAATTCACGAGCTATCGGTACAATTTGACTTGCTATGTATCTGAGAGGAATCCGAGCAAAGTAAAGCCGATGACAAAATCAATTCGAGTTGTTGCAGATTTTGTAGTGGATATCACCGGGAAATCTTCAATAGAAGATGTGATTTTGTCATTCTGCGGTTCAGAAGAGTCTGATGACGTTTTGGCGTGTATGAACATCCCCAACAAGCGCGTTCTTGCAGATTTGTTCCTCGCCCGTGGACGACCAACGGTGTTCGCTTCAGTTGGAGTGCATCCTGAAGATCTTCGAAGTGCTCTTGCTTCGGCATATCCATCTCACCACGCCGTTTTGACATACAGTCGCTCTATCCGTCCTCTTCAATTTAGTCAAGACTATGACGATCATTCATGTAGGGGTCGTATGGATGTATATCTTGTACCAAATAAAGATTTAGAAAGTAGAATTGCCGGGCTTCGAGCGATTTCCGACTTTTTTTTACAGCCGCACGACGACGTCGTTAACTCGTTTGAAGGACTCAAAGAAACTTCAGAAATGGTATTAGAGTTGGATCGAAACTACATCTCCCACATTGGCAAAGGTTCTTCCACAAATCTGGTGGGTGAGGACAATATGAAGGATGGTCATCAACTGTTGGACGAAGCGCTCGCAATATATAATACAGGAAAAGTGCGAGATACAGTCTTATTTGTGTTAAGTAACACGCTAGGTCTTACGGTTAGAGAGTTCTCTGACCTCTTGTCGAGAGAAGAAAGAATGAACTTTCTTGATTGTGGTGGTAACTCGTTCGTAGCCATGACGATCATTTCGGTTATACGCGACATTATTGGAGAAGCACCTGACATCTTTTCGTTGTTAACCGAACCGATACCTGATTTCGTAGACAGTTGTGTCGGGTTGACGATGTGTAAAAATGCTACAGATTTTACGGCATGGTATTTTCACACCGAGTTGAGGGCTTCGACGAACGATTCGTATTTGGATTCCGGAGGATCAAGCCCAATACTGTTTATGTTCCCAAGTGGCGGCGCATCACCCGAGATGTTTTCAAAGACATTTTCGTGTTTATCTGGGATGGAATTTGGCAACTCAAATGTGCACGTATACATAGCACAACTTCCTGGACGTGGTGTTAGGTGTTCCGAAACGAACGATATCGGTTGGGAAAGCATTTTGGAACATCTGTATGAAAATATGAAACATTTATTGACAATTGTTCACCCAGAGTGCCGTGTCATATTCTGTGGGGACTCAATCGGCTCTCTCTTTTCCTGGGAACTTGCTCTGAGATTGGAAAAAGGAGAACTGCAAAACAGACTCTCTTGTGTTATACATTCTGGATCTGCTTCTCCAGAGCACTGTTCGAAACAGTTTGGATACGGCTCGTATGCTACCCGGTCTATTCGAGAAGAGTCTTACGATAGCATTGCCAAGTATCTTGCAAAAGAGCACTTCAGAAAGACCTATGAATTCGATAAAACACTAATCGAAGCATTTCGTGCTGATTGCATCCTTTTTGAAGACTATGAGATGGATAAAAATGTAGAAAAGCTTGTCATACCATTAACGCTAGTGCATGGTAAAGGTGATCGCATGGTTAATAGTGATGAAATGCAAGGTTGGGAGAAACATTTTGATTCCATCGAGGAAGTGTGCTTAGATTGTTCTCATCATGTACACAGTGAAGCGCCTGAAGTAATGGCAAACTTAATAGCAGAAAAAATAAGGGGGCACAAACAAGAAACACATCGCACGCGATAAACTTCTTCACTCGTTAAACTTGTATATACAAACAAAAAACACATCACACACGATAAACTTCTTCACTTGTCAAACTTGTATATGTATATGTAAAAAAACGCGGTATGCTCGTGGTACCGTTTATCCTTTCTTTCCAAGGTTGTGCCTTCTCCCATAATCAACGCGCACTCAAAGCGCACCTTTGTTGGAAATCAAAACCTCTTTTTCTTTAAGTACGAGAACGGGTTCTTTACCTTCTAATACGGTGCGTAACGTTTCACGCTTACCACACCATATTGCCGTTCTGGTAGTTTTGAATTTCGTAGCATCTGGGGAATCGATGCCATCCAAATCAAACTGCAAGAATTTCTTGACGACATCGCAAAATCTCTCGACAACTGGTTCCTCGCTTTCATCGCCCAAGCCGTCAATCACGAGGACATCCGGACGAGCCAACAAGGATGCAGCAAATTTGATTTTCATAACCTCACCTTCGTTCAGGAACTCACCATACGCGTCTAAAAAAAACTCATCCCACGCCGGTTTATAGGAGCTTCCAATCAAAATATGAGGGAGACCAATTTCTTTGCACAGCGACCACATCATTTTGGAGCTATAGCTTTTCATGCGGTCGTAGTATTCCTTGTGTTCAGGGCTATGTATTGGGAACCTTTTCAAGCCTTTTCTCGTCCCACTCAAAAGATTGAATTTCAAAGTCTCATTCATGAGTAAGTTTTCTGGCAGACCACTTACCTCGGCGAAAAAAAGTTCAGGAGATACTCCAATGACCCCGGTTGTGGCGATATCAGCCCCGGTCAACAAATTCATAAATACTTTCGATTTACCATCGCTCGTTTTACAGACACCAATAATACCTCCTCTTGGCAGCGAAATCGTTGTTGTTCCCGATGGATTTACCATGTTTGTATTTGAGAATAACTTTAAGGTGACGAGGTCAACATTGTTAAGGCTGCTGAGCTTGTCCATTTCAAAACTGGGATTGAGACTGAGAGTCTTTTTGAACGAAATTGCATCAACTTCATCACTCGAGTACGATGCAGAGAAGTCCTTAATGACTAAAGCACAGTTATCCTCCACATTGGTCGCTATGTCCGACGATTCGTGATCTCGAAACTGTTTTTTCGTGTCCCCAGGACCTTCTTGAAGTGGTATCTTTCTTATTCTCTTCACAATAGTGGTCTCTAGATTTAACAAGCTAGAGATGTGTGCCACTTTCGAAGTACTCTGCAACATATCAGAGGTACCCATGAGAATATTCGTGATATTCATAAGACTTAAAGCAAAGGATCCCACCCAGTAAAAGTAGGCATCAATATCAAGTTTCCCTTGATCTCCTGGAAAAGTCTTGAGCCAAGAATTCGCTTGAAGATAAAGATAACACTGACAAATGCAACTAGCGAGCAACAGAAGTGAAGCATTACCGAATTTAAAATGCCAACCTTCATAGAATCCAGCCAGGATGTGCATCCAAGTCTTGTCATACTGGTTAGATACCGTATCAACTCGAAGGTTCATTTCACGCACCCATTTTCGAAGGTGTAAAATAAAGTGCTGTCCAGAAAAAAGGATGACTTCCAGGCGGTCCTCGTTCTGGCCAATTTGATAGCCTCGTCCCGCTCGAAAGACAAGTACGAAGACAATTCCAACTGCTAACACGAGAAAGCACGTCATGATGAAAAAAACGACGTAGTATTGCGGAAGTTTTCGCATCCCACCTTCGTCTTTCTCGCTCCAAAGCCAGAATATAAAAGCCAAGTATCCCAAAAATTCGTAGCAATTTTTCAGAACTTCATTCAAGCTTACCCAAATGCCATCTTGAATACTCTGCAAATCGGTCAAAGTCGTGACGCGGAATAACGGTTCGCAGTCTGAAATTTGAGAAATGTCACCTTGAGTTAAAGTGAGATACTTTGTTTGAATTAAACCCGCAAGGTACGTCTTCAACTCGATCGATCCATCCAAAAAGTGAAGCTGGGAGTAGGATTTCATGACAAAAATTCCAAAGAATACCAAGGATGTCGCGATGCACCAGTCAGGCTGTAACTTGATTAAACCTTGGCCAAGAAAATAGACGAAAGTCATGTTCCATACGAAAGAATTCGTGATCGCCAAAAAGAAGTGCATGATCTGGTACCGAACCATCAAATACGACACTTTGGGACCTCGCATGCCAGCTTTGATGAAGCCATTCAGCAAACGAAAGACTTTAAGCACGCTCGATTCAATATTGGCGCACGGCACTCCATTCGGGAAGGGCACCGCTTCGTGAATATCCAAATTCAGCACTGGAATGTCAGAATTAAAAGCCGGAGAAGCCGCATCGTCGTATAGAACCCCAGGCTCAAGCTGAAGATGCATCGATCGCACAACGTTGTAGGTATTATTCTTCAAAAGCGGGAGTTTGAGAACGTTACGGCCAACATGACATGAAAGTTTCACGACGTTCTTCAGTCCTCCAACTTCAGAAATCGTGAATCCATCATTTTCAGAGGCTTCTGGCATCAAGAAGTCCACATCCAGTTTGGCAATGCCACAGTCAAAGGGACCCGGTGTGGTCCCAGGATACGGCACACCGTCTTTAACAGCTAAGTAAACGATGCAGGAACCAGATGCGAGCACAGTAATTTGGACATAGTCTTCATCGTTGGCCACATTCATGTACCTCATCAAAAAGTCGACTTTTTTTGCGTCTCTTCCAGGATTGGCCAGTTGTGAAGCTTCAACTCCAATCACGGTACTATCGTGATCTATTTTGCCGACAAGGTACGGGCTCGATTTGTGAACGTTCATACCTTGATCTGCTACGAAAAGAGGATCTTTGTAGCCTCTCGAAGTGTAAAACATACATGCTTTAAAAATCACATACGCACATCCTACTGCCACAACAATAGATATGATTTGTATCTCGTCAAGGATGAATGTATCCGGAAGGATGTAATCCTCCCAAACAGCAGTATTCTCTTTCAGCCATTTACAAGCAGCAATGGACTGCAGAATATCAGCGGGTATTGTCCCCAATGCCACAAGTCGAGGATCTTCGCCGTTTTCAAGATCCGGGTTTGCCGCGAGTATGGCGTCTCTTTCTGCAATCAAAGCTTCATCCTTAGTCATGTTTTGCAAAACAAAGTGACTAGAAAATGTGATGCGAAACTTCTCCACGAGATAAAACGCATCCTTGTAGAAAAGCCGGTTAGGTTTGTACCGACCTTTTTCCAAGACATCTTTACGAAAATCACAAACAGATGCCGTCGAGGAATTCGTAAAGAACATACTGTTCGTGTTCAAATACCTCGAATCGCCATAGTCGGACGTACAATACGTAATATCCAGTAAACGAATACGAATGAGGTTACTCACAGACTTATCTGGTGAGTAATAATACGGAGTAGCTTTGTATTCCTCGCTCGCGATATACGCTTCGTCTTGTATGTTCGGATTTGGTACAATCGAGAGATCGGGTTCCCACCAGTAGAACATCAGTGGTTTCTCCAGCTTGTTCGTCGCGTAGTTTGAAATGTTGTGAGTATCGCCATAATATACCACTTCAATGGGTAAACCCGAGGAAAGCACTTTATACTCATTTTTTTCCAATCCGTCTGCAATCCAACTGGGACCGCCGACGACAAACGCGTAGCACATAGGCAAACTTCCGCACGCTCCTTCCGCGTTTTTTCGACGCGTACAGCACTGAACATCGGTCGCGTGCCAAGAATCGTATTCACAATCGATGGTTCCGCTCAGTCTTGGTGCTGTTTGGCTATCACCAGGACACCACTTCGCACTGTCCACGGCATCCGACCACTCGTGAGGAATATCCGTGGAATACGCAAACTCATCCACGTGCCCGACTGTAAACGCTCCATTCGCTTCCAATGCCGATAAAGACGTGAATTTCGTTACATCAGAAAGGTGGGTCGAATCAACAAACCAGCCATTTCTCGCAACAGAGCCTAAACCATCATCCATACCACTAAACAAATCAACAATCGCTGGATTCTCTTTCGTAATGCGACGAATCAAGAATTGTCTTCCGAGTTCGCCGTTGGCGTTCCACAATTCCAAATTAAACGTAGACTGACCAAAATAGAGATTCAAGTACTGCGTGACCGTCGTGGACTGTCCACTTGGAATTTCAACCGCATCCACCCCTAAAACATTCCGATAATACGCTGCTTGGTCGATATCGCACGTGGTATGATCCGAGTAGTCATTCATGACAACATCGTATCCAAGCTTTTCGCGCAACAATATCTCAAGCGCAAACGTGATGGAGCGCTGAGACGACCACCACGCGGCATCGAGATAAATGGTATTTCTCCCGTCCAAACCCAACCATTTCGATACCTTCGCCGGCAATTTAGGTCGTGTATGTTGGTCGTCGAAACACAGTGGCTTGTACGACTTGAAGATGTGACAGGGCGTTTCTTCCCCCGCTCTGGCCACGTCAAAGAGCAACACGATCGCGAGAAGAGCAAAAAACCGGATTAATTTCGGATAGGGAATCATCGTAGCTCCATTCATTTCTCTCGCAAATCAGTATCAAGCACACAATCAGTCAAAGGTAAAGAAGACCTTTCAAAATCCCAAACCAGTGAAGAAAGATCAACGGTCCGATCGAATGAATAAATAAATAAATAATTAGATCGTGTTTTATTTACTGCTCTTGCTTTCTCTTGTCGCAGTGGTTCGTTCTATCACACAAAAAGAACAACTTTCAAAGATCTCTCCAATGAACTCTCAAAGGATCCGTCTATTTCAGATCTTTACGTTTTGTGTGAAGGAACGAAGTATGAAGAAACGTATAGTGACGTATAAATAATGACGTATAATGATTTTTTATTTTATTTTATAGTTGCGTTATCCCGGCGTTAGCTCTAGCGCAACACAAAATTTGGGGTACGAACCGTGGTATCTTGACCTTTGACCAAGCTTGGCCTTATAAACTTCGATTTAAATTTTTTCAGACAACGTGATCGACTGGAAAAAAGTATTTGGTTAATTTCCGAACATTTTAAGACAATTTGAACTACATATATCAATAGCGTCCCAACAAGGTTTATCATTCTTTAAGATACAAGAGGAGACATGAGTGCAGATCAAGAGAAATTCCACGACATGCTCGATATTTCTTCTCTCTCTGTATCATCGGGTGCATCTTTGTGCATAAAATCGGACGAGTGCGAAGATGTAACCTGGAAAGAATTCCATGAACGCGCGAAAAGCCTGGCGACAATGGTGTCCGATCGATCGACAGAGACTGAGTCGAGAGTGGCTATCATTTTAAAAAGAAGTCCGGCGATGATAATTGCTCAGATTGCAGCGCACTTATCTGGTCGCACGTTTACGCCAATCGACCCGGGATGGCCGAAAGAACGGATTGCGAACATTTTGGAACAGACGAGGAGCGAAACTCTCATTATGGATAGAGGATGTTCTCTGCAGGCAGAGCTGCCGAGCGATTTCTTCAATGTTATTGAAGTGAATGCAAACGGTACAGTTTCTGAGGTGGATGATTCGTTATTGTATGCACCAGTAAAACCGCCTGAGATTATGTACATCATGTTTACATCTGGCTCTACCGGGATGCCTAAAGGTGTCGAAGTTCGAACGGAAGGCGTGGTGAACTTTTTACAATGGAAAAAAAGAGTCTTTAAAATATCTCCAAATGATGTGTGCTTGATTAAAACGCCGTGTACTTTCGACGTCAGTATTGGTGAAATGTGGTTACCGCTCGTTTCTGGATCGGTTTCGTACGTTTTAGCTGATGGTAAGCATTTAGATATGGAAGCCGTAGCGAATGCGATTATCGTTGGTAAGGTTTCAATTGTCCATTTTGTTCCTTCAGTTCTTCGTTTGTTTCTAGAATATTTTAAACGAAAAAAATCTTTCGAACTCCCACATTTGAGATTGATTCAGACGAGTGGCGAAGCGCTTAAAATGGAGCATCGACGTTTATTGAGTGAAGTCTTAGGGAAAGATCTACGACTTGTGAACCTGTACGGTCCAACTGAAGCGAGTATTGAGGTGACTTGGATAGACTGTCTTGATGTGCAAGAACAAAATATTAATCATGGATTCCCAATTGGTGCAGCAGCTGATAACGTTGATATATATATTGTTGATTTTACTGATCCTACGAAGAGAGTCAAGGATGGGGAAAAGGGGGAAATATGCATAGGGGGGATTCAAGTCGCACGCGGATATCTGAACAATGAAAAACTTACAGAAGAAAAATTTATCGCGTGCCCGTGGGGCACGAATTCGCGAAATATCATGTACCGAACTGGCGATATCGGTGTTTATGATGCAAAGAACAAATGGTTTGAGTATCACGGGCGCAATGATAGACAAATAAAGCTTGGTGGTGTCCGAATTGAGCTTGGTGAGATTGAACACATAATTCGTGAACAAAATAAATCAAGTATTCATGACATAATTGTTGTTTTCAGTGAAAATTCACTCGTCGGTGTCATAATACACGACTCAGAGAATAAAAGCACTGATGGGAAGGAGATAGGAAAGCTCATGAGTCGCAAGCTTCGGGATAATTTTCCTTCTAGTCATATTCCAACTGACTGGTTTTGTATAAATGTCGAGAATATACCGTTATCATCCGCTGGAAAGGTTGATCATAATGCTTTATGCTCGTGGGTAGTTCAACAAAAGGCAGTTACTTTGTGGGCAGATGTTTATGATTCTCTTTACGATGATAACTCGACGAGTATGGTCGACGGGGGTGACCCTACAATGGATTGGGCAAGTTACCGAAACTCGTTATCAGAGAGAGGCGCTGAGTTGCATACAAGAGCAGTCATTGAAGAGTGGGTAACTCGAACGGTTGAAGATTGTTTAAAGCATGCGGCTCGAGCGGCTGGGGAAGAATGTAACGCGAGTGTATTAGAGATGGGTTGTGGTAAGGGTATGATACTTTTGAAGCTGGCGCCTCGGTTAAAATTATGTGTTGGCGCAGACATATCGGGAAAAGCCATAGAACACTGTCGAAGCATCTGGGATAATTATATGAAAGCGAACAAGTTACATGGAAAATGTGAGTCTTTTCATACAATGGTAGGAGACGCTACTTCGTTTGATAGACTACCGAATCCGGGGGAAAATTTTCACGTTGTGCTCTGCAACGGGGTAACAATGTACTTCCCATCATTTGAATACACCCTGAAATTCCTGAATGATGCCGCTAATAAAATAGCAGACTCGGGTGGAGCTGTCTTACTCGGGGATATTCGCTCATTTCAACATTCCGAGCTTTTCCATATCCGTCGATTCTTTGAAGCTTATCACCTCCAACCTTCAGAAGCTGTGAACAAAGCTTCGAAGGCAGTTACATATGACAAGGATAGAACATTTGATCAGCTTGCTTTCCATTTGAGCTATAAATTGAGGTTATTGGATGAGAGGATTGATGCGATCGAGTTGCAGCTTAAAGAAGGATTTGAAGATTCGGAATTCACGAGCTATCGGTACAATTTGACTTGCTATGTATCTGAGAGGAATCCGAGCAAAGTAAAGCCGATGACAAAATCAATTCGAGTTGTTGCAGATTTTGTAGTGGATATCACCGGGAAATCTTCAATAGAAGATGTGATTTTGTCATTCTGCGGTTCAGAAGAGTCTGATGACGTTTTGGCGTGTATGAACATCCCCAACAAGCGCGTTCTTGCAGATTTGTTCCTCGCCCGTGGACGACCAACGGTGTTCGCTTCAGTTGGAGTGCATCCTGAAGATCTTCGAAGTGCTCTTGCTTCGGCATATCCATCTCACCACGCCGTTTTGACATACAGTCGCTCTATCCGTCCTCTTCAATTTAGTCAAGACTATGACGATCATTCATGTAGGGGTCGTATGGATGTATATCTTGTACCAAATAAAGATTTAGAAAGTAGAATTGCCGGGCTTCGAGCGATTTCCGACTTTTTTTTACAGCCGCACGACGACGTCGTTAACTCGTTTGAAGGACTCAAAGAAACTTCAGAAATGGTATTAGAGTTGGATCGAAACTACATCTCCCACATTGGCAAAGGTTCTTCCACAAATCTGGTGGGTGAGGACAATATGAAGGATGGTCATCAACTGTTGGACGAAGCGCTCGCAATATATAATACAGGAAAAGTGCGAGATACAGTCTTATTTGTGTTAAGTAACACGCTAGGTCTTACGGTTAGAGAGTTCTCTGACCTCTTGTCGAGAGAAGAAAGAATGAACTTTCTTGATTGTGGTGGTAACTCGTTCGTAGCCATGACGATCATTTCGGTTATACGCGACATTATTGGAGAAGCACCTGACATCTTTTCGTTGTTAACCGAACCGATACCTGATTTCGTAGACAGTTGTGTCGGGTTGACGATGTGTAAAAATGCTACAGATTTTACGGCATGGTATTTTCACACCGAGTTGAGGGCTTCGACGAACGATTCGTATTTGGATTCCGGAGGATCAAGCCCAATACTGTTTATGTTCCCAAGTGGCGGCGCATCACCCGAGATGTTTTCAAAGACATTTTCGTGTTTATCTGGGATGGAATTTGGCAACTCAAATGTGCACGTATACATAGCACAACTTCCTGGACGTGGTGTTAGGTGTTCCGAAACGAACGATATCGGTTGGGAAAGCATTTTGGAACATCTGTATGAAAATATGAAACATTTATTGACAATTGTTCACCCAGAGTGCCGTGTCATATTCTGTGGGGACTCAATCGGCTCTCTCTTTTCCTGGGAACTTGCTCTGAGATTGGAAAAAGGAGAACTGCAAAACAGACTCTCTTGTGTTATACATTCTGGATCTGCTTCTCCAGAGCACTGTTCGAAACAGTTTGGATACGGCTCGTATGCTACCCGGTCTATTCGAGAAGAGTCTTACGATAGCATTGCCAAGTATCTTGCAAAAGAGCACTTCAGAAAGACCTATGAATTCGATAAAACACTAATCGAAGCATTTCGTGCTGATTGCATCCTTTTTGAAGACTATGAGATGGATAAAAATGTAGAAAAGCTTGTCATACCATTAACGCTAGTGCATGGTAAAGGTGATCGCATGGTTAATAGTGATGAAATGCAAGGTTGGGAGAAACATTTTGATTCCATCGAGGAAGTGTGCTTAGATTGTTCTCATCATGTACACAGTGAAGCGCCTGAAGTAATGGCAAACTTAATAGCAGAAAAAATAAGGG
>JGI20151J14362_10000525_pt1 | contig 28185 bp, 32 predicted proteins | sample COG_01_FD_14362 | JGI IMG/M metagenome (IMG submission 14362)
ACGATAAACAACAAGTGAAGCACATAACCTATTGATGAACTAATGTGTCTCTTAAATCAAACCGCTACCTGTCCAAAAGGTTTTGACGACGTACAGAGTTCGCCTCCTAGAGAAAAGATCTCCTCTGCATAGCTCAATGCCAACCTACCCGTTTCAGTTAACACCAAATTCCTCCCAACACGACTAAATAGCGATTCTCCAAAATTTTCCTCTAACACGGATAATTGGCCACTGATGGTTTGCGGCGTGAGGTGTAACAGTTCGCTTGCCTTGGCAATACTGCCTTCCCTAGCCACGACGTAAAAATAATGCAGGTGCTTGTAATTAATCATATCAATACCTCGAAAAATTCGATGTGTTATCAAATAATATTCGAATTTAATAAAATATGAAAACGCTCTAGTATCTGCTCTGAAAATGAAATTCAGAACTGGAGCTAATTATGCGAATTGAAATGCAAACAGAAACTTTTCCACTAGGCCACGAAATCCGCCACCATATCTCACATCGCTTGCTATTCGCTTTAGATAGCCACCATGAAAAAATTGAACATATCAAAGTACTAATTTCAGACATTGATAGTTCCCTCCGTGGCACAGATAAACGTTGCCAAATACAAATTGCGCTTAATCAATTGCCCGATGTCGTAATCGAAAACGAAGGAGATGACATGTTTGATGCCATTGAACTAGCAGTGGATACGGCAAGCCGAACTCTAGATGTAAGCTCAAACCATCAGCGTGATTGGAACCCCGCAGCTAGTCTCTCAAAGTTTCAATTGCATAACGAACTTGGTGATTCTATCGAAACAGCACATTAAGTAATAATCAGATCATGGGTACACCCATTACCTGACTCTAAACCCATGCAGTAGTCTCGTACCAACTAATCTGGCGTTATTGTCTCCAGAATAATGCCCTTCGTTTCTTCAACAAGTGTAGTGATTAATGCTAGTTGTTTTAATAACAGTGTTTTATCAATAGAACGTAAGACGATATTTACACCGAGCTTGCCGCGCTTGAAATAGGGGTAACTACCGATACTTACTTCCGTACATTTGTCCTGAATCTTGCTCATCCCTTCTGCAAGTTTACTCTCCGTCAAATTAGTACTGATGCTCGCTGCTAAAATCGGAGGACCGCCGATCAATCTATCAGTTAAGCCATCGAGCATCGCTTGCATAATTTCAGGAACGCCCGCCATGATAAAAACATTCTCGACCTGTATCCCAGGTGCGCCACTAACAGGATTATCAATAAGTGTTGCGCCTTCTGGAATATCAGCCATCTTTAATCGCGCTTCGGTTAAGTTTCCCGGATCATAGTAGTCTTCCATAGTGGCGACTGCATCTGGGTGACGTATGAGTTTTACAGAAAATGCCTTCGCAATAGACGCTGTGGTTATATCATCATGTGTCGGGCCTATACCACCCGTAGTAAAAACGTAATCAAAATTATCAGCGTATGACCTTACTCTTTCAATAATTGTTTCTTCGACATCAGGAATAACGATGACTTCTGCCAGAACTATACCTAGGTCGCCAAGTTTTTGGCCTATATAAGAGACGTTCAAATCCTGCGTACGTCCTGATAATATTTCATTACCGATAATAATAACGCCAGCAGTTTTAATTTGTGTATTCACTTATTCGTTCTACTTAATTATGGAAAATATTCAATTTATTGGTGGAACCATCTTTTTCTTTTCTGTTCATAAGTATTATATTTTGCCATATTTTGTATAACGAAATCGGGTTATAAAAAATAATATTCTATATTTTAAATGTTTGAGGATTATCTTATGTGGAAACTAGCTAAATCAGGCGTTCTAGTGACAATGGTAGGCCTAATGTCATTCACTGCTCATGCAGAAAACGAAAAACCCTATCAAGTAATAGACGGTAAAATTAGTGCCAATGCTATGGAGGGTTGGAAAACCTACAATGGTGGTGGCTGTGGCGCCTGTCATGGTAAAGGGGGTGTCGGTGCTGTTGGTCCTAATTTGGGGCAAAGTGTGACAACAAAGTTAAGCAAGGATGATTTTGTCAATATTGTGACTAACGGTAAATCTGGCACAATGATGCGCCCACACAAGACCAATAAACGTGTTATGGACAACATGGATAATCTTTATGCTTATCTGCTTGCTCGCGGCGATGACGTACTTGGGCCAGGCAATCTGATTAAATTGCCGCTGGGTAAATAAGCAAGAAAAATAATTTTTTCTTAAAATTCTTTCAGCCTATTATTTCATAGGCTGAAAGAAGATCGTTTAATGATAGCGTTTAAATGGCTCTTTAATCTGAATATTGATTAACTTTCTTACCACTTATAAACCAGATTGATATAACCATTGATTCCTGGTCCAGGAATACGCACACCAACAGGCACATCAACACTTCGGACACGATTAACACCACCAAGATGCGGCGCATAGTTCTTATCAAATAAGTTATCGATACCGGCGACAAGTGTGAACCCTGAATCAGGGATACTGTAGTTACCGTAGATATTTAGCAATGCATAGCCCGCTGTTTCAAGTTCATTGGTGACTCCAGACACATCCTCTTTTTGTAGGTATGCACTTGTCTCTACTGTGGCAGACCAATTTTTTCTTTGGTGGGTTAAACCAAGACGAGCATTGGCAGGAGCAATACGATAGAGGTTATCACCATTATCTCGGCGTTCTCCTTTTACATAACTTACCGCACCATCTACATGCCAGAAATCATTAAGATGATAACCAAAGTCGGCATCGATGCCATACAAGCGGGCATCAACGTTTGCGAACTGTAAAAGTTTCGCGCTGCTACCCGTCATACCGGTTGCCATTGTATGAAAGGCAATTGCCCTTGTATTTGTGGCATTAATACCTTCAATATAATCATCCACATGATGATAGAAAGCACGTGGCGCAAAGTAGGCCATTTTGTTACGCCAATCCAGCCCCAGTTCAAACTGATATGAAACTTCCGGATCAAGATTGATATCACCGATATAATTATTGCCATCAGCTAAACCACCCGTTGATTGCAATGGCAACCAAAGATAACGTTGCTGATAAGTTGGTGAACGCATCTTACGGGCAAAACCAACTTCAATGTTGGTATCCTTTCGTAGAGCGTGGTTCAATTTTAGTACCACGTCGATATTGTCATCTTCCTGGGAAAGATCCGCGTTATTAAAGGTCGTTGCGAGCGCATTGGAATTAATTGCCATCATACCCGCCATTCCTGCTGCCGACACAGATCCGGCATCCATATTGACGCGTGTGTATCGCAGACCTAGTTCCAAGTCCCATGCAGCAGCAAGCCCACGTTGCCACTCACCAAAAACACCAAAGACATCACGTTTAATGTCATTGAAATTTTCGATTCGAAAGACAGCACTCATTGGATTAAATACATCAGCATCATGCTTGGCAAGATGACCATCTGTACCAAACTTTAATTTGCCTCCTGCAAAAGCCATACTGGCTTCAATGCCATAACCAACATCTTCACTATCTGTAAGTGAAAAACGTTGCATAGTCCCCGGACCCGCGCCGCCACCTGTTAGCGGTGGCAAACGTAATTCGAAGTTAGACATCTTATGATCGATTTGAGACCAGTAAATTTTGCTCTCTATATCAACCTGATTCCAACGGCTTTTATAAGTCCCTCGAACAATATCTGCATCAATATAAACAATATCCATCGGCAATGCAGGGGTGCCGCTTCCATTAGTATCATTGAGCACGTATTTAAGTCCAAACTCATGATTTTCTCTCTTGTAACCATAACCAATCTCATAGCTGTTACGCTCATGTTCACTCGGAGTGACATCTCCATTAGCGAATTCATAATCATCGCTATCTTGACGACTCCCGGCGATATGCATTCGATGGTTCTGATTCGCAATCGACATCAATAATGAAGTGTCATAACCGGAATTTACGCTATGCCCTCCGGCGGATATTTCACCATGCATACTAAGCTGCTCTTCTTCTGTGAATGCACTGCGTGTTGATGTCGCGCGTATTGTGCCGCCTATGGTTTCGTTACCTGAACTGACGGGTGCAATACCGCGAATGACTTCTAGGCTTTCTAATTGCGCACGTGGGATATACGAGATGGGTGTATCCATGGCGTTCGGTCCGCCAGAGCTGATCTTGATACCGTCTATGAGTATATTAATGCGGTCGCCATACATGCCGCGATATTGTGCGATACCCGTCACTGTGCCGTTGCTATTTACGTTGGCACCCGGAACTTTCTTAAGTAACTGTGCGCTATCAGCTGCGGACACATTGACCAAATCGGGATTCAGTACATAGGTATCAAAACCAGAGTACTCACCTGAGACTACAAGCTCAGATAAGGATACGGGATGCTCAGCATTTACTGCGCTTGCTATACCTGATAAGAAAAACAGAATTAAATACTTAGTGACATGCCTAAATTTTTCGTTGTTATACAAATTGGTTTGTCCTTAATTACTTATTATTAATTATTTGTGGGGCAGGAACTTAGCAAAAACAACAGGTATTTAGAATGTGACATATTGTCACAGTGGTTTTATTTCATAAGCAGGTATAATTACAGACAAGATTTAATATAGATAGAATTCTAACCATGCATCTCAATCTTGGATATCTGCTGTTAATCCGCCTGTATTCTATTAGCGGTCAGGTTCTAGCGTTGAGCTATATGTATTTTTCTATCGGAATATATCTCCCCGTTGAACCCATTATTTTAATCATAACCTTGTTAAGCTTATTTACTGCTTATTCCTGGCTACGCTACCGAGACCCTAAAGAGATTACCGACCGCATCTTCGTGACACAATTGATGGTAGATATATGCGCGTTATCGTTATTGATCTATTACACGGGTGGCTCAATCAATCCATTTATTTCATTCTTCATACTACCCATCATTTTTGCTGCAGCTAGCCTGAGGCCTGCATATACTTTTGTCATTACCTTAGTTGCCATAGGTAGCTATTCGGCATTGATGTTTGTATATGTGCCATTAGACGGCGTGCATATTCATCAAAGTGGCACTCAAATACACCTCTGGGGAATGTGGTTTGGTTTTATTTTGACTGCAAGTCTGGTCGCGTATTTTGTTGCTCGCATATCCAGTACGGTGCGAAAACAAGACCGGGCGTTGGCTGAAGCAAGGGAAGAGGCATTGCGTGCAGATCGTATCCTTGCATTAGGTACTCTCGCTGCCGGCACAGCACACGAACTTGGTACACCATTATCAACAATGGCTGTTATTACTGGTGAATTGTTAAAAGATTATGAGGACGATAAAGAACTGATCGGTGAACTGGAATTGCTAAAAGATCAGATCCACCGCTGCAAAACCATTTTGGGACGTATGTCTTCAGATGCAGGCCAATCACAAGCAGATACCGGGAGCAAGATCAGGATAGATTCCTATATTCAGGAAATTATCAGCCACTGGCAACAAACCCGATCAGATATCGATTTTGATATTGAGTTAAAACCCTCTGCAGAAACACCAGAAATAATTGTCGATCAAACTTTAACATCAGCGATTATTAATATCCTAAACAATGCGGCTGATGCTTCATCAAAAAAAATACATATCGTATGTGCCTGGAATAACACCAGTATGAATATTGAGGTTATCGATGATGGACATGGCATTAAAGAACAACACCAACCCCTATTGGGTAAAACGATTTTTTCCACAAAACCTTATGATCAAGGCCTTGGTATTGGTTTATTTTTGGCAGAAACAACATTGACCCGAATGGGTGGCAAAATTTCCTTAAATAACCACAAAGATGGGGGAGCGCACGCTGAAATTAGCATACCCCTCTCACCATTGCTCGCACGTTAAAGTAATATAAACATCAATGAAACCTTTAATCTTAGTTGACGACGATCCAATATTCAGCGAAGTATTAAGCAAGGCCTTAACTAAAAGAGACTTCGAGGTAAGGTCTGCAGCAAACGTCGAAGATGCCAAGCAACTACTGCAAGAATTCAAGCCTGATTATGCTGTTGTTGATCTTAGAATGCCGGGATTATCGGGTCTGCAACTGATTCCATCATTATGCGAATCAAACAATGGAATCAAAATTGTGATACTGACGGGTTATGCCAGTATATCCACTGCAGTTGAAGCAGTGAAACTGGGAGCGACACACTACTTGACCAAACCCGCTGACGCAGACGAAATTGTTGCTGCCTTCGAGCGTAGCAGTGGCGAAAGTCAGACAGATATTTCACCGACACCAATCTCACTTGATCGCCTCGAATGGGAACATATTCAAAAGGTTCTCGCAGACTGTAACGGAAATATCTCTGAGGCAGCTCGTTGTCTTGGTTTGCATAGACGGACACTACAAAGAAAACTGCAAAAGCGACCTGTCAGGTCGCTTTAAGCTACTAAGCTTGAATGAATTAAGCAGCTTGTACTGGGATATGGTCTTTTATGCGGGATATATTATTTTCTTCGTCTAAGTAAACAAGTGTTGGTTTAAATTTACTCATCTCATTTTCATTGATCCTGCCGTAAGCACAAATAATGACACGATCACCCGGATTGGCTTTATGCGCTGCCGCACCGTTTACGGAAATTATGCGCGAATTTTCTTCGGCGCGAATGGCGTACGTAGTGAAACGTTCACCATTAGTAATGTTATAGATATCGATCTGCTCGTATTCATGAATTCCTGCCTTATCCAGCAGGGCACCATCTATGGCACAAGATCCATCATACTCGAGCTCTGCATGTGTAACACAGGCTTGATGTAATTTTGCTTTTAAAACCGTTATTTCCATAATATTTGTAAGCTTACCAATTTAAATGTGGATATTACCCAAGATTTAATGGGGGTCAATCATAGGATTGCACTGCAACATTGTCAATTAATCGAGCTTTTCCTAGCCATGCCGCTGCTAAGACCACAAGCTTTTGATTTATAGGTAGTTTTAGTGTTTTTAAGTCGCATATACTAAAGTATTCGGGTTTAAAACCAGCTTCTTTTAAAGATGAAATTGCATTTTTTTCAAGATTTTCATAATCAGATTCGCCTCTTTTTATAGATTCAGCTACCTCCATTATAGTTTTAAAGAGTAATGGTGCTTTCTGGCGTTCGACCTCATTCAGATACATATTACGGGAACTCATTGCTAATCCGTCCGTTTCACGCAGTGTAGCCGCACCATAAATATCTATTGGCAAGTTAAGGTTTTTTACCAGACTACGTATCACTAATAATTGTTGATAATCCTTTTCACCAAAGACAGCAATATCCGGCTGAACCATATTAAATAGTTTACATACCACCGTTGCGACACCTTTGAAATGTCCGGGTCGATATTCCCCACAATAGATTGAATCAAGCTCAGGTACGATCACCTCTGTTGTGATCTGAACGTCATCAGGATAAACCTCTTCCATGTCGGGTATAAAAACAAGGTCGACATCTAATTGTCTCAAATATTCAAGATCTGCATCTAGCGTACGCGGGTAGTTATCAAAATCTTCACCCTCTACAAATTGCGTTGGATTTACAAAGATACTAACGACAACATAGTCAGCTAATGATTGTGCTTTTTTGACTAGAGAGAGATGTCCTTCGTGTAAATTACCCATCGTAGGGACCAAGGCAATTTTATTATCGGCTTTACGGACTGAGCCTAACTTCTCTCGAAGCGCGTTAATTTTTTCTATTCGTTCCATTATTCGTATGAATGCGAGGCGCTCGGAAAAGAGTTATTTTTAACTGCTGCAACATAGTCCTTTAATGCATCGGCTATGGATCCTTTATCAATAAGAAAGTTCTTTGAAAATTTAAATTCCTTCTCACTTAGACCAAGCATGTCATAGACTACCAACACTTGCCCATCACAATCTACACCTGCACCAATGCCAATGACCGGGATATCTAATAAATCTCTGACTTCCGCAGCAACTTTTGCAGGCACGCACTCCAAAACTAAACTGTCTGCACCAGATGCCTGTAATGAAATGGCATCCTGTTTAAGTTTTTCCGCTTCAGCTTCTGTCTTTGCTTGTACCCGATAGCCACCTAACTCCTGAATAGACTGCGGCATCAGTCCAAGATGACCACAAACAGGAATACCATCTTGTGTAATTAATGAAACAGCTTCGCTTATTTCTACCCCACCTTCCATTTTAACCATGTCGGCATTAGCTTCGCTGACCAAACGTCTTGCATTCTCCAATGCCTGTGTTGCTGAAGTATAACTTTTGTATGGCATATCACTGATCACTAAGGCGCGTTGACACACTTTGCTTACCAATCGAGTGTGATAAATCATCTCTTCCATGGTTACGTTTAAGGTCGTTTCATCTCCATGCAAGACCATGCCAAGAGAATCGCCGACAAGTAAAACATCCACGCCTGTTTCGTCTTGTAATTTTGCAAAACTGGCATCATATGAAGTCAAACATGCGATCTTCTCGCCTGTTGATTTCATTTGTTTTAGCGTTGCTATGGTAACTTTCTGCATCATAATTCAATCGGGTTGAAATAGTGCCTGCCCGGCGGGAGGTGTTTGATGTGTTCTAGTAAAAGATTATAGTCTCTGTCATTTCCAGACAGGTCAAAATCATTTGTGTTTACAATAAGCAATGGCGCTGTTGTGTAATGATAAAAAAACTCGACATAAGTGTCTGATATCTTTTTAAGATAATTTCGGTTCATTGGTCGTTCATAGTCATGACCGCGTTCTATTATGCGTTGCATTAATATATCTATTGGGGCTTGTAGATAAATAACAAGATCGGGAACAGGTGAATCCAAAGTTAGTCTGTCATAGACCTGATGATATAGTGCTAGCTCATCATCATCCAACGTAACCGAGGCAAACAACTTATCTTTTTCAATCAAGAAATCGGACACCTGTACCGATTTAAACATATCCGTTTGACGCAAAGCTTCCAATTGTTTGGCGCGCTGAAATAAAAAGAAAAGTTGCGTTGGTAAAGCGACTGATTTTGGATCGGAATAAAAGCGCGGTAAAAATGGGTTTTCTGCTGCAAGTTCCAACATCAATTCAGTATCAAATGTTTTTGCCAAACGTTTAGCTAGTGTTGTCTTGCCTACTCCAATAGGCCCCTCAACAACAATATAATCCGGATGTCCCTGCTTCATGGCAACACCTTCAAACCGGCTTTATCTAATTTCGAAATTAAATCAGTGACTAAACCCTTTTCTGGAATAACACAGTCAGGCTCAATTTCGGCTAGCGGCACTAAAACAAACGGACGATTACCTATCTCTGAATGAGGAATCGTTAATCTTTCGTTATGAATAACTTGATCACTAAACAATAATATATCCAGATCCAGTGTTCGTGGGCCCCAGTGCTGTTTACGTTCCCGACCATGAGCATTTTCAATCGCTTGCAAATTATCCAGCAGCTCTATCGCATCAAGATTCGTTTCCAGCTTCACAACCGCATTGATATAATTACCCTGATCTTGCGGGCCAACTGGTTTACTTTCATAAAGAGAGGATACGCTAATCATTTGTGTAGATTGTATCCCTCCAAGCGCATCTATGGCAGAGACAATATTTTGTTTAGGTGATGCATGATCTCCTCCTAGGTTACTACCCAGGCCGATATAAACAATTATCATGAATCAGTGGAGTTATTATTTCGGCTTTTACGCGGACGGCGGCGCGATCGAGGTTTATGGATTTTCTCTTTACCGGCCAGAGGCTCTTCCAATTGTTCTTTTGTCCAATAATCGACAAATTCACCCAGCGGCTCTCCCGCCTGAGCACGTAACAATAGAAAATCATAAGCCGCTCGAAATTTTGGATGCATCAATACGCGTATTGCGCGTTTTTTAGTCCTTTTTAACCTGACTTGTAAGGTCCAAATATCGCGCGCCATATGTGTAAATCGACGCGGCATTGCTGTACTTAATATTTGTCTTGAAATAACAGTATCACCAGCCAGCTGCACTGCTTCTATTTCTGACAGGCCATTAGCGATATGTTCATCAGCGATAACCCGCATTGGCTCCCATAATAACGCTGCTAATAAAAAACCAGGCGCAACTGAATTACCTTCATTGATCCTTTGGTCTGTATTTTTCAATGCCTGCATAATAAAGGTATGCGGATAGTCACGTTCCTGCGTATCCAATAGTTTATCTGTCTGTGGAAACAGGTACTGAAATAAATTGTAATGCCGCAACGATTCGAAAGTTTGCAAGGCACTACCACCCATAAATAACTTAAGCATTTCCTCAAATAAACGCGCCGCCGGAATATCTTTTAATAACGCGGCGTACTCACCAATAGGTTTTTCTGCTTCCGGATGGATATTCAAACCCAGCTTAGATGAAAACCGAATGGCACGAAGCATTCTTACAGGGTCTTCTATATAACGTTGCGCCGGGTCGCCAATCAACCTTAATTGACCTGCTTCAAGATCTTTAACGCCACCAACATAATCGACAATTGAAAAGTCTTTAATATTGTAGAACAAGGCATTGATAGTGAAATCACGTCGCCAAACATCATCATCAATATCACCATACACATTGTCACGAATTATCCTGCCATCTTCTGTTTGGCCAGCGCCTTGATCAGAGACATGATGTGCCGCTCGAAAGGTTGATACCTCGATCAATTCATCACCAAAGCGGACATGCGCCAGACGAAAGCGACGACCAATTAATCGACAATTACGAAATAACTCCCTTATCTGTTCAGGTTTTGCATCGGTAACAACATCAAAATCCTTGGGCTCTCTGCCTAACAAAATATCGCGGACACCACCACCGACCAAATAAGCTTTATACTCGGCATTCTTAAGGCGATACAACACCTTCAGGGCATTTTCGCTGATTGCTGCACGAGATATCGTATGTTGATCACGCGTGATAATCGTCGGCTTTATTTTAAGCTTGGCGACCTTTTTGGAACTATCAAGGGTTGTCATGTAAAATTTTTCTGTATGAGGGCATCTTATTGTTGCCTATAATAACGCACTTCAATATCCATTGCTCCCTTCGTCTAGTGGCCCAGGACGTCGCCCTCTCACGGCGAAAACACGAGTTCGAGTCTCGTAGGGAGCACCATAACAATTAGCACTCATTTCCCGATTAAATACCTTTTATCTCGAAAGCTATAAACCCATTGAGGGCGGTAAACAACCATTAATGTAATCAGTCCACAACTTAAAAAACCTTCTGCAAAACTCATTAGATAGTAAAAAGGCAGATACTCTTCAATTAGCACCGACCAGGGATAGGCATCAAAATAGCCCAGTATTAATACACTAATACTACCTGTCGCAATAAAACTGATTGATGAACATAAAAATGAAGTTACGAAAATATAAATAAAAAAGTTTCTAGGCAGCAAACTTTCAACGAGTAAAAAACATATATAGCAAAATGTAACAGCAAACCATGCATTGATTATTACACTTAAGCCGAGATTTTCTGGCAAACTATTGCCCCAGACGCAGACCAGGAAACAGATCAGGCTCATTCCTAAAACACCCAGACGCCAACCGAACATAAGTGTAAAAAGCATTGCCCCAAAAAGATGTATATTCAATCCGGATGGCAAACCGGCACGGATCATCCAGACTACACCGAGCATAAAAATTGCCATTAACCAGACGTTTAAATAGCCTTTTTTTAAACCAGTCAGCCACTGTAGACGATAGAACAAATAGCAAGTAACTATGACGACGACAATATTACTAGCCCAAAGCAGATTGCCGGGCAAAAACGATTCAACAAAATCCATTGGCCAACGATTTATTTGATCTTAGGTGGGTTTAAAGTGTTTAATTTTATTAGAATATCTTAATGACAATTCAAAAACCATCTAACCCTTGTCCATTTCTGCGTCGTCTGGCGTCGATTTTCTATGACAGCCTCCTGCTCACTGCCGTTCTGTTTGTTGCCACAGCCATCTTGATGCCATTAAGTGGTGGTAATGCGATTGAGAGCGGCAATCTTATCTACAACGTCTTTCTATTATTAATTAGCTACCTGTATTTCGCTTGGCATTGGGTAAAAGGTGGGCAAACATTAGGCATGCGTAGCTGGCATATTTTTGTCATTAACGAATCTATACAAAAACCAAGTTGGAAACAGGCAACGTTAAGATTCTTTTCTGCACTGCTGTCTTTATTATTGCTCGGACTTGGTTTTGTCTGGTCTCTATTTGATAAAAACAAACTTGCTTTGCATGATAAATTGTCTAAAACAAGATTAATTGTAAAAAAGCCTTAACTGAGACCGTTTAAAAACTATTGCTTAACCTGTAATAGATATATGAAAAAATCACTACTGTCGGCAAACAAACACTAAGAAATGCAGGCATACCATAAACAATACCAAGATGCCCGCTTACCTGATTTATTAAATGAAAAGTAATCCCAATTAATGCACCTATAAAAACACGCTGACCTAAACCCATTGGTCGTGCCTCACACCTGACAACACAGATAGACAATAATATCATCGCAATAATTGAAAATGGGCTAATCAATTTTGACCAGAACGCTTGTACATATTGTTTGCTACTTTGATTGTTAGCCTTGAGATAATCGATATAACTGATCAAACCTAAAATGGACAAATAACGTGGCTTGATGGTAACCATATTGATAACCTCTGGGTTTAATAAGGCTTCCCACTCAGCGGTCTCGTAATGATTATTTGTTACTTGTTCTTCAGTAATCTCAGTTTTTAAAATATCATGCAACACCCATTTATCTTGATTGTATTCTGCGTGTTTTGCATAGATGCTCGACCGCAATTGATGTTCTTTATCAAACTCATAAATGTAGATTTCCTCAACACGATCTCCAGGTAATATCTTTCTTATATTGATGTAATTATCACCATCACGCGACCAAAACCCGTGTTTTGTTTTCATTGAAATTTGCTTGGTCAATGCTATCGAACGTTTTTGTTGCGCAGCCTGTTCCGTTACTGGCGCAATGACTTCTCCGATTAGTATGCTGATAACAACAAAAACCAAGCCAGTCTTTATTAATGAATAGGCCAGCTGCGACTGTGATACTCCTGAAGTACGTATAACAGCCAACTCAGATGTGTTTGCTAACATGCCAAGTGCGGCCATACTGCCGATGACTATCGCTATAGGAAAAAGCTCATAGCTCAGACGCGGAATAGTTAACAGCACATATTGAATAGCATCTGCCACACCGTAATTACCTCGACCAGTATCATCAAGTTGGTCTACTAAAGAGAAAAAGGCAAATACTGCAACCAGTGCAAACAAAGCTAATATGCTAGTAACGACTATGCTTCGGCCAATGTATCGATCAAGTATCATTTATTTCAAGGACCATCTGCTGGAATAAATTGATGTTCATCTTCGTCTTTTTTCATGTATTTATATTTTGGCAAATAATAAAATGTCAGTAATACCGCAATTAATATTATGTGTACCCACCACAAGCCAATAAACCCAGGCAAAACATCTCGGCTAAGTAAGGTTTTTGCGATACCGAGCAAGTTGCTATAGATGAGGTAGATTGAGATACCGATTACAAATGGCATATATCTTCGTTCACTGGTGTGAGATTGGATCAACAAAATTGCAAGTAGTGACAACAACAAACAGGACAAGATGAGTGAAATACGCCATTGAAACTCGGCTTGATGAATCTTATTGTCGGATCCCATTATTTCAGTCGTTAATAATGCTCCTGTCTTCCCGCCAGTGGCATTTGCCTCAGCACTCTCGGTTAGAATTGCGTATTTTTCATATTCAGTTATCTGGTAATCAAGTAAACCTGGTTCGGCTACATAGCGTCGCCCGTCACTGAAGACGATATATTTATTTCCAGATTTTTTATCCACTTTAAAACGAGCACTATCCGATGTTAGCACTCCAAGGTTTTCATCTTGCCTTACTTGTAAGAAGACCTCCTCCATTGAAAGGTTATCTAGTGATGGTTTCTGGACGTAAACGACACGGTCGCCTTTACTAAACTCCTTAAACTGCCCGGCTTTAATCCCTGAAATATCAGATTCCTGTTTGGCTCTCTCTTTCAGATTATGTACACCCTGTTCTGCCCAAGGTGCAAAATACAGCGTGATTACGGAAACAAACAAACAAAACACCATAGCAAACCGAAACACTACGCCAATTTGAAAAAGCTTACTGACACCAGACGCGGCCAGTATCACCAGTTCTCTATCACTAGACATCCGCGAGAAGGCGAGCAGCATGCCGACAAGTACCGAAATCGGTAAAATCTTTGGTAATGTCGCTAACATCTTGTAAGCCAGCATTAAGAACACCATATCTGCCGGCAAACTGCCTTCAGCCGCATCTGCAAGAAAACCAACGAATCGATTACTCGCGATAACAAGGACTAGTAAACTGAGTATCCACAATAATTTTTGCGATAACTCTCTGTAGATGTAGTGCTGGATAATCACAATTCTGGCCTCACACTATAACTCGGCTTTGCTTAGTTGAAGATAAATGAATAAACTTGACTAAAATTACGGTTTTGACCATTTTTCACTGTTTTTAACAAAAAACGAAACGATTATGACACGCTTGATGTCAAAGTGCAGAATAAATTAACCAATCAATAATCTTCACAAAGGTGTTAATAACCCGGAGTTGGTATGGATTTCAATATAAAAAGCGGCAACCCTGAGAAACAACGAACAGCTTGCGTAATTGTTGGCATTTTTGAATCACGTCGACTATCAACAGCAGCCAAGGCTATTGATGCTATAAGTAAAAAATATCTGTCTAACCTGATTCGACGTGGCGATATGGATGGCAACAAAGGACAATACTTATTACTACACAACGTCCCCGGCATGATTGCCGACCGTGTATTATTAATTGGCTGTGGTAAAGAAAGAGAGATCGATGAACGAAACTACCGCACAATCATAGCGAATAGTATACAAGCATTGAATAATACGGGCTCTCTGGATGGCGTTAATTATCTTAGCGAATTGTCGATAAAAGGACGCGATCATCACTGGAAAATCAGACAAGCAGTTCAGATTGCAGAACACAGTTTGTATCAATTCGATGAATTAAAAACAAAAAAGAAAGCGAACAGACGCCCATTACGAAAAATTACATTTACCGTACCTACACGTCGTGAATTACCACAAGGCGAAATAGCCATGCAAGAAGGCCGAGCTATTGCTAATGGTATTAAGTTTACCCGTGATCTTGCTAACAGACCTTCTAATGTATGCACACCAACCTATCTTGCACAACAAGCAACTGCACTAGGCAAAAAGCATCGTTCACTTACGATAGATACATTAGAAGAAGCCGATATGAAAAAACTGGGCATGGGTTCCTTGCTCTCAGTATCCCAAGGCTCTGCCAGACCCCCAAAATTAATTACCATGGAATATAAAGGCTCTAAAAAAGCACAAAAACCGATCGTACTGGTTGGTAAAGCCGTCACCTTTGATACCGGCGGCATATCACTTAAGCCCGGTGCAGCAATGGATGAAATGAAATACGATATGTGTGGCGGCGCGAGTGTTTTTGGCACAATTTCCGCTGTAGCAGAACTTGGCTTGCCGATAAATGTTGTCGGTGTGATTCCTGCTGTTGAAAACATGCCAAGCAGTACAGCAACCAATCCGGGTGATATCTTTACCAGTATGTCCGGGCAAACCATTGAAGTACTCAATACTGATGCTGAAGGTCGATTAATATTGTGCGATGCCATTACCTACAGTGAACGTTTTAATCCTGAAGTCGTTATCGATATTGCCACCCTAACGGGCGCGGTTGTAATCGCCCTTGGGAAACACGCAACAGGCTTATTAAGTAATCACAACCCATTAGCGAGAGAGTTACTCAATGCCGGTGATGAATCTGGTGATCGTGCCTGGCAACTACCGTTATGGGATGATTATCAACAACAATTGAATAGTCCCTTCGCGGATATGGCTAATATCGGTGGACGCGATGCAGGTACTATCACAGCAGCCTGTTTCTTATCGCGCTTTGCAGAAAAATATCATTGGGCTCACTTGGATATTGCCGGCACGGCCTGGATTTCTGGAAATAATAAAGGCGCAACTGGACGGCCAGTTTCATTATTAATGCAATACATCCTTAATCAAGCAAAGTAATCTCGGGATTGATTGTCTAATGTCGCGTGTTGATTTTTACATCTTGCCAGAGGGTAACAGTGTAGACAGGTTCGCCTGCGCCATTACAAGCAAAGCCTGGACAAGTGGAAACCGAGTGCATATCCATACGCAATCTGAAGAAAATGCGACCAAGTTTGATGATTTACTTTGGGTACATAAAGATATCAGTTTCATACCTCACGAAGTATTTAATGGGAATATCAATGATGAAACTCCTGTTACGATTGGTCATGGCAACGATTACCCACGTCCTTCACAAGTCATGATTAATCTTAGTTCTGACATTCCTGATTTTGCACCCAGTTTCGATAGGGTAATTGAGATTGTCGGTGGTAATGAGTCTAATAAACATCTAGCGCGTCAACGTTATCGCCAATATAAAGAAGCTGATTACGAAATACATGATCACAAGATTGAAGACTTGACTGAAAATGATTGATTCTTCGCATACCCCACCTAAGCCATTATCTGATTCAGACCGAAATAATCTGGTTAATCGGATTGATGAGCTAGAACAACTACTAGCTAAAAAAAAGACAGAATCAAAACAAGCAAAACTACCGCGTTTAAAAGTAGGTACAGATGGTATCCCTGTCTTAGTAGATCTCTTCAGCCAGGATGACCTGAACCAGGACCTGGAACAAACATTTGAGCAAATTGATAAAGACGACCAGCTTATTAATGACATCATTGATAAAGTCGATAAGGAAATATCTGGGGATCTGGATGAATTAATTCTAATGCTCAAGGACAGCATCATTGATGAAGTCAAAACGCGATTACTCGAAGAATTTCATATCAAAAAAGACAACGCCGACAAAAAGGAATAACAGGAAAATCCCTAATAAAGATTGCTCTAAACGGTCTTCATGTGGACAATACGCCTCCCAATAATAGGGCTTCTTATCATTTAGCCTAAAATAGAATTTGTTATAAAGATGGATAAAACCTATAAGCCCGAAACAATAGAAGCCAATTGCTACGAGAATTGGGAAAAGAAAAATTACTTCGCGCCCGGAAACGATAGCGAGGAATCCTATTGCATCATGCTGCCTCCTCCTAATGTGACGGGAAGCTTGCACATGGGTCATGCCTTTCAACAAACCTTAATGGACGTTTTGACGCGTTATCACCGTATGAATGGCAATGACACTTTATGGCAATGTGGCACAGACCACGCTGGTATCGCCACCCAGATGGTTGTTGAACGTCAACTCCAGGAAAAAGATATCTCACGACATGATCTTGGACGAGAAAAATTTATTGAAGCGGTTTGGGACTGGAAAGAACACTCGGGCAATACCATTACTCGCCAATCACGCCGACTAGGAACATCAATGGACTGGTCACGCGAGCGATTCACCATGGATGATGGTCTATCAGAAGCGGTCAAAGAAACCTTTGTACGCTTACATGATGAAGGCTTGATCTATCGTGGCAAACGTCTGGTCAACTGGGACCCTGTTTTACATACGGCGATATCCGATCTTGAGGTTATCTCTGAAGAAGAGAATGGTCATCTGTGGCACATGCGTTATCCGTTGAAAACACCTGTTGATGGACTCGAATATATTGTTGTTGCTACAACTCGTCCGGAAACTATGCTCGGCGATGCTGCGGTTGCAGTACACCCTGATGATGAACGCTATAAAGACTTGGTCGGCAAAGAAGTATTGCTCCCTTTAACTGATCGTACATTACCTGTAATAGCTGATGATTATGTTGACCCGGAATTCGGAACTGGCTGCGTAAAGATTACCCCCGCACATGATTTCAATGACTATGAAATGGGTGAACGGCATAACTTAGAAAAAATAAATATTTTTACTGTTGATGCTGCACTAAATGATGAGGCGCCAGAGAAGTATCGTGGCATGGATCGTTATGAAGCAAGAAAACAAATCGTCGCCGATCTTGAGCAACAAGGATTACTCGATAAGATAGATGAACATAAGTTAATGGTGCCGCGTGGTGATCGCTCACATGCAGTTGTTGAACCTTATCTAACCGATCAATGGTATGTAAAGATCCAGCCGCTCGCTGATCCTGCCATCAAGGCGGTAAAAGATGGTGACATAAAATTCGTACCTGCAAACTGGGACAAGACCTATTTTGAGTGGATGAACAATATTCAAGATTGGTGTATCAGCCGCCAGCTCTGGTGGGGTCACCGTATCCCGGCCTGGTATGACGATGAAGGCAATATTTATGTTGGTCACGATGAGGCTGCTGTCAGAGAGAAAAACAATCTGGGTGATATCAATCTCAAACAGGATGAAGATGTGCTCGATACATGGTTCTCTTCTGCCTTATGGCCCTTCTCTACTTTGGGCTGGCCTGATAAAACACCAGAGCTAGATAAATTCTACCCGACGAATGTTTTAGTCACCGGCTTTGACATCATCTTCTTTTGGGTCGCGCGCATGATTATGTTCGGGCTTAAGTTTATGGACGATGTTCCATTCAAGGAAGTATATATTCATGGTTTGGTTCGCGACGGTGAAGGGCAGAAGATGTCCAAGTCTAAAGGCAATGTGCTTGACCCGATCGACTTGATAGATGGCATTGAGCTTGAAGAACTAATTAGTAAACGTACAAGTGGCATGATGCAGCCACAAATGGCCGCAAAAATTGAAAAAGCAACGCGTAAACACTTTCCTGACGGGATTGAATCTTATGGAACGGACTCTTTACGATTTACCTTTGCGTCATTAGCAACACAAGGTCGATTTATTAATTTTGAAACTGGTCGAATTCAAGGTTATAGAAACTTTTGTAATAAGCTATGGAATGCTGCGCGCTACGTCATAAGCAATGTAGAGGCACAATCGATTAAACTCAATGAGGGCGATATGAAGTTTGGGTTGGCTGAAAGATGGATTACCAGCAAATTGTCTGCTGCAGTCGCAGCAACACATGAAGGCATGAAAACCTATCGCTTTGATCTTGCCTCGCAAGCCCTCTATGAATTCACCTGGGATGAATACTGTGACTGGTATATTGAGTTATCCAAAACAACTTTAAATAGTACTGAGGCAAGCGAAGCAGAAAAGCGCGGCACACTCTATACATTATTAAATGTACTCGAGACCTTACAACGTGCGCTGCATCCTTTTATCCCTTTTATCACCGAAGAACTTTGGCATCGAGTAGCAGCCTTGCTTGATAAAAAAGGAGAGAGCGTCATGCTTGAACCTTTTCCAAAACCAGATGAATTCGAGACAGATAATAAGTCAGTAGAGCAAATTGAATGGATTAAACTGTATATTATGGGTGTGCGCCGTATACGCGCAGAACGAGACATCTCACCGGGGAAATCATTAAACGTATTTGTACGTAACGGCTCAAGTAATGAGTGCCAATGGTTAGATGAACATCAGAACTATATAAAAACGCTGGGCAGGATCGATTCGATACAGACCACTGAAGATGACATGGATGATGCCGTTATGGCATTAGCTGGTGAAATGACGCTTCTCGTTCCTCTAGCTGATATCATCGATCCAGAGGCTGAGAGAAAACGTATAGAGAGTACAATTGAAAAACTACAAAAAGAAAAATCAGGCATGGAAGGTAAATTGAACAATAAAAGCTTTGTTGAACGCGCCCCGGACGATGTGGTCGAGGGTGTAAAACAAAAACTTACTGATAAACTCAATGAGATTGAAACTTACGAAACGCAACTTAAATCAATATTAAAACTATTAGAAAAATAATGTTAAGCACCATCAAAGAAGAAATAGACGTAGTCTTTGAGCGTGACCCCGCCGCACGTTCTGTATTGGAAACGATCTTTACCTGCCCCGGATTTCAGGCCATTGTCCTGCACCGTCTTAATCATTGGCTTTGGCATAAAAATCTGTATTTCATCGCTCGTTTGATGGCCCACTTTACGCGTTTCATTACAGGCATAGAAATTCATCCCGGTGCAAAAATTGGACGACGATTTTTTATTGACCATGGCATGGGGATAGTCATCGGTGAAACCTCGGAAATTGGTGATGACGTTTCCATCTATCATGGCGTCACACTTGGCGGCACAACCTGGAATAAAGGCAAACGCCATCCGACATTAGGAAATAATGTCGTCATTGGTGCTGGCGCAAAAGTATTAGGCCCTATTACTCTTGGCGCAGGAACACGCGTAGGCTGTAATGCTGTTGTTGTTAAAGATACGCCTGAATGTGCAACCGTGGTTGGTGTGCCTGGCCAGATCATCATAAAGCGTAAAGATGAAGATAAAGATGCACAACGTGAGGCGATGGCAAAGAAGATCGGCTTTACGGCTTATGCCGAAAGTAAAGACATGCCTGATCCGGTTCAAAATGGCCTAGAATCAGTTTTAGATCATCTGCATAAGCTGGAAAAAGAGTTAGACGAACTTAAAAAGAAGTGATGTTGGATAAAACAAATGACTAGCGAAAAAGATCCGAATATATTTCAAATTGCATTTAGTCTATTAGCCTCATTCTTCGGCGTTCAGTCCCAGAAAAATATGGATCGTGATGAAGCCTACATAGAAAAAAATGGTATTAAAGTCTATGTCATCATGGGTTTCTTTTTGGTGTTTTGCCTGCTTATTACTCTCTTTGGAATTGTTCAAGTAATCTTACATTTCGTTCAATAAACGTCTCTACTTTTCAACCAACCCGCTTTCCCTTAATTTATAACCAATTGAATCAATTGGAAATTTTTACATCGAACCTTATCTGACTATTTTTGTCTGATATATACTTGACTAAAACACTAGGTTATGTGAACCTTGCCAACCCAATTAGGGCAATGCCAGAGAAATATACGATGAAAATGACAACCAAAGGCCGCTATGCCGTAACCGCAATCCTTGATGTGGCGTTACATGATAGTAACGGGCCGGTTAATCTGTCAGATATTTCTCGACGTCAGGATATATCGCTGACCTACCTTGAGCAGCTATTCAGCAAATTAAAAAAGAATGGGCTCGTTGAAAGCGCGCGTGGTCCAGGTGGCGGTTATCGTTTGGCGCAAAATCCTGACCAAATTACCGTTGCCAAAGTTATATATTCTGTTGATGAACCGATTGATGTTACGCGGTGCAAAGGTAAGCAAAACTGCCAGGGCGACTTGCGTTGCCTAACGCATGATTTATGGATGGAATTAAATATGCACATTTCAGGTTTTTTGAATGGGCTTACTTTGGCCGATTTAATCAACCGCAATAACGTTAAACAAGTATCTGAACGACAAGACGTCGTCATGATGCAATTACAAAGCTGATAAATACTATGACTATAGAAACTGCAATTAGCCTTACCGACAGTGCTAAACAACATATAGAAACTGTCCTTGCCAAAGATACGGATGGTATTGGTTTACGCGTTGGCGTGAAAACCACCGGCTGCTCCGGCTATCAATATGTTATAGAAACAGCCAAGGCAATAAACGAAGAAGATAAGACAATTGAATCAAATGGTATCAAGATCATTATTGATGACCAAAGCCTACGCTATCTCGCGGGAACTGAACTCGACTTTGTCCGAGAAGGTTTGAATGCCGGATTTAAATTCAACAACCCTAATGTAGAAGATGCCTGTGGTTGTGGTGAAAGTTTTAGCCTTAAAGAAGGCATGGAGAACTAAAGATGTCTACTAATACTGAAAACATGGAAGACCTTGTTGGTAAAGACTACGAACATGGCTTTGTCACCGACATTGATGCAGACACAGTAGCGCCGGGTCTTAACGAAGAGACCATAGCATTTATCTCAAAAAAGAAAGAAGAACCTGAGTGGCTGCTTGAATGGCGTCTAAAAGCCTATCGGCATTGGTTAACCATGGAAGACCCAACCTGGGCGCATCTTGATATCGAGCACATTGATTATCAGGCTATCTCATATTATTCCGCGCCTAAATCGAAAGATGATGGCCCAAAAAGTCTAGACGAAGTCGATCCAAAATTATTAGAGACCTATGAAAAACTGGGTATCCCATTACAAGAACAAAAATTCCTCGCAGGTGTTGCCGTTGATGCAGTTTTCGACAGTGTCTCTGTTGCAACGACCTTTAAAGGCAAACTTGCCGATGCCGGAGTTATTTTTTGTTCCTTTTCTGAAGCCGTAAAAGAACATCCTGAACTTGTTAAAAAATATCTGGGCACAGTTGTCCCTGCTGCAGATAATTTTTTCGGCGCATTAAATTCAGCGGTATTCACCGATGGTTCGTTTGTATATATCCCAAAAGGTGTGCGTTGCCCTATGGAGTTATCGACTTACTTTAGAATCAATGCTTCGAATACCGGACAGTTTGAACGCACGTTAATCATTGCTGATGAAAAAAGTCATGTCAGTTATCTCGAAGGCTGTACTGCACCGATGCGAGATGAAAACCAATTACATGCTGCTGTTGTCGAGTTAGTTGCCTTGGAAGATGCCGAGATCAAATACTCAACTGTACAGAACTGGTATCCCGGTGATGAAAATGGTGTCGGTGGCATTTATAACTTTGTCACCAAACGCGCTGATTGCCGCGGGAATAACTCTAAAGTTTCCTGGACACAAGTCGAAACCGGCTCGGCAATTACCTGGAAATATCCTAGCTGTATTTTAAAGGGCGATAATTCAGTCGGTGAATTTTATTCCGTTGCGGTAACGAATAACCATCAACAAGCTGATACCGGCACGAAGATGATACACATTGGCAAGAACACCAGTAGCACCATTATTTCCAAAGGGATCTCTGCACGACATGCTCAGCAATCGTATCGTGGTCTAGTCAAGATAAGTAAAAGCGCGGAAAACGCACGAAACTATACACAATGTGATTCCTTATTAATGGGCGACAAATGTGGTGCGCATACCTTCCCTTATATCGAAGCTAAAAACTCAAGCGCTACTGTTGAGCATGAAGCTACTACATCAAAGATTGGCGATGACCAATTATTTTATTGTATGCAGCGTGGCATCAAGGAAGAAGATGCGGTCAACATGATCGTTAATGGCTTTTGTAAAGAAGTCTTCAAGGAATTACCCATGGAATTTGCGGTAGAAGCACAGAAGCTACTAGGTATTACACTCGAGGGTGCTGTCGGTTAATAGACATCAATTAAAGAATTTAAATATTTCAGGTATAGATAATGTTCACTTGCAATTGCTCCTGCATTGCAAGTATTTCTGCCTTCCATGGCGGTCAAATAAAATGTGAGAAAAAAAAATTATGTTAAAGATAGAAAACTTACATGCAAAAATAGGCAACAAAGAAATACTCAAGGGTTTAAACCTGAGTGTAAATGCCGGTGAAGTACATGCCATCATGGGCCCGAATGGTTCTGGTAAAAGCACATTAGCCAATGTCCTTGCGGGCAGAAACGGTTATGACGTCACCAAAGGCACAGTTGAATATGAAGGTAAAAACTTGCTTGAACTTGCGCCAGAAGAACGTGCCTGGGCAGGCGTGTTTCTTGCCTTTCAATATCCCGTAGAAATACCGGGTGTTAATAATGTTTATTTATTAAAAGCAGCGGTTAACGCGGTACGTAAATATCGTGGCGAACCTGAATTAGATGCTGTCGAATTCCTAGGGCTGATAAAAGAAAAGATGAAGATCGTCAAGATGAAAGAAGACTTGCTCAATCGATCTGTTAATGAAGGTTTTTCAGGTGGTGAAAAGAAAAGAAACGAGATATTTCAAATGTCTGTGCTTGAACCAAAGCTTGCCATTCTTGATGAAACAGATTCCGGACTTGATATCGATGCATTAAAAATTGTCTCTGAAGGCGTGAATAGTTTACGTAATGAAGAACGGTCTATCATTTTAGTCACACATTACCAACGCTTGTTAGATTATATTAAACCTGATCATGTACATGTGCTTAGCAATGGCAAGATTATTAAATCTGGCGGACCTGATCTAGCATTAGAACTTGAAGAAAAAGGTTATGACTGGATCAAGGAAGAAGCGGCCTAAATCAAAACAACATGAGCCAAAATAATATGTCCCAGGATATCCAAAATTATATTAGCGATTTTGATCAGTTAAAAAACGATGACTGGTTTGCTAAAAATCGCCAATCAGCTTTAAATCTTTTTAAAGACACGGGATTTCCAAGCTCAAGACTTGAGAATTGGAAATACACCGACGTACGCCCGATTAAGAAAAAATCATTTTCTAATGTAACTGAAGCAGATGTTTCAGTCATCGCTGATGAAATTAATGCAATACGGTTTGACGGTCTTGATTGCATAGAAGTGGTTTTCATCAATGGTGTATTTTCAAAAGAACATTCCAGCCTTGAGGAATTAGACAACGGTTTGGTCGTTGAAAATATGCTGGATGCTTTGGCAAATGACAAAGACCTGTTGGCAAAGCATTTAACAAAATACGCCGATGACAAGATCAGTCCTTTCACTGCATTAAATACCGCATTTATACAAAATGGTACGTTTATTAATGTATCGGCTAATACTGTCATTGAAAAACCGATCAATATTTTATATCTATCAAAAGAGAGCAACAGTGCGCTTGCTACTCACCCTAGAAACCTTATCGTTATGGGTGAAAATTCCGAAGCAACGGTAATTGAAAGTTATATTGGTCTTGATGATGCAAATTATTTTACCAATGCAGTAACAGAGGTTTCCTTATCTACCAATGCAATCCTTAAACACTATAAGATTCAACAAGAGAGTCTGAATGCCTATCATATTGGCAATCTGAATGTCATGCAGGGCAAAGACAGTAAACTTGAGTCGCATTCAATCTCGCTGGGCGGCGCATTGGTCCGCAATGATATACATGGTCAGCTTGCTGCTGAAGGCGCTGAAATAATCATGAATGGCCTATACATGACCGGTGACAAACAACATGTGGATAATCACACTCGTGTTGATCACTTAAAACCACGAACACTTAGTACAGAAAACTATCGCGGTGTGCTCAATGGAAAAAGTCGCGCTGTATTTAATGGTAAAGTTATTGTTCACAAGGATGCGCAAAAAATAGAAGCGCATCAAAACAATGCTAACTTACTTTTATCTGATGATGCAGAGATTGACACTAAACCTGAGCTAGAGATCTATGCCGATGATGTTAAATGCACCCATGGTGCGACCGTCGGTCAACTAGATCAAAACATGTTGTTCTATTTACGTTCACGTGCGATTGATGAAGAAACAGCACGCAGTCTATTGACTTATGCATTTGCTGACGAACTTATCAGCAATATAAGCTTTGCGCCGATTAGAAACCGTCTGGAACGTCTGGTCATCGGCCAACTACCCGATGCCGCCTTGATTCGTGAGTTTACTAATGAATAATCCTAATACAGCGAAGACCATAATAAAAACACCTGCTCCGTTTGATGTAGAGAGCATCCGTAAAGATTTTCCTATATTGAATGAACAGGTGCACGGAAAACCACTTGTGTATCTTGATAACGCTGCAACTTCACAAAAACCAAAACAGGTTATTGAAAGCTTAGATACATACTACCGCGAGACGAATTCTAATATTCATCGTGGCGTACATACACTTAGCGAAAAAGCGACAGCGATTTACGAAAAAGCACGTGGCAAGGTTAAAGACTTTATTAATGCCGACTCAACAAAAGAAATCGTGTTTGTCCGTGGTGCAACGGAAGCAATCAACCTTGTGGCGCAGAGTTTTGGTCGTAACACTCTAAAGCCCGGTGATGAGATTATTATCACCGAACTCGAACACCATTCGAACATCGTCCCTTGGCAAATTCTTAGTGAACAAACTGGTGCAACGCTAAGGTATATTCCGATTAATGATGCGGGCGAGTTAATTCTTGAAGAGTATGAAAAATTACTCGGTGATAAAACACGCATTGTTGCCGTAGGTCATATCTCTAACGCATTAGGCACGATTAACCCAATCAAAACCATTATCGATAAAGCCCATGCCGTTGGTGCAAAAGTAATAGTTGATGGTGCACAAGCAGTACCCCATACACGAGTTGATGTTAAAGAACTCGATTGTGATTTCTATGTTTTCTCCGGCCATAAGCTTTTCGGACCAACGGGCATTGGTGTCCTCTACGGCAAAGAAGCCATATTAGAATCGATGCCGCCTTATCAAGGTGGTGGCGATATGATTCAAATGGTAACGATGGAAAAAAGTACCTATAACACTTTGCCTTATAAGTTCGAAGCAGGGACACCTCATATCGCAGGAGTCATCGGTCTAGGCGCAGCGATTGACTATGTTAGTGAGCTTGGACTTGAAGTCGCTGCTCAATATGAAATAGAACTACTCGATTATGCCAATGAACAAGCTTCTCAAGTTACTGGCTTGAATTTTGTAGGTACTGCGAAAAACAAAACGAGTATTCTTTCATTCACCATAGATGGAATCCATCCACACGATATTGGCACCATACTAGATGGTGAAGGTGTCGCGATTCGTGCCGGACATCATTGTGCTATGCCAGTCATGGAACGATTTAACATCCCGGCAACGGCCAGGGCTTCATTTGCTTTCTACAATACTCGACAAGAAGTAGATGCCTTAATACAAGCCATCGATAAATGCCAGAAGGTATTCAACTAATGTTTGATATAAAAGATCTTTATCAAGAAGTGATCGTTGATCACAATCGCAGCCCGCGTAACTTTGGAAAACTTGAGGATGCCGATACTACACTCGAAGGTTTTAATCCTCTTTGCGGTGACAAGCTAACGCTCTATCTTAAAACAGATGGTGAAAAAATTAACGACATTGCATTTGATGGATCAGGCTGTGCTATCTCAGTCGCATCAGCATCATTAATGACCGACGCAATGAAAGGCAAGTCATTGGACGAAGCAGAAATACTATTTAATGAATTCCATAATTTAGTTACCACCGATGATGACTATGATGCAGAAAGTTTAGGGAAACTAGCTGCATTAGCTGGCGTTAAAGATTATCCTGCCAGAGTTAAATGTGCTTCACTTTGTTGGCACACACTTCATTCAGCACTGCAGGGCGATAACACTCCCGTTAAAACAGAATAATCAAATAAATTGTCATGCAAGAAAATAAACCTATAACGTTAGAACGCGACTGCGAAGCAGTCTTAATTCCAGTCGGCACACCATTGGAATTACCCGAGGGAACCGTTGTATTAGTAACCCAGGCACTTGGCGGCAGTTACACCGTCAATGTTAATGGGAATCTTGCCCGTATTGCGGCAAAAGATGCAGATGCTCTTGGTTTTGAAATTGAAGACAGCGTTGATGAAACAATCGAAAAAGAAGTGACTGGTGATGGCAGTGTTGATGAAGATTTAGTTTGGGATCAAATGCGAACCTGTTATGACCCGGAGATACCAATAAATATTGTTGAGCTTGGGCTTATCTATGAATGTGATATCACGCCTCTCGGTGCTGATGGCAATCAGATAGACATCGTCATGACACTTACGGCTGCGGGTTGTGGTATGGGTGACTTTTTAGCCGATGATGTCCGCACGAAAGTATTAACTATTCCTAATGTCACTCGTGTAAATGTTGAAGTTACATTCGAACCACCCTGGAGTCAGGAAATGATGTCGGAGGCAGCACGACTAGAGACGGGGATGTATTGATATGGCAGGTTGGTTTAACGTCGTGCCTGAAACAGAACTATTACCCGGGCAAGCAAAACTGGTCGATGTAGATAATGTCATGATCGCCGTCTTTAATGTGGGCGGTGAATATCATGCAATAGAAGATGTGTGCACTCACGATGGTTCTCCCATGCTTGGCTGCGGTCTGGAGCCAGAACGAGTCATCGACGGCGCAGAAATCATTTGTCCTCGCCACGGTGCACGTTTTTGTGTCAAAACCGGAGATGCCTTAACCCCTCCTGCCTATGAGCCAACCACAACATTTCCAGTCCGAGTAGAAAATGGAATGATTCAGGTAACCGACGACCGTTGGGACTAAAGCAATGTTCAAAAAAGTCGTATTTTCTAAAATAAGCTCGTAAATCACATAATTTCCAGCTTTTGATTAACAATTTAAGCTAGATTACTGCTTTATATACAAAATTAATGTCATTGGTAGTTTCATCAACGAC
>JGI20151J14362_10000526_pt1 | contig 28181 bp, 26 predicted proteins | sample COG_01_FD_14362 | JGI IMG/M metagenome (IMG submission 14362)
GAATAATGTACAGAGGCCTCATAGGCCAGCCCCGCCGCCTCCGCCGCTACCCGCGCCTTCTGCTCCATGTACCAGGACGCCCGCAGGTAGGGTGACGGCTCGCGATCCATCCCGGCCGCCCGCGTCTCCAGAGCATCGCGCTGCTCGCCTTCGGGCTCGGCCGCAGCATGGGCCTGCGCCTCCGCCCGCTGCGCGGCGAGTGTGCGGTGATCGATCCGCACCTCTTCACCCGCCTCGGCGAGCTGCGCGTTGGCCTGGTGCGCCCACTGCTCGCGCCAATGCACTAGCAGCTCGTCACTGTTCCAGTCGCGCACCTTCAACCCGAACCCGGTCTCGTCGATCGACCGCATGGTGAGCATCACATGCGCGTGCGGCTGGGGCTGCCCATCGCTACCGACGTGATCGTGCAGCGAGAAGTCCGCCACCATCCCCCGCGCCACGAACTCGTCACGCACGAACCCGCGTAAGAGCGCGATCTGCCGATCCGCGTCCAGCTCGCGCGGCAAGGCAAGCTGTACTTCGCGGGCGAGCTGGGCGTCCTTCCGCCGCTCGCCCGCCTCGACCGCGTTCCACAACGCCGGTCGATCCAGCGACCAATCGGGCGCCCCCTCCGGCGCCATAATTTCGCTGTGCTGGATGTCGGACTTGCGCGTGTAGTCGTGCACCGCTCCGGTCCGCTCATCCACCAATTCGGCGCCCGATCGATACGCTGCTGCTGCGACCGATGAGCGCCCCTTGGCGCGAGAAATGATCGCGGCCGAGAAGCGGTAGATCGCCACTTACGAAACGGGGTCCAGCGCCATGACGCTGGCCGGAGTTTGAGGCGGGAGCCTCATAGCGTGCAAGCGCTCGGGGAGCCGTCGGCGGGGCATAGCCCCTAGAGACCACGCACATTGACAATCGTCAATGTATAAGCGTGCCCTTTACTCATTCTTCGCTCGGGATGGTTGACGCAGTTTGCGGCTTCGTGCGAGCCTCTTCCCTCAGGAGATTGCCATGGCTCGCACGCTCGAACAGAAGATCGCGGAGGCGCAGGCCAACCTCGCCCGCCTCAAGGATAAAGCACGCTCCGAAGACACCCGGCAGAAGATCGTCGTTGGCGCCGCGGTTATTTCCCAGGCGCTACGATCCCCCAGCTTGGCCGGCCGGCTCCTCGCCATCCTCGACGCCGAACCTCTGCGCGACCACGACAAGAAGGTGGTCGCCGGCCTGGTCGACACACTCAAGTCGGTTGCCGCCAGGAATGATGAACAATGACGCCGGCGCGTAACCGCACCCTGCCAGGGTAATACGCTACGACCCTGTTGTAATACGCGGCTTTCGTTGCGCTCGAGTGCGGCCTGGTGAGGATAGGCCCATGACCGGAAAGAAACTTAACACGATCTCGGTGCGGCTCGGCGATGACCTCTATGCGAGGGTCTGTGCCGCACGCCAGGAAGGCGATCTGAACGTGTCCAGTTTCATCCGGGAAGCTCTGACCGGGAAGCTGGATGCCATGGAACAGCCCAATTACGAGATCCCGCCCGTCACCGATCCCTATTACGGGCAGTATCGCGAGATCGAGATCGGCGAGCATCGCATCGGCGTCGCGGTCACGCCATGGCGCAACGACCCGGTGGTCATCTTCCACGACCTGGGGCGACGGGGAGCGACGTTCAATCCGGTCGGTTTGCCGGCGCATCCTGCAACGAACGCCTATCGTCACCTGCACGCCGCCGGCTACTATCACTGGGATACACCGGCGTTTCTCGACTTCTGCCGAACCCTCGGCCTCAATCCCGAGGAGATCAGGCCTCGATTTTCCGATGAGCATGGCGCGCTCGCGCGAAGATTGCTCGAACGCTCGTGCCGCTACGACGAGTTCGACGACTATGGCCCCAACGGGCTCGGCTACTATCGCCCCTACATCCAGGACGTTCTCGACCTGATGCGATCGGATCGTGAGCCGGCGTCAGAGACATTCCTGCGCTGCTGCCGCGATCTGGTGGAGTGGGAAGAGCAGCCGGAAGCGGCCGGGATAAGGGCGTTCCTACTCGATTTCAATCATTCGCGCTGGCCCTGGATTTCCGAACATCCGCTCCGCGAAGCCGGCGCTGGCCGATGACCTCCACCGGCCCGAACCTGGGCTGGCGGATCGCCGGTCTGGTCGTGCTGACGCTGCTCGTCACCGCCGTCGTCGCGACCATCGCCTTCCCGATCGTCGCCGGGGTCCTGCGGTTCGGGATGCCGCCTGGGACGACCGGCTTCCGCTCGCTGATGCTGTGGGCCGGCTATACGTTCGGCGACAAGGGCCAGCCCGCCCACTGGTTCGCCTTCTGGGCCAACCTCAAGCTGCATCTCGCCGGCACCGCGCCCAATCCGGCCCGCCTGAAGACGATCGAGGCCACCCTGGTCCTCGCCGGCCTGATTGGTACCGCAAGCGCGCTAGTGGCCGCCTACCGGCTCTGGATCGCACGTCCGGCACAGCCGGCCGTCGCCCGCCGGCACATGCGCGGCACGACACTGATCGCGCATACCGACATGCCCGCCTTCGTCGCCGGCCTGGTCGCCCGTGCGCTCAACCCAGCCGACGATCGCCGGCGCCGCCGCGACGAACGCGCCCTCGCCGCCATCAAGCCGAGCGATGCCGATGTCCGCTTCATCCTCGATGACGCGCGCCGGCAGAAGCGCGAGCTGACCAAGGCGGAAGCCTCGGCCGACGCCCGCATGAACCTGATCGGCGACGAGGCCGCTCGCCACGGCCTGGTGCGCTTCGGCAGCGTGGCGATGCCGCCCGATGTCGAGACGCTGCACAGCCTGATCTGCGCCTCGACCGGCACCGGCAAGACCGTGGCGCTCCGCCAGCTCCTCGCCGACATCCGGCGCCGGGGTGATCGCGCGATCGTCATCGATGCCGGCCACGATCTCTCCCGCTCGTTTCGCCGCGACGAGGACCTGGTGCTGTCCGCCGGCGATGACGCCTCGCTCGGCTGGGATTTGCGCAACGAGGTCCGCCGCCCTTCCGAATGGGCCCGGTTCGTCGCCGCGGTGGCGCCGGTCACCGGCGGCGGGGATTCGGGCGAATGGATCCGTAAGGCGCAAGCCTTCCTCACCGCGATCTGCGAGCAAGTCGGCACCGAGACGACCAACAAGGAGCTGCTGATCATCGCCACCGCCTGGGATACCGCCGCCCTCGCCCCGGTCCTCGAAGGCACGCCCGCGGCCTCCCTGCTGGCCGAAGGCGGCGACCGCTACCTGGTCAGCGTCCGCAACAATCTCGGCGAAAAGCTGGCGAGCTGGAAATACGGCACGTCAGGCGACTTCTCGCTGCGCCGCTACATGACCGGCGACGATCGGCGCTGGCTATGGCTGCCCTATCGCGACATGGAGAAGGGCACGCAGGGGCCGGCGATCGCCGCCTGGATCGACATGCTTGTCCTCGCCGGCTTGGAACGCGCCGAGCAGGCAAGCACCCACCGCACTTGGATCATCATCGACGAGCTGGACTCGATCGGCACCATTGGCGGGTTGAAGGAAGCCGTCACCCGGTTGCGCAAGAGCAACGTCGCGGTGGTCGCCGCGATCCAGGACCTGAGCCAGCTCGTCGAGCGCTACGGCCGCGAGACCGCGCAGACCCTGTTCGGCTGCTTCTCCAACCGGCTGTTCCTGCGCTGCACCGCGATCGACCTCGCCGAGCGGGTCGCCCGTGAGCTGGGCGAGGCGGAATATGAGGAAACTCGCACCCAGACCGCCACGAGCCGCAGCCGCCAGTCGCAGAACCGCACGTCCACAGGCGAGAACACCTCGTTCTCCAGCCAATATGCCCGCTCGCCCGTCCAGCTCGCGACCGACATCCGTACCCTGCCCGAGCGCACCGGGTTCGTGACGTTCGCCGGCATCAACCGCGTCCTGCCGGTCAACCTCTCGGTCGGTCGGCCCGAACAGTGAGCTTTGGGGTATCTGCTCACCCTGCCCTCTCCGCGCGCGCAACGACGCACGTACACACCGCCGGATCGGCCTGGCTTCTTCGGAAGCCTGCGGCCGTTAGGCCGCCTTGGTGACGGCGAAGCCGGCACGCAGCAAAGGTGCATTGGCCCCGTAGGGGCAATTCCGCTTGTGTCCTCCCTGCCAGCGTGATCTCCGCCGGCTGGTTAAGAGATTCTGTTAAATAGGAATCGTTAAGAAGGTTAAGCTGAAAAAATGGGCGGGAAAACCCAGGTTTTCTGCGGCGTTCAGAGACAGCCCGGTGTGTGATCCCACGTGATTCGGTGTGTGATCCCACGATAGTAGGGTGTGTGATCCCACGACGCTGCGGTGTGTGAAACCACGACGATCAACTAGCCGTCAGCGCCGCTATTGCTGCCCGTCGAGCACCCCCATCGCCCCCTCTTCAGGACACCCCAAATTGTGTTTCACTCAAAGCGGTGTGTGAAACCACGATAGTTAGCGTCCGCCGGCGAGCCTATCCATGAGGTCATCCACCTCGGTCGCACGGCGGCGATCGGCGTCGAAGCGGTGTCGTCGCTCTTGCTCGGCCTCCAGCCTCGCAGTCAGCGCCAAGGCCTCCGCTTCCCCCCGCAACCGGAACAGTACGGCAGGGCTGCCGTCTGCCGTCGTCGCCATCTCCATCGCGTAATCGGGGAGCTGGTCGGCCTCTACCACCTTGCGGAGCATCCGATTGAACTCCTTTGGCTTGCTGTCGCTGCCGGTCTTGTCGCGCAGCACCTCCACCCGGCACGTCCATCCGCCCTTCTGGTTGCCGGCGTGTTTGCGCGCGATCCGGTACAAGGCGCGTTCCAGCCCGCCGGTCAGCAGGAAGTAGTCCTGGTGCATGGTAAGCAGCGAACGCTCCCCCATGATGCCATCGTAGACCCAATCGGACAGGGTGATGGTCATGCCCCGAGGCTGGTCGGTCTCGGGGTCTACCTCTAGCGTCCATTTATCGAGCCAGTTGAAGCCGGCCTTCGTGCGGCGTTTTGGGGCGCGGATCGACGTGGATATGGAAGTCGTCTGAAGCCGCTGGAGAGCCGCTTGCAGCTCCTGGTAGGCTCGGCCGCTGGTATCGCGTTTGATGGCCCGTAACAGATCGTAGGACGTGGTTCTCAGCGTCCGCGGAATGTCGTTCGCCCCCTGCTCCCGCATCCGGTTGAGCGTCGAGGCTGCCCATATGAGGATGTCAGCATCCCAGATGGTCGCCATGCCATAGGCGGGGATCGCCTCGATCTTCACCCACGTCTCGCCGTCCGGGCTGCTATACTCGATCGGCTTCACCCGCTTGCGCTTCTGGAGCGAGAAGAACGGCCGCTCCATCGTCTCCCGCTGATCCTTCAGCGGGAGGTCGCCCATCAGCGGGATGAAAAGGTCGAACTCGGGGTTAGGGTTCTGGCGTTTGGTCACGCAACGTCAATCCTGCCGTTCTGCATTTATGCAGGTGTGCACATTATCAGGCTCGGCCGAATTGCTTGTCGGCCTCGTACTTTGCGACCAGTTCGCCGATCGCCTCGGCAAGAAGGTCCTGGTGGCTGCGCCTCGTTCGTGCCGCCAGGACCCGGAAGGCCTCGGCCGTTGGATCGGCCGGATCGAAGTAAGCGCCGAGGTGGTACTTACCCGGCCGCTTACCGCTCGATCGCGCTGCGCTCGCCTGCGGCGCCGAGACGGCCGGCGCTTTATCCTGCTCGGCCTCGGGACGTGATTGGGGCGCCATGGCCGGAGCCAGCAAGGAAGTCCGCTTTGCCATGTTCAAGCCTTCACATTTGCAGGTGTGCAGACCATCAGATCATCAAAAAGGTGTTTCTGCAAGGCTGCAACTTCTTGAGCAGCCTTACCCTTCGGCTCGTGCTCGATGACGCCTAAGCCGTAAGGCCACGCGGCTCGGTAGGCGCTCCGCTCCCGCAACACGACACGTGCCACTCTCAATCCGGTCGCTTCGGCGAGTGTCCGTGCATCGTCCAGCAGCGTAGTGGCGGTCGGGGGAGCCGCGTTCAGCACGACCGCACCCGTTCGCCCAGTGCTGGTGATGAGCTGCGCGGTGCGCTTGATCGCGTCCAAGTCGATCAGTGAGGGGCGGCACGGAATGACGATAAGGTCGGCACGCTGCGCCGCGGCCGCAGCCTCTGAGCCAGCAGCGGGCGGCGTGTCGATGATGGTGAGCGCGAAACCGTTAGCTTCGGCCGCGTCGATCGCCTGGTTGAGCCTACGCGCGCTGATAGGCTCGACATGGGGCAGGTCGGCCGTTCGGCGTTCGCTCCACGCCGTCGCGCTCTCCTGCGGATCAAGATCAAACAAGGCTGTCTTGATCCCGGCCGCTTGGGCAGCGACTGCCAGATTGACCGCTAGCGTCGTCTTGCCAACACCCCCTTTTTGAGCTGCAAGTGTGATTATCTGCATGTGTGCACACCTTCAGAGTTGTTGTTTTGACGGTATGCAGAACGGCACGTTTGCGCAACCATGATCCGCTGGCTCGAGGTCAGACAGTGGTTTGCACTGATCCGCTCCCCCGCTACGTTCCGCAAATGCCCCTGATTTCCATTTTTGAGAACGCACCCGAGAGCGTCGCCAAATTCAGCATCGAGCAGGTGGTGTCGACGGCGGGCGACGGTGCGCTGAAGGACGACAGCACGTGCTCCGCCGAGCTGCGCGAATATCTAGGCAAGGTCGGGACAGGCGAGATCGCGCGGTATGTGGAACACTGCCTCTCTGTCGCCTTCCCAAAGAACGGCATGGTGCTCCAGGACCTGGTGAACGAACTCGGCCGCCGCCTGGACTACGTGGCGACGAACGGACGCTATCAGGGGGTCCAAGGCAAGATCGGCTTCGACGGGCTATGGCTGTCGCCCGAAGGGCACACGCTCGTCGTCGAGGTGAAGACCACCGATGCGTATCGGTTCTCCTTGGACACGTTGGCGACCTATCGCGCCAGGCTCGCAGAGGCCGGTAAGCTATCGGCCGAGTCCTCCATCCTGATCGTGGTCGGACGCCAGGACACGGGGGAGCTGGAGGCGCAGATCAGGGGTTCCCGCCACGCCTGGGACATACGCGTCATCAGCGCGGAAGCGCTCATCAAGCTGGTGCTGCTGAAGGAGAACACGGAAGCGGCCGAGACCGGGCTGAAGATGCGCAGCCTGCTGACGCCGATCGAATACACCCGCCTCGATCGCATGGTCGACGTGATGTTCACGACGGCCACGGACGTGGAGGAGGAGCCCGAACCGGACGAGCAGACCGACGACGAGCCCGTGTCCGCCATGCCCGCCTCCGACACGATGAAGGTCGCACCGGCGATCGTGACGGCGGCCGACCTGGCGACGACCGGCAAGGGCACCTGGCACTTCACGGACGCGCAGCTCCTGCAAGCGAAGCGCGAGGACGTGATCGCCGCCCTCGGTCGCCGGGAGACGGCCAGCTTAGTGAGGAAGAGCCGCGCGCTCTACTGGAACGCTCAACGGGATGTGCGTGCGGCCTGCTCCATGTCCAAACGGTACGCCGGAAAGAACCAGGCTCCGTACTGGTACGCCTACCATCCGCAGTGGGACACGTTCCTCGGCGAGGCCGATCGCGGCTTCTTCGTGCTCGGATGTATGGATCTGGAGACGGCGTTCGCTGTTCCTCACGCGGCCATGCAGCCGCTGTTGCCGTCTCTGCACACAACCACCAACAAGGGCGGCACCACCTACTGGCACATACATTTAATCGACCAGGGTCCGGGCCTCGCCATCTCGGTGCCCAAGTCGACACCCCTAGATTTAAGCCCGTTCCAGATAGCTGTCAGCTAAGAGCGATACGGTGTCGCGGATGTCCTAATTTTCGCGACAGCGCTTCCAACGCTCATATTCTCTCGTGCACTCCTGTCGCAAAAGTCTGTTGCATAACGCCGTAGTTGTGATACAGTTTTGCGACATGCTGATCGGCTACGCCCGTGTGTCCACCGATGACCAGGATCTCCGGCTTCAACGCGCCGCGTTGAAGGAGGCCGGATGCAAGCGGACGTTCGAGGAGAAGGTGTCAGGAGCAAAACGCGACCGGCCTGAGCTGGCCAAGATGATCGAACAGCTGCGCGACGATGACACTGTGGTGGTGACGCGGCTCGACAGGCTGGCACGCTCCACTCGCGATCTTCTCGATATTGCCGAGAAGCTGAAGGAAGCGGGCGCTGGCCTGCGCTCGCTGGCCGAGCCCTGGGCGGATACGACATCGCCAGCTGGTCGCATGGTGCTGACGGTATTTGCGGGCATCGCCGAGTTCGAGCGCGAGTTGATCCACCAGCGTACCAGCAGCGGGCGGGTCGCCGCAAAGGCGAGGGGGGTACGCTTCGGTCGCCCGCCCAAGCTCACTCCCGATCAGATCGCACTTGGCGAACGATTGGTAAGCGAAGGCACATCGGTGCGAGAAGCCGCCAAGCTGCTTAAGTGCCACCATGCTACGCTATACCGGGCTCTGACCGCCACGGCGGTGATCCCGTGAAGCAGATCACTCCACCGCTCGATACGCCGGAAGGAAAGGCCTGATGCCGATCCGACCCGAGCATATCTTTCTATATCCGATCGATTGGCCCCAGCTCTCGCATCACGTACGCTTCGTACGGGCAGGGGGCGCTTGCGAGCATTGCGGGCGACCGCACGGCCAGAGGGTGTTCCATTTACGGGATGGGCGTTGGTGGGACCGGAGGCGGCGCTGCTGGCGTAACGGGCAGGGCCGGCGTGTTCGGCGTCCGACAGAGAACATCCTGATGGGCGGTGCCTGGACTCCGGTGGTGTTGGCCTGCGCGCACCTCAACCATGATCCCAGTGATAGTGCACTCCACCAGCTGGCAGCGCTTTGCCAGCGCTGCCATATGATCCACGACGGCCCGGAGCATCGGCGTCGGCGCTGGATGAATGCGCATTATCGACGCGCACTCGGTGATCTTTTCTCTGGTCCTTACCCGCGTCTCGGAGCCGACTGGATCACACCCACGCCAATCAGCATGCTCGGCGAGCACAGATCGGGGTAAAGGCGCTTTAGCCGGCGCCGCACCTGGCCTTTTTCCTCATCCATTCTGGTGACTTATGGCGATTTGTGCCAATATGTTCTGGAATAAGGATTGGAACGCCTGTAGAACGGTATCTGGTTCCGGGTTGTGATTGCACGCAACGGAACTCGAAAGGCGATAGGTACGCCGGTTCGACAGGTCCCATGCAGGGCAACCCTCGAGCCATCTGCAAAGTGGTCTATGCGCGTTGGCGCTTCCCCCACTCCTAATCAATGAAGCTGCCTTGGATCGACGACATAGCATCCGACATTCGCGGACAAGTGGAAGATCCCAAAACGATTGGTCCCCGTTAACGGACCTGTATCGTGGGGGTATCACCCGCCCCTCGCGAAGGCTGTCTGGATGCCGACGCGGATATACGCGCTTAAAACGCCACGGCCCGATTTTTTCGGGTCACTTTGAGGACCACGCTCGGACGTAGGCAAGCTGCCGCTGTCCAACGGTGGGGGCCAGGACTGATCCCCCGAAGGGATGCGCGGTAAACACGGTAGAGAGAGCCAGAGGGCGAACCCGTTTCACATCCTGGGTGGTGTGGCCCTAACGGGTGGACGTTCTGCGTCCTGCATTCTTTTAGTCGATCAGCAACGCTCTTGAGCATGCCGTTTTCGAACATTGCGATGGCCGCACCGGAACGCTCTCCCATTGGATGCCTGTTTCACTTATTGCGTTTATGCATCGCACTCACTAGATAGTATCCGCCTTGGGGAGATGAAACATGGCCGCCGTGGCCTTCAATATCGACGAGGCCTATGAGCCCAACGCACAGGAGATTGAGGCAGCGGGCAACGCCGCCCGCGTGCTGTCGCGCGTGGATTCCAGCCGCCCCGTTCATCTGACTGTGGAAGGAGCAGGAGACGGCGTCATCAGCCTGCCGTCCGGTGTGTTCAACAGCATCGTCAGGATGCTGGTTGAGATCGGCAACGGTCATGCTGTCACGGTCGTGCCTGTTCAGGCAGAACTCACCACCAGCCAAGCAGCCGACCTGCTCAACATGTCACGTCCCCACCTTATCAAGCTCCTGGAACGCGGCGACCTGCCGTTCCGGATGGTAGGGACACATCGCAAGCTGCTCGGCCGCGACGTACTGACCTACCGCAGTCGCATGGATGCGGCCCGGCATGATGCCTTGCAGGGAATGGCGGACCTGGATCAGGAAGCTGGCCTCTTCGACGATCACGCGACCCTCGATCGCCCCTGATGCTGGTCGGTCGCTACACCGTCCTGCTCGATGCCAACGTCATGCACCCCGCCATCGTGCGGGGTGCACTCTTGTGGTTTGCCGCCAGCCGGCTGTTCCGACCGCTCTGGAGCGAGGCGATCCTGGCTGAGTGGGAAGAAAGCCTGCGACGGCGGTTTCCCGATCTGGCGGCCAATCACTTTCAACGGCAACGGACCTACATGGACAGCTTTGGGGGCGCGTTAGTGGAAGGCTACGAACCGCTAATGCCCGCCCTGGCGCTGCCTGACCCCAAGGATGTCCATGTTCTTGCGGCAGCGATTCACGGCAGGGCCGATGCGATCGTCACCTACAACCTCAAGGATTTTCCGGTCGACGTGGCCGCCCGCCATGGCATCGAGGTGAAGCATCCCGATGACTTCATCGTCAATGTCATCGACCTCGATACGGCCAAGGCGCTCACCGCGCTCGGCAATCAGCGCCGGCAGTTCCGCAGCCCTGCTGTCACCGCCGAAGATTACCTCGACCGTCTTCGGAAAAGCGGCTTGGTCCAGGCGAGCCACCGTCTGCAACCGCTCGCTGAGCTGTTCTGAACGACGCACCGGTTCTTAGCCGGACGCCGGACGTGCTGGTCTAGCGATGGATGCGGGGATAGGGGTCGGGTGGGGAGACGATCTGCTTGACTGACACCACGCTGTTCACTGCCGGAAGCCTGTTTACCAGCGACTACCTAACCCACGGCATCACTGAGACCGCCGATTATAAGGCGGTCGATACGGTGGCTCTGGCTGCTCGGCTTTCCACGATCGTCGACACCTTTCCCGCTGCATCGCAGCCCAACGAGGCTCAGACAGAAGATGATCTGATTTGGCCCGTTCTTGCAGCGCTGGGTTGGACCGAGGCACTGCGCCAGCAGAACTTAACCACTACCGGTCGCGAAGACGTACCCGATGGCCTGCTGTTTGAGGATGCGGCTGCTAAGGCGCGGGCGAATGCCAGCGCGCACGAATGGCAACGGTACGGCCACGGTCTGGCGGTAGTCGAAAGCAAGCGTTGGGCCCGTCCGCTCGACCGAGCGGGACGTCGCGATGAGGCGACCGCACCCTCGACGCAAATCCTGCGCTACCTGCGCCGTATCGACGATCTAACTCGCGGCCAGCTCCGTTGGGGCATCCTGACCAACGGAAACCGCTGGCGGCTCTACTGGGCTGGCGCGCGATCGGTATCCGAGGGATTCCTGGAAATCGACCTTGCTCGTGTGTTGGGGCGGACAAGCGATGATCTGTCTGCCGCGCCCGACGATCACGAGCATTGGCTCCGCGTTTTCGCGGTGATGTTCGGCCGGCCGGCGTTCCTGAAAGACGCCGACGGCACAACCTTTCACGCCCGTGCGCTGCGTCAGGCAGCCTTCTACGAAGAGCGCGTTGCCGCCAATTTAGCCACATTGGTATTCACGGAGGTGTTTCCCGCCATCGCGCGGGCTATCGCTGATGCTGCGCCGGCCGCACCCTTGCAGGAGGTCCGCGAGGCAAGCCTCGTCCTGCTCTATCGCCTGCTCTTCCTGCTCTACGCTGAAGATCGCGGGCTGCTGCCCGTGCAGGACCGTCGCTATGACGATTACGCGTTGCGGCCGCTACGTGAGGAGATTGGCCGCCGGATGGATGAGGGCGATGCCTTTTCGGTCAGCGCGTCGCCGATCTGGTACCGCGTCACAGATCTGTCGCGGAGCCTCGACAAGGGTGACGCCTCAGTCGGCCTGCCGCCCTATAATGGCGGCCTTTTCTCGGCTGAGAAGACGCCGCTGCTCGACCGTATCCGTATACCTGACGCGGTCATGGCGCTGGCGATCGACGCTCTGTCGTTTGAGCGAACCGGGATGCTGCGCCGCTACATCAACTATCGCGATTTGTCGGTGCAGCAGCTTGGCAGCATCTACGAACGACTACTCGAACATGAATTGATAGTCGAAGACGGCGCGCTCAGCATCCGCCCCAATGCCTTTGCACGTAAGAACAGCGGCAGCTATTACACGCCCGATGCGCTGGTTGGCCTGATCCTCGATCAGACATTGGAGCCGCTGATCGCGGAACGGCGCGACACCTTCAAGAATGCGCTCGGTGGGTTGCGTCCGACCGACAGCGAGGATTATCGCCGCCGCGAACTAGATGTCGCCGATCCAGCCGAGGCAATCCTCGGTCTGCGCGTGCTCGATCCTGCAATGGGGTCAGGCCATTTTCTTGTGAGTTTGGTTGATACGCTGACCGACCACGTCCTCGATGCGATGGCGGAGGTCGCCGTCGCCGGTGCCGAACTCGATCACCGCTCTCCACTAGCCGACGAGATCGTCAAGACGCGCAACCGCATCCTCAGCAACGCCCGCGCCGCCAATTGGGCGATCGAGGAAGCGCAGCTCGACGACCGCCACATCGTCCGCCGCATGGTGCTGAAGCGTTGCATCTACGGCGTCGATAAAAATCCAATGGCTGTCGAATTGGCTAAGGTCGCGCTCTGGCTGCACACCTTCACCGTCGGGGCGCCGCTGTCTTTTGTTGATCATCACCTGCGTGCCGGCGACAGCCTGTTTGGCTTTTGGGTCCGCGACGCGATTGATCGAGCTGAGAGTTGGGGAGGCGGGCAGCTTCTTTACGCCGGCCCTTTGCGCGAAGCGCAGTCGGCAGCGGCGGCGATGCAAATTATCGAGCGGCTGACCGATGCCGAGATCGCGGAGGCACACCAGTCAGCTGACACTTTCTACGGGGTGCAGCAGCAGGTCGCACCACTTGATGGGTTCATGGCTCTTCTCCATGCGCTCGACTGGCTCGACTTGAAGGTCCGCGAGGACAAGGCGGCGGTGCGCGCCTGGCTAGACGGGGTGTTCGGCAATCCGATAGACATCGCCCGCGGGCGTGCCGAGCCGCTATTAGAACGCGACCGCCAACTCGGTGAGCGGTTTGGCGCCATTCTCGTCCGCGCTCGCACCTTGGTCGAGAGCGAACGCTTCCTTAATTGGCAGGTCGCCTTTCCAGGCGTGTGGACCGAATGGTCGAGTGGGGCACGCCATGGCGGCTTCGACGCGGTAGTCGGCAATCCGCCGTGGGACCGAATCAAGCTGCAACAGGTCGAGTGGTTTGCCGCGCGACGCCCCGACATCGCGCGCGCTACCCGCGCTTCCGACCGCACTCGGATGATCGCAGCATTGAGGGCAAACGGTGACACGCTCGCCTCCGACTTTGCGCTGGCAGATGAGCGTGCGGCCGGTGCGCTACGGATGTCGCGGGCCGCTTATCCACTGCTTGGACGCGGCGACGTCAATATCTACAGCCTGTTCGTCGAGCGAGCGTACGCACTAGTCAAACCCGATGGCATGGTTGGCCTACTCACTCCCAGCGGCATCGCCTCAGACCTTTCGGCCGCTCCATTCTTCCGTGATGTCGCAACCGGCGGGCACCTGAAGGCGCTATACGACTTTGAAAACCGCCGAACCCGCTATGGCAAGGAGCCTTTCTTTCCCGATGTTGACGGTCGTTTCAAATTCGCGGCGATGATTTTCAGTCCCGGCCGCACGTTCCCGGTGGCGACCTGCGCATTCTTCCTTCAGGACGTATTGGAGATTACAGACCCTGAGCGAGCGTTCGCCATTACGGCGGAGGGATTCGCTACGGTCAATCCTAACACCGGGACCGCGCCAATCTTCCGGTCGCGCCGTGACGTAGAACTTACGACCAGCATTTACACTCGCGTGCCGGTCTTGATCGATCGCTCCACCGGTACGCCCGTTGCCACTTGGCCAGTACGCTACGTCCGGATGTTCGATATGACCAATGACAGCCGCCTATTCCACACCCGCGTGGAATTAGAAGAGCGCGAAGGGGCTTGGCCGATCGGCGGCAACCGCTTTGCATCCACGACGGGCGAATGGGTCCCTCTATACGAGGGGAAGATGGTGCAGGCATTCGACCACCGTGCCGCAAGCGTTGTGGTCAATGAGGCTAATGTTAAGCGTCCTGCCCAACCAATTGCTGCAACCGATGAGCAACATAGAAGCCCAACATGGTTACCCGAACCTCAATTTTGGGTTGCCGAGAAGGTCGTCGCTCCTAAAGAGGGTTGGCACCTTGCCTTTAAGCATGTGACATCTCCCACCAATGTTCGATCAATGATAGCAGCGATTATTCCTGGCTATGGGGCAGGGAACTCGCTGCCTCTCATAGATGTAAGTGGCGATTCAAAAACTGGGGCTCTTTTGGCTGGTTGTCTTAATTCTATTCCATTAGACTATATATTGCGTCAGAAAGTACAAGGCCAGAACTTGAACTGGTTTATAGTGGAACAATTGCCGTTTATCGCTGCCAATGAATATGGACTTTGCTTTGGCAGTATTACTGCAGCAGAAATCGTTCTAAGAAGTGTACTGGAATTGAGCTACACTGCATGCGATATTGCCCCGTTTGCGAGTGGCCTTGGTTACGTTGATGCTGAGGGAGCGGTGCTGCCACCATTCGCATGGGACGAGGACCGACGGCTGCGCCTGCGAGCGCGTCTAGATGCCGTGTTCTTCATTCTCTACGGCATCACCTCTCGCGATGATGTACGCTACATCTTCTCTACTTTCCCAATCGTCGAGCGTGAAGAAACAACACGTTGGGGCCGCTATCGTAGCCGAGACCTTACACTCGCCTGGATTAATGCCTTGCAGGCAGGGCAACCCGATGCGGAAATTGATGCATGACCACGCCATCGAAGATGGATATGCCTCGACGAGAAGCCCAAGGCATATCAATATGCGATATGTTGAAGACGGCTGAGATACAGGATGATCGTACTATGATAGCGTTGGTTAGGAACTCCTGATGCCTGGCCCCTATCATCGCTTAGAGAGTCCGACACAAACGAGCGCTGTAGCTACTGAGCAGACTGAGAGCGGAGAGATTTGGGGGCGCACACCACGAGGTGGCATAGTGCCTACAGTGCAGGCTTATCCGCTTTCCTTACCAGCAGCGCGACGGGGGGTCGAGTTTACGACGCCTATTGATCCCTACCCCAACGGATCACCTTTTGAAGTGCGATGGTATCTTGGTCGTACGCCAGGAGTGGAGGAACGCATACGGCACAACGAGGTTTTTGCCTCAATCGCTGCTGCTGTGACTAACAGGCAGCCTTAAAGAGACATGCTTAGAATATACTCTCTCCCCCACGGGGTCGGCGATGTAGTGCCTGAAGCCATCTTTTGGCGCCCTCTTCATTGGTTCACGCCAGAAATGAGGCAAGATGCAGACGAGCTAGATCACTTCTACTTCATAACGTATGAAGTTGGGAACTGGCTTAGATTTGACCTCCGGATTTATGATGGCCATCCTGCGGGAACGACGACCTTATACCTATCATTGGACTTCGGCAGCCCGGCCGACGTTCAGCACGCAATTACTAGAGCAATTGAGGAGCTACAAGTCCCAAAACCAGCTATAGCCTGGCGTCGCGGCATGGCTTTCGAATATGGAACACTACATCGTAACTCAAACGATCGACTACGCGAGCCGGAAGCAAGATTGATAGCGCTCAAAGTAGCTAGCGTCATGCCTGATCGCACTGCAACAACCGAACAACTGATCGAGCAAGCTGTTCGTCTGTTTAACCCGTCGCCGCTCGATCTTGAACCATCACGCACGCGCGAACGCCAACCGCAGTGGCATCAAATCATTAGGAACGTTATTTCGCATAGAACCACTCCTAATGGTCCCTTTGCACAAGGATACGCAGTTAGGACTGATGACGGATTATCGATCACCGATGCTGGTATTCGTTACCTTGAGTCTCTCGGCTTCGCCTCTGCGTAACAGTATAGACTGCTATCATAGTCCCTCCTACGCTATCAAGCGATTGTGACACCGTCGTCAAAGCTTGGGTCGGAACTTTCGCAATCGCAAACGCTTACCTGGCACGGTTGAGTTTGCGCCTACTTTTCTGGATTTCGAAACTGTGGCCTTCGAAGGTTTGGAGCCGGATTTCGGCTTTGGTCCGGATTTAGGCATGGCGCGGGGCGGCTTGGCCGGTTTCATCTCCAACTCTCGACGGACTGTTTTAATTACCTCACCGATGCCTTCAGCGACGTTGACAAAAGCAGCGTCGCTGCTCGACCATCGCTCGGGCGGAATGCCGTCTCTCGGCAACAGTTTGAACCCAGCTGCACGGGTCTGTTTCCAGGAACAGGGCTTCACTACAACCGCCACCACCCGCATAAGCTTGCGCTCGCGCCGGCCCATGGCACGCTTGTATTCGATGTTCCAGCAGTAGTGGCTGGCGAGGTAAGCGGGGCTGAACAGCGCAACGAAGATATGAGCGCGCCGAAGTTCCCGTGCGATCTCGGTGTCGAGCCCTGCTCCGGGCTCGATATTCTCGTCATACCAGACCGTGACGCCGTCGCGCTGCCAGGGCGCCAGGTGCGTGTTCAGCTTCGCCTGCGCTGCGGCATCGTGGTGCGAGTATGACACGAAGATCCGAATGTCTGGCTTCCTAGCGCCTCCGGCCGAGCGCTTGGGCTTATCGGCGACGTTCCGCCCCTTGGCAGCCTTTGCAGCAGGTACAGTATTACGGGATTTTGCCGTCATGACGGGACTATAGCGTTCGACGCGGCACCGCCTAGCGCAGAGAGAAAGGTAGAACTTTTCGCCTCTGCTCGACGCGCGATGCAGTTTCACAACCGTCCGGTTGTGAAACCCTTGGGCGCGATCATACTGCAGGGTGCGTCCGGACTTCCTAGTCCTATACGGGGGCGCTGGCGCCTACGGGGTAAAAGCGTGAGGCAATATCGCCCGCGCGCATCTCGATCATCGCGTCGTGAATGAATTTGCGCTTAGCGATCCGGTACACGCAGCGCAGGCTCGACCCACCATACTGCTCCAGTCGAAACAGCCACTCATCGCCAAAATCGACATAGACCGGACAGCGGGCGCTAAGCCACGTCGTGCGGGGCCGAACCCAATCGTATTGCTGATGCCCACAGTAGTTAGCCATCACCTCGCGCCGGATGTCCCGGAAGGGATGGATGAGCACCATGGACCCCGACCCTCGTCCGGCGTTGGGATTTTCGGAGCGCCGCCAGAATGCTCCGTCGTTCGCCCCGTCCATGCCGCGCCGGGCAGAAAACCAGACCAGATCGGCCGCCATTGGCGCGGTGGGGTCGGGCAGCATGTGGTACAGGTCGAAATTGTTCCTGAAGCCCCGCCCGTCGATCACCCACACCAAGTTTCGGTAGAATGCCTCCCGGGAGATGCGCTCGGCGTCCGTCATGGCGGAATGCTGGACTTCAATCGTGATGCCGGTGGCTGTTACGATATCGGCGCGATGCACCTCCCCGTCAGGTGCGGTGTACGAAATCTCGCGGCACGCCACAGGAAATTGGTTCTTCCACTCCCGATGCCACTCGGTTTCGTTCTCCCACCAAGGGTCGCAACTACGCCGCCCCTGATGCGCCCAGTGGTGCATAATCCGCGGGCCGCATTTCGCGATCATCTCCGCACCGCATGTAGGGCAGACCGCCAGGCCGCCAGGAAAGGCCTCGACGCGTTCACCGTTCCGTAAGGCGAGCTGCACGGCTTAAAACAAGGGCTGGATGTTCACGATCCAGTGCCCGAGTGTCGACACCACGTGGCCCGCTAGCTGGATGGCGCCCGCCGGGTCGTCCAGTATCTGCTTGGTTGCCCAGCCGCCCACCGCCGCAATCGAGCCGCTAAGAAAGGCTTTGCCGATCCAAAGTAGCTTCTGCTTCAGCCAAGCAATGCGACCCTGGGCGCGCTCCAGCACCGCGACGTCGGCGTTGTTCGCCGCGTCCGATTTGGTCAATTCCTGGCGCACTTCGTCGACGCTTTGCTTGACGTCGAGCAGGTCATTGTAAGCGGGCGGACCGTCCGCGTCCTCGGGCGGGTGATTGTGCCCGATGCCCGCGGGCCTCTCCCACCGCACGGCGAGCAGCCGGTCGACGACCTCCTCGATGCGGTCAAGCTGCCCGCCAAGGGCGTTCAGCCGGTCGGGAAGGGAGGGTAGCTCCTCACGGGGCTCCGGCTCCTCGGGGTAACGCACGCGATGCCCCGCCGGAGCGTAGTCCGGCCCGTCCGCGTCAATGGTATCGATCGCGGCAATGTGGTCTTCCTCGTCGGCATCGGGGAAAGCGTCCGGGATGTAGTCGGCAGCCTCGTAGGGGCCGCCGTGGATGTATTGATACCCGCCTTCCTTGCCGTCGTAGGGCATCTCATTGGCGGGATCCTCGAAATTCTCATAGAACCAGGCTACCATCGCTTCGACGCGCGCTTCGTGGTCCAGCCCTTCCAGCGAAGGCGCGTCGCTCAGGGGATCAAGGTACGGATCACTACGCATAGGGCGGGCTACCATGCGCTGCGGTTCGGGGGAAAGTGAAGGTCGACGAGCCAGCAACCTTGCGCTGGATGGTGAGGAACCAAAAAGCGGTATCGTGGCTGCGCGTCTACTAAGTTACCGAGCTGGTGAGTGAGCTAGCGTTGGTGGACCCGCCGGGATGCCATTGGTCTCACCGCGGCGTAGCCCATCACACAACCGCGTTGTTTGTGACGTTGACAGCGTTTCACGCGTAGCTATAGCTGCGACGTGGACGAGGAAACCATCTATCAGGAAATTGGCGCGCTGATCGCCGCCCGGCGCGATGCGCTGGATCTCACCCAAGCGAAGGTTGCAGCGAAGGTCGGCATGTCGCGCCCGAGCTTAGCCAATATCGAGGTCGGCAGGCAGCGCGTGCTGGTGCATCAGCTGTACGCGATCGCACGAGCCCTCGACGTAGAGGATCCGCGCGACCTCCTGCCGCTGCCCCAATTGCAGCCCGGCGGAACGGAAGCGCCCATTAGCGACGCGGGCCTGACCCGGCGCGAGCGCGATCAGATCAGCCGCCTGCTGGCGGTGGCGTGACGTCGTCGGGACAAGTTCGATGAGCTTCGCTGCCGTCGGTCGCGTCGTTGCAATCAGTCGCGCACGAGAGCTGTTGGAGACGCACCGGCTGACCGCGCCGCCCGTGCCGGTCGAGCGCATCGCCAAGGCGCTCGGCGCGCGCGTCCGATACGCGCCGCTCGACGACGCACTTTCCGGCATGGCCTACATTAAAGACGGCGTGCCGATTATTGGCGTCAACTCGCTCCACCATCCCAATCGCCAGCGGTTCACCATCGCGCACGAGATCGCTCATCTGGTGCTCCACCGCGACCTCATCACTGCCGAGGTGCACGTCGACAAGGCCTTCGTGCTGAACAGGGACGGAAACAGCGCCACTGGGACTGACGCGCTGGAGATTGACGCCAACGCGTTCGCGGCCGAGCTGCTGGTTCCCGCAGAGTGGCTCAAGCGCTCCATCGCGGTGCAGGCCGATCTGGACGCCGACGACGAAGTCACGGCGCTCGCCAAGCGCTTCCGCGTCAGCACGGCCACCCTGCAGAACCGCCTGCTCTCGCTCACCCGCGATCCGAGCTGAGGCTAGGCGGGCGCGGCGGGGGCGGCGATGGGATTTGTGTTCTACGACACAGAGACGACGGGCGTCTCCACCGACTTCGACCAGATCCTCCAGTTTGCCGCGATCCGAACCGACGAGGACCTGGTCGAGCTCGATCGCTTCGAGATCCGCTGCCGCCTGCAGCCCCACGTTCTGCCGCATCCCGGCGCGTTGCGCGTCACCGGCATGAGCTTCGAACGGGTGAGCGACCACTCGCTCCCCAGCCACTACGAGATGGTCCGCGCCATCGTCGAGCGGCTGTCCGCCTGGTCGCCGGCCGTCTTCGTCGGCTACAACTCGATGAGGTTCGACGAGCAGCTGCTCCGGCAGGCGCTCTTCCAGACCCTGCACCCGCCGTACCTTACCAACACCGGCGGCAACTGCCGCGCCGACGCCCTCGCGCTGGTCCAGGTCGCCGCCGCGATCGAGTGCGACTGCATCGTTGTGCCGCACCACGATGGCAAGCCCGTCTACAAGCTGGATCAGCTCGCGCCCGCCAACGGCTTTGACCACGGCAACGCACACGACGCGCTTGCCGATGTCGAGGCCACCATACACATGGCGCGCTGCGTTATGGAACGCGCGCCCGACTGCTGGGACCGCTTCGTGCGGTTCTCGTCGAAGGCGGCTGCCGCCAGCTTCGTTGACGACGAAGACGCGTTCCTCCTTACCGAGGTCTACTTTAACAGGGCCTACCACTACGTCCTGTGCGCATTCGCGCGTGACCCAGGGCAGGCGTCGGCCGCGCTCTGCCTCGACCTTCGTCACGACCCGGCCCGGCTTGCGGCAATGCCGGACGAGGACCTCGCCAAGCTCGTCAAGCGATCGCCGAAACCGGTCCGACGCATCCGCCTCAACGCCGCCCCGGCACTTGCCTGCCTCGACGATGTGCCGCCCGCCCTTCTGGGCGCTCTCGGGGCGGCCGAGATCGCGTCGCGGGCGCGCGCGATTCGGGCGGACGCGGCGCTGCGCAAGCGACTGGTGGAGGCCACCATCGCCGCCAGGGAGGAGCGCGAGGCGTCGGAGCACTTCGAGGAGCAAATCTACGACGGCTTCGCCTCAATCGAGGACTCCCGCCGCATGGCGCGGTTCCACGAATCGCCATGGGCTCAGAGGCCCGCGGTGGTCGAGAGCATGGATGACCCGCGGCTCCGACACTTCGGCCGGCGCGTCGTCTTCGACCACGCCGAGCACCTGCTGCATCCCGACCACAGGGCTGAGATGCACGCGCTTGCGGCCCTGCGGAGAGACGGCAACGGCGACGCAACTGTGAAGTGGACGACCGCTCGCGCCGCGCACGACGCGGCTGTCGAGCTCATTGCCGGGGGCGACCCCGTCGCCCTCGAACTGCTCGCCGGCTACCGCGACCACCTCGCCCGGCTGCTCGGCTAGCCCGCCCCCCTCGACGATCAGACCCGTCACCCGCGCCTGCCGCGGCATGTCGAAACGCGCGCCCACCCCACCAGAACCTCGTCGTCTCTCATCCCCTCAACACTTCACCGCAGGCCACCTTGTTTGTGATATGCACATTTTTTTAGTTTGCATTGTAGACAGATGGGGTCCGATACGGCATAAGGCCCCTGTCACGCAATCAAATCGGAGGTCGCCATGGCGAGCGTCATCAACGAGCACGGGGGCCGCGACCGGACGCGCGGCGTGGTGGTCGTCAACGGCCAGGAGTTCACGGTCCGCGACGCGGAGCCGCAGGGCGACCAGATCCTGGCCTCCGCCGGGTGCGAGCCGGTCGACGACTTCGTGCTGATCCAGCGCATGCGGCCCGGCTCGCGCGTGGTCTCGATCGACCAGACGATCGAGATCGCGCCCGGTGAGAAGCCCGTCTTCTACGCCTTCCGCGGCGGCGACATCCACCTCTTCACCGTCGACACGCATGGCTTCCAGTGGGGCGAAGCCGACATTGCCGAGGACGCAATCCGCGACATTGCGCAAATCCGGCCAGAGCTGGTGCTGGAGGTCGAGCGCGAGGACGAGCGCCCGCGCCTGCTGGCCCCCGGCGACCGGCTGCCGCTTACCCCCAAGGGCGTGGAGCACCTGCGCACCCGCTCGCGCGACGTCGAGGTCACCATCGACGGGGAGGCCCGGACCATCGCGCGCGGCGACCACACCACCGAGGAGCTGCTGCGCCTGCTCGGCGTCGAGCCGGGCTACCTCCTCAACCTGAAGCGGCCCGGCGGGCTCGACACCCTCAAGCCCGGCCAGCACGTCACCGTCAAAGAGGGTATGGAGTTCTTCAGCCAGGCGCCGGGCGGAGCGTCGTCGTGAGGGACGCCGCCGAGGAGCTCGACCGCCTGCGCGGCCTCTGCCCCGAGGCCCAGCTCTGGCCGGAGGGCGGTCGCCATGCCGCCTTCCTACCCGGCTTCGCGTTCAAGCTGCGCGGCCAGCCAGCGGCCGAGGACGTGCTGCTCGTCCCCTTCACACACAGCGGCTACGAGACGCGGCTTTTCTTCCGCCGCCAGCTCACCGCCGACCAGGTCTGGCACGTGCACGTCGTGTGCGGCCAGACTTGGTGGTCTCCGTCCTGGCGCGGGGTGCTGGAGGACCGGCCCTGGACCGAAATCCTCGCCGACCACCTGAGGGCGGTGGCATGAATCTCCGGTTCAAGATCCGCGCCGATCTGCTCGACCGGGTCCGCATCGATCTGCGGCGCCGGCACCGGTTCGCGCACGAGCGCGTCGGCTTCATCACCGCGGGCCTCTGCACCTTTGCCGGGGGCGTGCTGGCGATTGCACGCGACTACCGCCCGGTCGACGACGACGATTACGTCGACACGCCGGGCGTCGGTGCGATGATGGCGCCGGACGCGATCAGGAAGGCGCAGGAGCGCGCGCTGTTTGCCCGCGACGCCATCTTCCACGTCCACACCCACGGCGGCCGCGGCGTCCCCGCTTTCAGCGGCGTGGATCTGCGCGAGAACGTCAAGTTCGTGCCAGATTTCCTCAAGGTCGCGCCGCACGCGCTACACGGTGCCATCGTGCTGAGCAATGACGCGGCACTGGGTCAGTGTTGGCTGACGCGGGGCGATGCGGCGGTGCCCCTACGTGACTTCACGGTCGTGGGGCCCGCCACTACGAAATGGGGACGGGCATGAGCAGGCTTATTCGGCAAGGGTTCTTGGGCGAGAACAGCGACGCGGTCCTGGCCGGGCTGACGGTCGGCTTCATCGGCCTGGGCGGGGGCGGATCGCACATGGTGCAGCAGGCGGCGCATCTCGGCGTCGGCGGTTACGTCCTCGTTGACCCGGACGAGATCGACCTCGGCAACAGCAACAGGCTAGTATCGGGCACGCTAGCCGACGTCACCGAGAAGGTCGCCAAGGTAGCTATCGCGGAGCGGACCATCCGTTCGCTGCAGCCGCGCGCGCGCGTGCTGACGCTGAAGCGGACGTGGCAGGAATCTACGGAGGATCTGAAGGGCTGCGACGTAATTATGGGCGCGGTCGACTCGGTGGTCGCGCGCGACCAGATTGAGGCGTTCTGCCGCCGATTCCTGATCCCTTACATCGACGTCGGCATGGACGTGGTCACGCTTGGCAAGGGCGCTTTCCTGATCTCGGGGCAAGTGATCGCCTCCATGCCGGGCGAACCGTGCATGCGCTGCTGCGGTTTCGTCACGGACGAGAAGCTGCAAGAGGAGGCAAAGCTTTACGGCGACGCGGGCGGGCGACCGCAGGTCGTCTGGCCCAACGGCGTGCTCGCCTCCACCGCAATCGGCCTGATGGTGCAGACGTTCACGCCATGGCACCAGCGCGGCACGGGTTTCGCGCACTTGGTCTACGATGGCAACAAGGGCACGGTCGCGCCCAGCCCTTGGGTAAAGCAGCTCGCCGGGATGATCTGTCCGCATCATCCTGAGGACCAAGTCGGCGACCCGTCGTTTGATGTCAGGCGCGTGCTTGCCGAGCGCGGAGAACCCGAGCGCGCGGTTCCCGTCGCAGAGGCCCGACACGTAGATTGTGATGTCGCCCTTCGCCCTCGCGTCTCGCGGCTGTGGGCGTGGCTGCGCTACCTTTTCGGCCTTTGACGCCGGCGCACCACCATTGGGGAAGGATGGCTGGGTCGGGATCGTGGCACAAGTGCCTGTCAAATAAGTCGCGGGTACGCGGGTCGGGCGTCGTCCTGATCCCAGTCAATTTTTCGCACCATGCTCGGTGTCAAAACCGAGCAGTTGTGACGCGCTCGGATGCGGTGGGCTACCTCGACCCTCCCCGCTGACGACGTAGCACCTCGAACGCTCCGCTCGCCTTCGCAAGCGCGACCTCCACCGCGTGAAGGTCAGGTGCCAGCGCCAGCTCTGGCCTATTCATCATGGCGATGACGGCCAAGAGCACAGCGTCGGACTCCCGCGCCAGCTCCATCAAGTGATGCCCGCGGGGCCCGACAACACCGTACAACCAGTTGCGGGCTGTCCGATCCGCGACTCCCGTCCAGCGCTGGATCTGCTTGGCGGCGCTGGCGCTTGTCCCGAGTTCCGCCTTAAGCGCCTCGCTGATCGCCGCGGCATAGGCCGCTTCGCTCAACCTCTCTGGCCGCCTCGGAAACTTGTTGCCAGTTTTCGGAAACATGTTGCCACCCCTTCCAGGGTAGTGGCGGCTATGGGCGCATGCGCCTCCCGCTCAGAGGCGCGTATGGTCATCAACTGGAACACGCCACAGGACGAAGAGCCGCCCGACCCGCCCCGGGTTCGTGCGGCGGAATATGTCCGCATGTCGACCGAGCATCAGCAATACTCGACCGACAACCAGGCTGTGGCGATCCGGCGCTACGCCGAGGCGAACGGCTACGAGATCGTTCACACCTACAAGGACGACGGCAAGAGCGGCCTGAACCTGTCCGGCCGATCGGGGCTGAGGAGCCTGCTCGCCGACATCGACGCGGGCCGCACCGACTTTCAGGCGCTGCTCGTCTATGACGTGAGCCGGCTCGGACGCTTCCAGGATCCGGACGAGGCCGCCACCCACGAACTGCGTATCCGCGCCGCCGGCATCCAGGTGGAATATTGCGCCGAGCAGTTCCGCAACGACGGCAGCATCAGCTCGTCCATCATCAAGACCGTCAAGCGCACCATGGCGGCCGAGTACAGCCGCGAGCTATCGGTGAAGGTGTTCGCCGGCCAGGCCAACCTCATCCGCCGCGGCTACCGGCAGGGCGGCGCCGCCGGTTTCGGGCTGCGCCGGCTCCTCGTCGACGTGAACGGCGAACCCAAGGGCGAACTTGGCCGCGGCGAGCAGAAGAGCATTGCCACCGATCGCGTCATCCTCGTGCCGGGGCCGGCCGAGGAGGTGGCGGTGGTCCAGGAGATCTATCGGCTGTTCACCGCGGAGGGGAAGGCGGAGCGCGACATCGCCGATCTGCTGAATGCACGTGGCATTCTCACCGATCTCGGCCGCCCCTGGACGAGGGGCACCGTCCACCAGCTGCTCATCAACGAGAAGTATATCGGCGATAACGTCTGGGCGCGCACTTCCTTCAAGCTGAAGCGGGAGCACGTCCAGAACGCGGAGGACCAGTGGGTCAGGGCGGAAGGTGCGTTCACGCCCATTGTCGATCGCGACGCGTTCGCCCGGGCTCGCGCCATCATCGACGCGCGCTCCGAGCGGCTGAGCGACAACGCGCTGCTCGAACTGCTGGCCGCGATCTTCGCGGCCAAGGGCATGCTGACGGGCCTCATCATCGACGAGGCCGAGGACGCCCCCTCCAGCAGCGCCTACCGCACCCGCTTTGGCAGCCTGCTACGAGCCTACGAGCTGGTCGGCTTCGTCCCCGATCGCGATTACCGCTACCTGGAGATCAATCGGAGGCTGCGGGCGCTCCACCCGGAGATCGTCACCCACACCGTCGCCGCGCTGGAGCGGAGCGGCGGCACCATCGTCCGCCATCCGGAAACCGACCTTCTCACCGTCAACGGCGAGTTCACCGCCTCGCTGGTAATCGTGCGCTGCGTCCAGACCGTGGCGGGCTCGCTGCGCTGGAAGCTCCGGCTCGACACGGTGCTCAAGCCCGACCTGACCGTGGCGGTGCGGATGGCGCCGGGCAACGAGTTCCCCCGCGACTACTACCTGCTGCCCCGCCTCGACATGGCCGACGCCGTGCTCCGCCTGTGCGAGCATAACGGCCTCTCCCTCGATGCCTACCGCTTCGACGACCTGTCCGCCTTCCACCGCATGGCGGCACGACGCTCATGGAGGATCGCCGCATGACCAGCGCTCGCCCTGCCCAGCGCGTGGAGTGGATCCCGCTCGACCGCATCACCATCGTCAACCCACGCACCCGGAACAAGAGATCCTTCAAGGACATCACCGAGAGCATCGCCCAGGTTGGCTTGAAACGGCCGGTGACAGTCACGCGCCGGATGGAAGCAAATGGCCCGTTCTACGATCTGGTCTGCGGCCAGGGGCGCCTGGAAGCCTATCAGGCACTTGGCCAGACGGAGGTGCCGGCGCTCGTCGTCTCGGCCGATCCCGAGGATTGCCTGATCGCCAGCCTGGTCGAAAACTGCGCCCGACGTCAGCACAACGCCATCGACCTGCTTCAGGACATCGGCGGCATGCGCGAGCGCGGGCACAGCCTGCCCCAGATCGCTCGTAAGACAGGGCTGACGCTTGAATATGTCAATGGCGTCGCCCGGCTCATCGAGAAAGGCGAGCAGCGCCTTCTCCAATCGGTCGAAGCGCGCGCGATCCCGCTTAGCGTTGCCGTCGACATTGCCGAGGCGGAGGATCACGAGGTCCAAAGGGCGCTCCAGCTCGCCTATGAGAAGGGCACGCTCCGCGGTCGTAAGCTGATCGCCGCGAAGCGTATCGTCGAGAGCCGTCGTCGACGCGGCAAGAAGCTGGACCGGCGCCCGGATCAGCGCGGCGGTCCGAAGCTGTCGCCCGCGGCGCTGGTCCGGGCTTATCAGGAAGACGTTGACCGCAAACGGGCGATGATCAAACGCGCCAACGCCGCCCGCGACCGACTTCTTCTCGTCACGGAAGCGCTGCGCCGGTTGCGGCTGAGTGAGCAGTTCACGTCGCTGGTCGAGGACGAAGACCTCGCCACCCTGCCCGAGAACCTCGCCGCGCGCCTCGACCGGATGGAGGCGGCATCGTGACCGCCGGGCAGCCGGGCCCAGGCAGGCCGGTCAAGCTGGCCTTCGAGGAGGCGAGCCTTCGCATTCCGGTCGATCACATCATGCCGCTCCGCGTCGTGTCCGCGACCGTGAAGAAGTCGGTGAAGTACGGCCAGATTGCCGCCTCCATCAACGAGGTCGGCATCATTGAGCCGCCCGTGGTCGCCCGGGACGCGACGGACCCCAGCCGCTACCACCTGCTCGACGGCCACCTGCGCGTCGAGATCGTGCGCGAGCGCGGCGACCCCGAGATCGTATGCCTGGTCGCGATCGACGACGAGGCTTTCACCTACAACAAGCGGATCAGCCGGATCGCGACCATCCAGGAGCACCGAATGATCCTGAATGCGGTCAAGAAGGGTGTGTCGGAGGAGCGACTGGCCCGGGCTCTGAACGTCGATATCGCCAACATCCGCATGAAGCGAAACCTGCTGGTCGGCATCTGCCCGGAGGCGGCCGACCTGCTGAAAGACCGCCATGTGCCGCTGCGCGTGTTCGGGGAGCTGCGGTTCCTCAAGCCCGTCCGTCAGGTGGAGGTGGTCCAGAACATGATCACCATGAACCGCTTCTCGATCAGCTACGCCAAATCGCTGGTCGCCTCCTCGTCCGACGACGAGCTGGTGGCGGGCAAGCCTCGCCCGGTGCCGGGCCTCACCGCCGATCAGGTCGCGACCATGCGGCACGAGAGCGAGAACGTAGATCGGCAGTTTCGGCTGGTGGAGCAGAGCTACAGCGCCGACCAGTTCGACCTCATGCTAGCCGCGGGGTACGTGAACCGCCTGCTCAACAGCGCCCGGGTGGTGCGCTACCTCGCCCAGCATCACGCCGACATCCTGGGCGAGTTCCAGAAGCTAAGTGACTTGCAGAAAGCCGCGTAGACCTTTCTGCCTCGCTTAACCCTGTCCCTGCCCGTCACGCGGGCGTGATGGTGCCTGCCCCTGATTCTGAGCGATCTCCCTGGCGCGTTGCAGGCGATCAGCACCCGACGCACCTTGCTCCTGCCCGGCCTCGGCGAATTGGCCGGCACGCTGCAGCAGCTCGGCCGCCGACGAAGCCGGTGCGGCGGACTGGCCCGCCTGGGCGGCTTCCCTGCCCCGGCGCAGCCGATCGGCCGCGTCGCTGCCAGCGTCGTTCGTCGCCGCGGACGCGTCCTCCCGGTCCTGCCCCGTCCAATGCCGCCACGTTTGCGCGGCCCGCTGGGCCAGCTCCTGTGCGAACGTCCTCACCGCCTCCAACCGCTCGGCCGCGATCGTCCGCACCTCTGCCAGCCAACCCCCGCGATCGGTAACCGGCTCATAGGCCAGCCCCGCCGCCTCCGCCGCTACCCGCGCCTTCTGCTCCATGTACCAGGACGCCCGCAGGTAGGG
>JGI20151J14362_10000545_pt1 | contig 27597 bp, 36 predicted proteins | sample COG_01_FD_14362 | JGI IMG/M metagenome (IMG submission 14362)
GTCTGTAATGGTGCAGGTGAATCAGTATGTTGTGCAACCATGTCACAACCTTCTGCAATCATAACCTTTGCAGCTTGAGCTTCTTTACCTGGATCGTACCACGTGTTAACCCATACGATATCAATATCAACATCTGGATTAACCGACTTAGCACCTAAGTAATATGTATTAATTTCACGAATAACTTCAGGAATTGGAAATGCACCGACATAACAAATTTTGTTAGTCTTAGTCATCATACCTGCAATAACACCTTGTACGTGTCTTGCTTGATATAATCTCAATCCATAACTTGACATATTTTTAGATTGCTTATAACCTGTAGCGTGTTCAAATTTCACATTTGGAAATTCTTTTGCTACTTTAAGCATAGGTTCCATATAACCAAAAGATGTTGCAAATATAATATCTGCTCCGCCTTTTGCCATAGCTCTGATTGCTCTTTCAGCATCAGGTCCGTATTTAACACTTTCGATAAAAGTTGTTTCAACTTTATCACCAAAATGTTTTTCAATATCTTGTCTTCCGATATCGTGTCTATAGGTCCAACCATGATCGCCTGTTGGGCCAACATAGATAAAACCTACTTTAAGCTTGTCAGCAAATGCTGGCATGCTGAGAAACAAAGACAGTGTTGCCACTGCCAGTGTGCGCAGTATCGATTTCATTTTTTCTCCTTATCTTACTCTTGAAACAGAGCCGTTTGATTTTGCTAAGAATGCTTCGAATGAAACATCTGGGTAATCTTTTTGTAATGATAAAAAAACTTTAAGATTAGATCTTGCGTCATCAAAAAGCCTTATTCTTTTATATATATTTTGATTTAAGTATTTTTTAAAAATTACTCTTTTATTTTCTGCTGCTGGTCCACCGCCGAGGTTACCAGCACGTTCAACATAAATTTTATCTATGTCGATACCTTGTTTTCTAAATGTATCTAGAAATGTTTTCTTATTATCAAAGTTAGGTCTTGCAGTTACTATAATAACTTTAGAACCCGCCTTTGTGGCATTCTTTAATATTACTTTAACTTTGTTAATCATTCTTGCGATTGGAGTGGAAGTTTTTTGAAAGACCTCTGCGTTTTTAAATTCACCGAAGTCATATTCTTCGCCAGGTTTTTTCTTATAAGTATTAAATTCTTGGTTATCAAGCTTCTTAACAATTTTACCATTTTTAACTACATGAACTTTAGCTTTAGTTATGAACATAGTCTCATCTATGTCAAAGATTGTTAATCCTTTTCCTTGTGCTTCTTCTAAATATGTTATAAAATTTTTCATTGTAGTTATATTATACCATAGTTTTTGTTAAAAGTAAAGGACTTTTTTACTTTTTATATATTTTTTGTATTAGATCTTCGAATTGTTCTACTTTGTCTAGCCTATTAGGCCAGAGAATATATTCTTTCTCTGGATTCTTTTTGAGATTATTGAGCAGTGGAGTTATGGCGTTATAAAGTTTGTCAAGTCTATCTTGAGTATTTAGTGCATTAGCACCAAGACTTTCAGCTTTTTTAGTTACATCTTTAACTACATCCAACTCATCTTCAGTTACTGCAGTAAATCCAAAATCAAAATCTAAATCATCGCTCATGCTAAAGCTCTCATCCTTTTTACAAGTCTACCTGCTCTATTAGGAACCTGTCTATACCAAGCAGAGTCTATCATTTCGTCTGCAGCTTTATTCCAATCTTGTGCGTCAACACCGGCTTTCATACCTTTAAACTTCGAAAGTCTAGGTCTTCCCATGTTAAACATCATGTTAGCAATGATCAGTTGGACTTCTTCTGGCAAGACATTAAATCCGTAATATAATTGCTCACAATCTGCGAGCACGATTTGGACGTCTTTGTTGAAGGCTTCAATAACTCGATCTTCTGAGACAGGTGTTCCAATTTCTTGTCCGTGTTCTGGATCAGAATCAATAACCAAATGCCCAATCCCAAAAGTAGCATAACCCAAGTGATCGTTGTAAATTTCATACTTAACTCCTTCATCCAATTCAAGTTCTTTTCTTAATGTTTCTATATTCATGCTATACCTCCTTATAAAATACTATTTATAATAAAAAAGGCGGGAAGAACCCGCCTAATCTAATTTGATTACAATACTAATATCTTTCGTATTCTTTAGCAGTTTTCTTATTTAATTGCATAATGATATGCTTTAAATCTTGATCTTTGCCATAGAAACCAAGCTGCTGTAGTTCTCTTGCTACTTCAGCATTTGCAGACATTTGTCTACCTATGATGATTGCTTTTAATGTTTTTTTAAAAGCGTTAGCAATGAATTCACATACTTGACACGTGATATTGTAAGTTGTAGTTAAAGTTGTCATTTAATTAATCCTCGTTAATTTATCTAATTGAAATTTTACGAGGCCGCTTCTCTTCTGGTAGGACTACCTTTAGTTGAACAGATAGTATTCCGTCCTGAATGTCTGCACCGTCTACTTCCGTATATTCGGACAGTCTAAATGATCTTGAAAACTTTCGAGCACTAATACCTTTATGGACATATGCGTCTTGTTCTCTACGCTTAGGTCTATCACCAGTAATGTTCATAACGTGGTCTTTTACTTCAATATCAATATGATCTTTTTTAAAGCCGGCTACGGCCATCTCAATTTCATATTTCATATTGTCGTGTTTGACTACATTATATGGTGGATAAGTATCTTTCGCATGGCTATGAATATTTTCTAGCTGGTCGAAAATGTGATCGAATCCCAAGAAAGCGTTCCTTGGGTAAATAAAGTTCTTAGTCATAATTGCCTCCTATTGACTAGCAAGGGTAAACGAGTCCCGGTCATCGGCGACTCTATAATATATATAATACTTTTTTTTTAAATGTACATAGCCTGTACAAACTTTTTTTTACTTTGAACCATTTCCTATGTTATACTTTGGACATAGGTTCCATTCATCTTTATCTTTAAAAGATATAATCTTAATTTGTCTTAATGGTGCAATTGGTTCTAGCTTTGTAGCTGAATCAATCTGTAGTAAACCCCAATCACTCATAAGTGTTGCGATAGTATTTCTTCTGGCTACATCATTTTCTTCTAAGTTAGATTTCTTACCGTCAAGCAAAAAGAGCTCTTTGAAGTGCACGATAAAATATCTTCCTTGTTTGTGAAGTATGTGACATGATTGATAGAGTTTATTGTCTTTACGAGATGCTACACCAATTCGTGTTAATGTTTCTCTTATTTTTAAAAAATCATCTGGTTCATTTAATGTGACTTCCAACATGCTGGCTGGAGCCCATTCTACTATATTACTTTCTTCCACCGGTCATTACCTTATTTTTCAATTCATTGATCTGATCAGTGGTTAGGAGAAATAATACTTGGCGGGCTTTTTCATTACTATAGCCATAATATTTTTTTACTGCTTCCAAATCACTTACAGTTTCTGGCTTATGCCATTTAGAAAACCTTTTACGTTTTCTAACTATATTTATAAAAAAGTCAAATTGTAAACGATTGTCAAGGTGGTGGTTGCGATTCATTTCATTTGCTGCAAGAACTGTATCTGAAAAGTATGATAGTTGTCTATTAATCATGTACGGAGCATAACCTTTTTCCGCCACATCATCAACCATTATATCTTTCTTAGTATAGTTAATTGCATTTACATATTCAAAAGGGTTCATAATAAACTATCTACTCTCTGTGTATCAGTAGTTTCAAAGCTACTGTTAAATGATATTACTGTTTTTTGTTTTTCAGAATTAGTATTAGATCTATGTATTATATAGGCAGGAAAGGTAATTAAATCACCTTCTTCTACATCAATTTCTTTAATTATTTTTTGATCTAAGACATTAAAAAATTCTGTCTTGTTATTTTTGTCTGGTAGTTCTAAGTAATAAATGTTAGCAAATTGGGAACGACCATGAGAATGCCAATCATGTTTATCAAATTGCCAGTATTGTTGAAACCATGCATGGTGCACTGACATTTCTTGTGCAAACATAAACTTAGCTTGTTCTTGCATTATAGGTTCTATAGTATCGAAGAAAAGCGGTAAGTATGTTCTTTCGTGATTTTCATCTAAGTGATAATCTGTTCTAGTAATAAATGCATCAGCATAAGTAGTAGAATCTGATTCATTATTTTTTATAAGATATAAAAGTTTTTCTTTTACTTCATCATGATTTTTAACTTTATTAATAAGGTAAAAGCTATCTAAATTACATACTTTCATTTTGAGGTCCTTGATACAATGTATTAAATTCTTCTGTAACTGGCACTACAGTTGAATCCCACCAAGCTATGAAAGCTTGATAGTTATTATCAAAGTATGATTCTTTTATAAAGTTTTCAACTTGTATGCAATCAAATGCCAATGATGGTTGCAATAAGTCATGTGCTGATAATAACTCACACATTGCTAATTGATTTACAAATTGATTTAACATTTCTAGTTCCATTATATATCCTTCGCTATTTTTTCAGCAAGAGCCATACCCATAGTCCAACCTAGGTGACCAGCTCCAGTGTTAACCCATAGGCCTTTTATCTTTCCTACAATAGGTATCATATTTGGTGTCATTGGTCTTAAACATGCCCACTTCTTATAATCATCTCTTTGTATGAAAGTGTTTTGTTCTACCCAATTTGCTAAAGGTTTGATTCTATCTTCACGTATATCATGATTCCATTCGGCTAACTCTGCAGTACCAGCAACTCTAAACATATTATTTGCAAATGGTGATGCCACTATTTTTCTTTCATCATCGAGTACTGATATGTTAGGACCTTCATATGCGTTTTCATAAGTTATCGAATAACCTTTGATAGGGTATACATTTACTGGAACTAAGTGTGGAGTGTATGCACCAGCACACACAACTATTTCATCGTATTCTTGCTTAAGATCATCTAAAGATAAAGCCATATCACGTCTACCAGATAAGAACTTAATTTCACGTGTAGGTACTATCTTATTAACTCTAATACTAAAATCATATTTAGGATCTTTTATCATATGTGTACATAAATTTTTACAAAACTCATGTATATCGCCAACTGAATCAGCTTTAGTCAGTGTAGCACCGATAACATCATTTGATTTTACATTATATTTAATAACATTGGTTCGTGTTTCAACTCTACCCCAACCAGTATCTTTAAATCTATCAAGTGTTTTACGTGCTTTATCCCAGGATTTTTGATTTTTGTATATATGAAGTATACCACAATCGTTATGATGAAACTCTATACCAGTTTCTTTCATTAACTTCTTCATTAATTTACGAGAATGTAAACTGTATTCTATAGTTTTACGAGTATTATGCTCATATCTATTTTTAAGAGTAGCACCAACAAAACCAGCAATCCATTTAATTTTTGACCAAGACCACACGTCTGGTCTAAATGCAAGTGGAGCATCTGGTTGCATTAACCATTTGATACCTTTAGCTATGTTTTCATAGGTGTTCCACACTTCAGCATTGCATACAGACAATTGACCACCATTGGCATAACTGCATTGTTCTGCAATACCATTAGGATCATATAGTCTTACTTTATATTTTTTAGATAAAAAGTATGCTGTAGTTATGCCGGCAATACCGCCACCAACAATTGCTATGCTCTTTTTAGAGGGGCCCAACTTTCAACTCCGCCAACGTAGTTATCATAATCAATCTCGGCTTCTATATGTTCTTTAGTGAGCTCAGATGTAGGAAGTTTATTTAAATGNGTATTATTCCAGTACAATTGAGGAACTGTTCTATGTCCTCTTTCTTTCATGAATTCTTTTGCAAAAAGATCATAACTGACATTGACTTCTCTATACCTGTAATCCCATTCTGCGAGTTTCTTTTTCATAACATGACAATATTCGCAATTATCCTGTGTGTAAAGTGTTAAGTTAATTGAATTGGACATCTGACATTACCTCCGTTAAGCATGCTACTACATTAAGTTCGTGATCAGCAACAAAAGCATTTTTGTATTGATAATCACCAAGAATTAAAACCAATTGTGGAATAGACTGCGAGGCAACTTTCTCTGCCATCCGATCGTATATGGATCTGAAGATTGCTGCTGCATCTGTATCTATATTGTTAACCACCCAAGATCTCATCTTTTTGAAATCTTTATTTTTCAAATAAGAGAAAAGATCATCATAGTTTTTATCACTTACAACATTTACTATACCAGCATCAATATTACCATTAACTGAATATCTTTGTAATTCATTGATAACTCTACGCCAGTCTGGTGCAAATTTCATGATTAAATCTGCCACTGCCATTTGTGTATAGCTTACACCTTCTTCTTCAAGAATATACTGGCATCTTTTCATGAATTGGCCTGCTATAGGTGCAAGATCTTTTTTAGATGTATTGAATTCATATACACCACATCTTGAATGTAGTGGTTCAATGATTCTATTCTTAAAGTTGCAAGTAAGAATAAATCTACAATTACTAGAGAACTCTTCAATGAAACCACGAAGAGCTGGCTGAGTTGATTGTGGATTTAGATAATCTGCTTCATCAAGTATTACAACTTTAAAGTCACTCGATAATGAAACCGATGAAGCGAATTGTTTGATTTTAGTTCTTAACGTATCGATGTTGCCTTCTTCAGAACCATTAATCAATATGTAATCACAATTAAGTTCATTACACATTGCTTTGGCAACAGTTGTTTTACCTAACCCGGCAGTGCCAGTAAATAACATATTTGGTAGTTCACCACTATCAATTATTTTTTGAAAGGTTTCTTTTAGTTTAGTAGGTAGTATAGTATCGGCAACTTTTTGTGGCCTGTACTTTTCAACCCATAAGTACTCATTAGACATTTACGCGTTTCTCCATAACAAATAAAATAAAATTCAATAAAGCGTAATTACTTTTTAGCAGCAGGTTCTTCAGCTGGTGTTTCCATTGCTTTTTCTTGTTGAATAGTTTCACACAGTTGAACTATCTGAATGCACTGATCTCTTAGTCCGCCAATGGTTGATAGCTCTTCACCTTTAAACCCACCTCTTTGTGTTACCGCATCGATAACAGCGATGGTACTTCTTGATGCCTTATTAGAAAGGTCATATAATTGGTCGTTATTGCTTGTCATTATTAAACTCCGTAAGTTGACGATTTTTCAAGTGCAATCCAATACTTTACACTCAATTCTTTATGTGAAAACTGTGTTATTAATTTCGAAGAAATTTGAACATCATAATCACCAGGTAAAATTTTCAAGTTAGATATATCTATAATAAAATTAAATACAGCATCTTCTTTGAACTCACCATCAATATCAATTGAATATGCATTTGATGTTGCATTTTGATTTTCAACAATCGATAAACTTAATACACCGTTATTAGCTTTAATCAATACTTCTTTATGACCAAGTGTTGATGCAGCTTTTTTAAGTTTATTAAGAGTGTCATTATCTAATGTAAACCTTACATCAGGTTCAGGCATAGAAACATCCTTTGTAGGTGTTGTTAATGTTTCAGCAGCTGAGTAGAAATACTTTACACTAGATCTACCTGACTCATCAGATATAACAACGAAATCATTATTGAATTCAAGGTTAGGATTATTGACTAAACCAGTTACACCAATGAATTCATTTAAATCATAGATGCCAAAGTCTTTGTCAAAGGTTTCTGGTATTTCAGCCTTAGCCACGACATTACGAGCTTCGCTGATAGTTTTAATAGGACTTCCGGCTGTAATCAAAATGTTTTGATTGATAGACGAGAAGTTTCTAAGGATGTCCAAGGTGGAATCACTTAATTGCATTATATACTCCTTTTGATTTTATAGTTCTATTATACCACAGTTTTTGATAAATGTACACCGTTAAATGCATTTAAACTTTCATTTTAGAGAAATTTCTTTCTTTTACAAATTCAATCTTAGCATCAAACTTACCATCTAGTATATCTCCTTTATGTGATATAATAAACGTATTAGTATCTTCACCAAGTGTGTTTAATATTTTCAATAGATTTTCAACACCATCATGATCTAACGATGAGTCAAAGGTTTCATCTAATATCAATAAGTTAGTTGAAACCGAGTTTTTCATCTTTGCTATTTGACGCCATGTAAATAACAACGATAAGTCGATTCTTTGTTTTTCACCTTCACTGAAAGATTCATAAGTAAAGTCATCTCTAAATCTTGATCTTATAGTTTCTTGAAAGCTTTCATCTAAATCAAATGATACAAAGAAATCAAGTACTTGTAGATGTTGATTAACAAGTTTATTAATTGCAGGTAAATACTGTTTTATTATTTTTGTTTTTATTCCAGTATCTCTAAGCATTTCTGCTATAACACCATTGTAATTAATTTGTTCAGTTACTTTAAGTTTCTCTTCTATTAAATCTTCTTTATCATTAGTAATATCTTCTAGTTCTTTTCTAGCAACATTTAAGTCTGTACTAACTTCTTCATTTAGATATGATCTTAAATCGTTATTGCTTTGATTTAAAGATTGTATTTCTCTGTTATTAGAATTAATAGTACTAGTTTTTCCATTTACTATTGCAATAGTTTCTTGCAATTTTTGCATTTCTGCTTCGACTTCAGAATAACTACTTTCAATCAATTTAAGAGTTGACTCAATCTGATAAGCTTGGTTTTTAGTATCAAATACTAATTTATCTTTATTTTGTATAGGTTGTTCGCATGTAGGACAATCATCATTGCTTTGCAGAAACAAACCTCGTTTTGCAACTATTCGTAATTCTTGTTTTTGTTCAGCTCTATATGTTATAACATCATTCTTTTTATTTTGTAAAGATGTTAAATCTATATCACCAAAAGCATCAAGCTCATTGGTTAGTATGTTATTATTTTCTTGCAACTTTTTTATTTTTAAATCTGCATTTTGAATTTGTTTTTCGTATTTCTTCTTATTTTCTGTAGTTAACGCAGCAATATCACGAATGTATTTTGAGTGTTGTTCTATTTTAGTTTTACACAATTCAATGTTATTAACTATAGTTGATGCTTTATCTCTTAAAATACTATTTTTTTCTTTAAGTATAACATTCATCTTAGAAAAAATATTAATGTCCAGAAGATCTTCAATAACATCTCTACGGTGACCCGCATTTAATTGCATAAAAGGTATGAAAGAGGAGGAACCTAAAACAACGACTTGATGAAAACTCTTGTGATTAAGTTTTAGAATGTTTTGTTCTAAGATCTTCTGATATTCAGTAGCGTGTGATGATTGGTTAATCATCTCGTTGTCTTTCCATATTTCAAATATGTTAGGTTTAATTCCTCTAACTAATTTAAAATGAGATTGGCCAATAGTAAATTCAACTTCAACCAATGCTTGCTTCTGATTGATTGAATTAACGAGTTGTGCTTTACTTATTTTCCTATGTGGTTTACCAAACAAACCAAATGACAATGCATCTAACATTGTGGATTTACCTGCGCCATTGTGACCTACCACTAAAGTAGACTTGGCTTTAGTAAAATCTACATCAGTAAACGTATTACCTGAAGATAGAAAGTTTTTATATCGAAGGGTCTTAAATACTATCATGCTATTTCTAGAGCCTGGGCCTCAGTCATCAATTGTCTCATTTCAGCTTTTATTTTATTCTTATCTAAGTCGGTGTCTACAGCGTCTATATAAGTATCAACTATCTCGGTAGTGTCTTCAAAATTCATGCTTTCATCATCTACATTAGCACCAATAAATTCATTAAAGTTTTCTGCTATCTTTAATTCATAAACCTTTTGGTTTTGAATATTATCAATAAACCTATCAAACGTAAAAGGATCGGTTTTATTCATAACAATAACTTTTACAAATTTATTTGTAAAATCTTTATTATAATTATTATAATCTATTTCTTCATCATTGTAAAGGACTTTTTCAAATAAAGTGTGATTATTTCTTATCTTCTCTATTTTTCTTGTTTCAGTATCTATTATATGAAAGTACTTAGGATCATGAGCATCAGACCAAAAGAATTCCATTTGTGAACCGAGATACCAGATATTGTCTTTTTGTGATGCACAATGATAGTGACCACTTAATACCATTTCAAATCTTGAAAATAATTTAGGGTCCATACCATGAGTGTTCTTTAATCCTCTCATCATTTCAAAACCATTTAATTCAAGATGAGCACCTAACCAATCTGCTTTACAATCTTTTATAAAGTTCATGCATTGTGTATAATTTTCTTGACATATCCACGGGACTAATCCTATCTTTAATGAATCATATTCCATTACAGTAGGTTCCATAACAATATGGACTTCATTCATATAATGGCCTAAACATTCTTTTAAAGAATTAAGTTCGTTTGTATTCTTATAGAACGTATCATGATTTCCAGGAATAATATCCATAGACATACCGCGTTTACGCAATTGATCTAAAAATATTCTACGATTATGATTGAGAGCTTTAAAGTTAACAAACTTACGGTGATCGTAATAATCACCAAGATGTAGTATTTGTGTTATACCTTGTTTATCACATTCTGGAAAGAATATGTTATTATAAAAATCTTCTGCGTTATTTAAAAATATTTCTGATGAGTTTCGTATGCCGGTATGTGTATCATTAAGTACCGCTATCTTCATGTCATAAACTCACTTAAATCTGAATCAGCAATTTTGCTCTTTCTTTTCTTCTTTTCCTTCTTAACTAATTCTTTAACTTCAGTGTCTGTGTTTCTTACTCTTTGTATTCTATCACGTAATGTATCAACAAAGTGTGATGCAACATCAACAGCAACTCTTTCAGAACCTGTGTCAATAAAACTCTCAACACCAGATTTAGTTAAGTATTTCATTTTAATTTCTTGTTGTTTCTTTTCTTTTGTTATTCTTCTTAAGAAAGCAAACCAAGTTATCTGTGTAAAGTAAGCAAATGCATTTGGTTTACCAGTTCTTGTTGCAGCTTCAAGGTTATAGTTTGATACAGCTTTTAAACAATTTTCAACTGCATCCATAACCATTTCTTCTCTATAAGTATATCTTATGAAGTTTGCTTTATGCGATAACCCTTCGGCTATCCTTAAGAAACATTGTGCTATGTAGTCAGGAACTTTTGGTAAAGTTGTTTCATCTCTTCTACATTCTTCTAAATGTCCGACATAGTCAACTACTGCTTGTGAAAACTGCGCGTTATTGACATAGTGTATGCTTTTTCTGCGTGCCATAGTTAATCCTTTATTTTATAGTACTATTATACACTAGTTTTACGTAAATGTACAATACTTTTTTTTCTTTTAAGAAGCAAAAATAACTGTTATTATTGTAAAATAACGTTGTACATTTGCTGAAAAATATGGTATAATAAGATAGTATATCTGAGGAAGAGGGGATATACCCTAGTGCATGGTGTCTTTCGGCTTAAATTTAATTATGTTATTGTCAGCTGAATCTAAGTGATCATCTTCTATCATGCTACCATATTTACTAGTAAGGTAATCATCAAGCTCTTCATCAGATAAGTCACGAGTCTCATGATTTACTTCATCTAAATTTGCCCATACACCCTTGCGAGGTACACCTGGTTTTTTAAGATCTTGTTTTATTGCCGTTAGGCATGTATTATAATATTTTAACATAGATTTAGTGGGTGAAGATGTTACAATGATGTGAGTAGAATTCAATGACTGTAATTCTTCTGGATTATCTTGAAAAGCTATCCAAGGTCTTAAAGCAAAGAATCTTATACCACGAGTGTAATCTTCTACACTTACTATTTTAAGTGCTTTCTTTATTACTATTTCATCAGTTTCTTCATCATGCCATGCTGCGACTTCACAGACTATTTCATCATTATTAGTTAATTTAAATTGCTTTACATTCTTACTCATAGTTCTACTCTGTATGTTTTATGTGTAAATTTTTCTCTACCGTAAATCCTAAGTCTTTCATCTGCGTGCAATATTCCATAATTTTTACGTGACTTCCAACTTATGTCATCCACTATATCATATAGTGTAGTAGACCTACCGTCATCGGTTTTTCTCAATCCTCTTCCAATACTTTGCAAAACTCTTATCTGTGATTTCGATGGAGATGCAAATACAATATTATGAAGATTCCTAATATTTATACCTGTGCTAAAGGTGCCGAGTGATGCTACTATAACAGAATTCTTTTGTTTTTCAACTATAGCTCTTATAGCTTCTCTGTCTGTAGCTGCAGTATTACCTGACACAAAAAATATCTTGCGCCCTTCTTCTGCTTTTTCTTTTATTAATGTATGCAGAGGTTTCCCATGTTTATCAACATAATTGTATAATACTAATGTGTTACCTTCTAAATCGAGAGTGAGGTTACGTATGAATGCATTCCTTGATTTATGTGATACTACATATTGTAATTCATCTTGGTATGTTTGTTTACCGAATGTTTTTCTTATTTCTTCTTTATGCAGTAACACTATCCTGCGTATTTCTAATTTAGCAAGTGTATCATCATCTTGCAATTGTCTAGTGCTCGTTACCCTGTGTATCTTACCAAACAATCCTTGTAAAACAAGTTCATGTGTTTGTGCACCATCTAATGTACCTGTTGTACCAAACCTATATTCCGCTTCAGTGCACTTGTTCATTATTGATGTCAATGATCTTGATTTAAATCCATGACACTCATCACCAAACACTGATCCGAATCTTTCAAACCACGCTTGAGGAAATTTATATATCGACTGCCAGGTGCTTATAATAACTTTTTTACTTGTATTCTTATCTTTACCTGAATATATTCTATGGCAATGTGCTTCTACGTTATAGCCATATGTTTTAAAATCATTATACATCTGTTCAACTAACGAAGTAGTCGGTACAATAACTAGAATGTTTTTATCTTCAAATGATGATAAAAGATAACGCATTAACACGTATATTATAAGTGACTTGCCAGAACCTGTTGGAGAAAGCAGTATAGCATTCTTTCTTTGCATGCCATGACAAACTGCATCAAACTGATAGTCTCTGATTTTAAATGGAAGCTTCAATGCTTCTATAAACTTCATCATGAAATCTGCGTTTATGGTATTACCTTCATTAGGATTTCCATATTCAGAATCATCTATTTCAAGTTCGTATTCACGTGATTCAGCGAATGCTAAAATTTGTGGAAACAAACCTGCAGGAATTTCACCTGTAGTTTGATTGAATAACCTTATTTTTCCATCCCATATTCTATTACGATATGCAGGCATGAATCTATAACCGGGTACAAAGAAAGAAAAGAACTCTCTTAATTCGGTGCTCACCGATCTATCACACATTAAGTGGATAGTTGAATGATTTAATTTCCTGACTCGAATTGTTTCCATTTGATTATGTTCGATATTGTTTGATGTCGCCATTTTAAATTGTCTATTATCTCTGTTAATGTATCATTTACAGTTTTCCAATATTGAATTCTTTCTTCAGTCTTTTGTATTTCAGGATCACTTTCGTAATAGTAATCCATTTCACCTTTTAAAACTTTTAATCCGTCAAACGGATCTGGATTCCAACCTTTTTCTTCTAAAGTTTTTTGATCCATCTTTCCATTATAATATAACCACTTGTCTTTTAAAACTTTTTTCTGCTCAAACTCTGCACGTTTTAGTTCTAGCTTAGCGGTTGACCAATACTGTAAATATTTTGAATGTAATGCTGGGGTTTGTTTAGATGTTTCATCTAATTGTGTATTGTTAATAGTGCAGTCTTCTGCCCACATGTTGTGGATCTGTTTCAAATCAATCATAATCTCTCCAATAGTATTATATATTAACTAGTTAACCTGCCAGTTACAGAGAATGAATCTGAATCGACCATTGCACCTGTAGCAGTTTTATGTAGTATATCAAAGTATGTAAATCTAAATGATGCTCCAAATGTAAGAAACGATTCACCGCCAGATGTGGCTTGAAACTGTATGTCTGTTAAAGCAACAGGTATACAATCTCTATAAACAATTCTTACGACTGGATTATTAGAACTCGATAGAATAGATAAAGTAATGTCGGATGTAGCAGGAGGTTGTTGAACTCTTGCTTTAAATCTATCTACCGGAGTAGTCATATCCTGATCTAGTATTCTTCTCATCCAAGTATGCATCTCTCTATAAGATTTCATATCTTCGTCTAATATGATGTTAGCCAGCATTTCGTTGTATGTTAACTTATCACCTATAAAAGGTATTGCTGCTATTTTCTTATATTGTAAATCTGCGGTGTTCATGATCACACCAGCATGAGTAAAATCTTGAATAAAAAATTCTAGATTTGGATAGTTAGTTCTATCAATAACCAGCTTAAAGCCGGTCGGTTGTAGATAATTGAAGTTATTAGTTAATGCCATGATTCTATTTATACGAAAAAAGAGGAGCCGAAACTCCTCTCTTAACTTTTAACCATTAAGGTTTATGCACCTAGAATGTTGTCAACTCTGAAACTTCTATAGTACTGGTTAGTTCTAGCTGTTGCTAGTCCATCAGCAGGTGTGCTACCTACGAATGGGTTTGAGACCATACCATATCTGGTTTTGAAACCAATTTTTGGTTGGAATGTCTCTTCACCAACAGCTCTGACCATTGTTAATGGTACATAAGGACAATAGAATACACCGGCATCATATGGATTTGAGCCTTTGTAACCTACTGTAATATAATCTGTTGTTGAATATGGGTCAATGTAGACTCTCATTCTGCCGTTTAATACACCAGCGAATGTGTTACCTGTGTCATCTACCTGTAGGTTAGTTGACATTGCAGGAGTGTAGTCTAACATACCGGAAGCTGCTAATGCAGATGCAGTGTCAGATGAGCAGATCATAAAGTTACCTTTACCCCTACGTGTCTCTTTTGCAATTACGTTAGCTTCTCTTTCGATTTGAAGGATTAACCCTTTGAATTTTTCTACTGACCATCTACCATCAGCATCTGTCTGTACGTTGAAGATACCGTTAATAGCTGTATTTGCCTGTAGTGCTCCGATTTTAGCTTGTGAGTTAACAGTTCTGATAACTTCTCTGTTGATCTCAGCTAAGATTTCAGTTGACAAGATATTTGCCAATTCTGTCTCAGCATCTAAGCCATGAATGGCTTTAAGATCTTGTGCAAGTTCTAAACTGTATTCAGCTTTTAGAGCTCTTGATTTTGCAGTTACTGTTGACTTCTCGATTGAGAATCCCATTTCAGCAAATGCTGTATTTGGACCAGATCCTGATGAACCTAAACCTTCAGCGTTAGCTGTTGTCATACCTTGACCTGCTAGTACAGATACTGCTGAGTCAGCAATAGTACTATCTAAGTCACCGTCTGAATGACCAGCTAAACCTGATCCGTCTGCTGGTGCTGTTGTAGCAGAGTCACCTGAGTAACCTGACTGAGCTTCATTAAATAAAGCTTCATCATCTACACTTATACCAGTTCTAGCTGTTTTGTACAATGACTTCATTGCAAAAATCAAACCAGTTGGTCCTGACATTGGTTGTACACCACAGATGTCATATGCCATTAGATTAGGCATAGCACGTCTGACTAGTGCGATTAAAACTGGATTCCAGTTTGCTGTACTTGTAGTAGCCATTGTAGGTGCGGCTTCGTTGATCATTCCTTCTTCTCTTAGAGCGATTTCCTGATTTTCGAGCACTGCAGCTGTAACAGCTTTTCTGTGATGGTCCTTGATTGCACCAGCTGATTCTTCAGAAAGTACAGGATTCCATTTTTCGATTAACTTATCGTAAGATACACCATTCATATCTTGCTTCTCCTATTTAACATTAGTTTTTTTGATTGCATTAAGGTATGAATTCATTGAGTCTGAAGCAGTAACTACTGGAGCTTCTTCTTCATCTATTGAATCATCCTGAGATTTTGCAGCCTTAGCGAAATATGATTCCTTTAGTTGAGCCACTTTCTGTATGAAAGTTTCTTCATCATCGAAATCTACATTTTCTGCTAGTGACTTTAGCTTTTCAACTTGAGTTTCGGCTAGGTCTTTAGTAGCTTCTCTTATGATAGCTTCTCTTTTGTAACCTTCAAGTTCAACAGCCATGTCGATTGCTTTCTGAGTTGATTCGTTAACAGTTGCCTCTAACTCTTCAACCTGATCTGCTAAATCGTCTACTAAATCAACTTTTTCTTCCGGTACTGCGATATAAGATTCTGTGAAAAGATCTTTCATCTTATTCATAAAATCTTCAGCAATCTCAGTTCTTAATCCGTTTTGAATAGCTAATTTATTTTCTTCCATCCAGTTTTCAACCACGTAGTTTAAATAGTTGTCTACCTTCTCTACAAGATCTGCCTTAGTAGTTTCTACTTCCTCGGCTAGTTCTTCGTTGTACTTTTCTTCTAATCTGTCAATCTCAGCATTTACTTTTGAATTGATTGCAGCTTCAAAGATAGTTTCAGCTTTTTCTTTGAAAGCATCTGACAATGTTGCTTCTTCAGATACTAATGCTTTAAGATCATCCTTGAAATCAACTTCTACATTAACTGTATCTTTGATTTCATCTTCAGCGATTGTGTCGCCTTCGAGTTCAAAACCTTCTTGAGTTTGGTACATTGCAGTAATGGCTTGTTTATTCATGCCCTGCATTTTTCCAACAATAGCGGCAATCATGCCAGCTTTAGTTTTGATCATAGGATCTTTCTTAGTGTTATCACCTTTACGCTTTGGAGCGCTTCCAGTGGCATCAGCAGCTTTATCAGTAGCAGCTATTGACTGAGCTTCAGCATTTTTAGGATCGTGTGCTTCGTCCATGATTTCGTTCTCGTCTTCATGGAGTTCTACATCCTGATCTTCTACTATTTCTTTATCAGTCATATTTGACTCCTTATTTTGATTTTATTAACGAGAGGAAATTCTTGAACTCACGAACCTGTGTCTCATAGAGATTAGCACGTGGAGCTTTTTTAATTTCAGTCTCCATTTTTTCAATTGTTTGCGCTTCTATAATGCCATTATTCCAAACCCATTCAACACCTTCCATTATCCCATTAACAAAAGCTCCAGGAGCAGATGGATCTTGTACGATATCTACCGCATTAAGAATGTAGTCGCTATTTACGACCATTGTGTCATTACGCTGGCTCAAACTTCCCATACCACGAGTCGATACACCGAACTGGACATTGCCATCAAGTAAACCTTTTACAATTTGACCCATAGGAGTGTCTAGTATCGTTGCCTCACCCACAATATCATCACCTTGAAATTCAAGTTTATTGATTTTGTGAGAAACCTTATCTAAATTAACGGTCGGTCCTTCAGGGTGGTTGAGTTCTCCAACTGCTCTACCCTTACTTACTTGATCAGTATTATATTTGCCAAGTGCTTTTTCCATCACTGGCATTGGATATATACGACCGTTACGATTCTTTTTTTCTGCTTGCGCGAATATACCTTGTATTTTGTAATTCTTCTTTCCAGTTTTCTTGTCTGATTCTACTAGAAAGTTTAACTCATTTTCGGCAAATTCTGATATTAGTTTCATGTTCTGTACCTACTTATATTGTTTCATAAATTCGGTTATAGCTTTTTCTGCTTCTTTTTGAGTTTTGTATACATCAAGTCTATCACCATCTATATAAGCAACAAATCCATTACGTTCTTTATGTATCATTGCTTTGACACCTTTAACCTTTTTGTTAAAGACCATCTTACCTTCTGGCTTTCTACCTGCCAATTCTCTAAGTTGCGAAAAAGTTTTCATGTTAACTATATTTATACATTTGAAGTTTTATACTGCAGCGCCTTCGATTTCTTCTTCTTCTTCGAATTCCTCTTCGTCTTCTGCAGGCTCTTCTTCTTCACCTTCAGTTTCTTCAAAATCATCATCTTCCAATGGTTCTTCTTCTGCAGGTTCATCATTGTATATTTGACCAGCAATCTTTACTTTTTGTTGGTCTAATAGATCTCCCACTCGAGTAGTCATGACATTTCCAAATACTTCGTTTGCTTTATTGTAATCTTGTGCTAATGAATGTTGAATTAAATCTTCAATAGTATCTACATTATTAGTTTCTTGTTGTTCAGCCATTATAGCGCTCCTTGATCGTCTTCTGGTTCTTGCTGCTGATTAGCAGCTATTTCACTATCCATTCTCTCGATTTCATCATCATCAAAAAGAAGAATATTCTTTTGCACCCATGATTTAGAGAAATATTCACCGACATAATTTTGTATTTGATCGAGTGTTTGTATCTTCTCTCTGAGTAACTCTGCTTCTTTCAATTCTGAAAAGTGGTTATCACGTGTAAAATCTAGATTGACTTCATTTTTCCACTTCATCCAATCTTCTTCAGTGATAATATTTTTCATAAGCAATTGCTTTTTTAATATTTCATAAAAGAAAGTAGCAAATCTATTTCTTAGCCTATCAATGAACTTTTGAAACTTAAGTTCATCACGACTAATTTCAGTTGCTCTACCTAAAGAGAACTGCTGTTCTTGTTCTAATCTGTTTAACGGCACATTAAGAGATCTATATAATCTTTTCTGAAAATATATAATATCTTCAATCTGTCCTAAGTTTTCTCCACCAGGCAAAGTTGATATTTCAGTACCTCTTCCACCTTCTCTTCTTGGTAACCAAAAATCTTCTAACATAGACATATGTTTACGATCATCACGTATTTCACCTGTCTTAGCGTCGTAAACAAGTTTGTTACGATACTTGGCCATAATATCTTTCATGTATTGTTCGGCTTTACCTCTCGGTAAGTTACCTACATCAATATAAAACATTCTTCTTTCGGGAGCTCGAGCTAATCGATAAATGACTAATGAGTCTTCCATCATTCTTAATTGTGTGATTGGCTTCAATGCTTTATGTAAAAATGAAACAACTTTCTTTCGGTGTTCATCTAACAATCCTGAAGTGCAATAACTTACAGAGTCATTACTTAACTTAATTGCACTCTGTTGATTCCCTGGTTTTTCTTGATAAATGTAAAACTCATCAACCTTTTCAACTATAGAAGCACCAGTCATTGGATCTTTTTTCTTTTGAACTTGCTTTACTTTTCTAATTTTAGCGGCATCTATGTATCTTATTTCTTGTATACCCGCGGCTAGATTGTTTTCATCAGCTACTAAGTGATGATATATTCTACCATCAACATACCATCTTCTAAAAAGATCGTGTCCTAATTCTTTAAAATTTAACATGTTATATATGTTGTCAAACTCTACGAGCATTTGCTTTTTAATTGAAGCACTCACTGGAACTCTATCTACATTAAGAGTTATAGAAGGCTTCATATCGCCTGACGTAATTGATTCATTTACAATATCTTCTATTGCAGCATCAGCTTCTGGATGCATGGCTGAACCACGGTACTTTAGTATTAGTTGTACATTATCTTTTGAGTCATCGCCTTCCATATTGACGTAATGACCGTAGTGAGCTGCGCTAGAAGTTGAAGTAACGTAGCCTGCTCCATCATCGTCTCTTGGTGGAACGATTGACTTTATAGACTGTTTGTCTTTAGTCCTTGTAATTTCAAAACCAAATAATTTAAGTGTGCCGTCTGCCATAATAATTCCTTTAAGTTAGGAGAGCCATTCGACTCTCCTAATATTTATACTTAAGTTGTAGTATCAGTCTCATAGTACTGGTAAGCAAATGTGATTGTAAATCTTTCGATTTCATCATTTGTACCATAGTTCAAATCTATTGGAGACATATCCTGTGGATATGATCCTCTGAACGTGTACTTTTTAAGAGTATCACCTGATCTGTCAAGTTGCTCGACAAAGAGATCTGCTTCATAAGCAATAGGAGTTGTTAGTCCAGTATTAGCACTATGTGCATTCATACCGTTCATCCATCTTTCCATTGAATTTCTTATTGCGAAATCTGTGTCGTTGATTATTGTTACTGTCCAAACATCAAATGTTCTGTCACCAGCCATTTTTAATTGTCTACCACGAAATGGTACAATTATCTGGCCAAGTGTAGATCCCGGTAACTGAGCTGTCTCACATAAGAAAGAAGTCAGTTCAGGGTCTCCATTTGCATATCCTGGAAAGTTGATTGTAGCCTTGAAGAGGTTAGGTCTTGCCCCGCCACCTCTTAGCTTTGATTTAAAATCATCTACGCCTAGTACTGCCATTTTTTACCCCTTTACACCGTTCCGACGACTTCTTGGAAGTCTACGCCAGTTCTTACAGCTACAAAACTCAGTGTAACGTAGTTGATAGAACGTGCAGGCTTAATGAATATGTCTGCTTTAAATTCGTTTCTATCAATTACAGCTGCAGTGTTATTAGTAGCATCTGCCACAACTCTGAAGTCTGTTATACCTCGTCTACCTTTTACTTCTCTAAGTACTGGTTCAATGATGTTGACAAACTCTGCTCTTGTAAATTCATCGTTGAATTCAAAGAGTACTTGCTCAGCCGCTCTACTGATAGCTCTTTCAAGTATTAAGAATAATCTTCTTACGTTGATTCTATCAAAGGCTGATGCTCTTCTGAGTCCTGTCTTATCACCGAATAGTATTACGCCAGCTCCCGGAATGTTTGCAATTGGATTTACACTTGCTTTATATAAGGTATCTCTTTGACCTTTAGTAGGTGTATAAGCCAATGCTGTTATGCCGAGGTACTGTCCACGTCTAGAACCTGCAGGTGAGAACCATGCCGCTCTATTTATGTCAGTTGCCGCCATAAGACCAGCAGTTGAAGAAGCTGCAGGTATATTTATGAATTGGTCGTTAAACTTATCATATACTTTTAGAAAGTTACCGTCATTAAATAAATATGATGATTTAGTAAATGTATCAGCTGTTGCAACTACGTTAGTTACAATGTCTGATGCAGATGTTAAACCTACCACGTCATCTCTTGCCGGTGATGCAACTACTACACAATCTTTTCTTAATGATTGAGCTGTTGCAATTAAGTCATTAACTACAGTAGTTTGATCTGTGGTAGATACCATACTTGGTGCAATTAAGAAATCGATTTCAACTTGGTCTTTATCTTCGAAGAGATCGAAACCAGTTGCGATTTGAGCTGTACCAATAGAGTTACAATCTGATCCGCCACTAAAGTTAAATGTTATTGGTGTTTTAAAGTTAGATGCTCCCGATGAAAGAAAGTTGTCTCCACTGTCAAGCGCAAATCTACCGTTTATAGTTACGTTTGCAGCTACAGCAGAATCAAATCCAGCCATGTGGACATATTCTGATCTTTCGTTAATAACATCTTTAACATATATAGAAGTGCCATCTTCAGCTTTAGCATCTTTAGCTAAAGACAAGAATGAGTATCTTTCAAGTACTGCATTTTTAGTGCCGGTAAATTTACCGTCTTTATCTAAAATGATAGCATGTACTTCATCGTTAATACCATTCTTTTTTGTTAAATAATTTGATGTTGCTGGTTTAGCATCGAATTCAGATTTAAAAGCCCAATTAGCAAATGCACTGTCATCAGCATGACACATTTGAACCTGTATGTCGTTACCTAGTGATCCTGGGTATCTACCAATAAATGTGTGTGTAGCTGCCGTTAGTGCTGCTGCTTGTGCTTCAAAGTCTTCTTCGTTTTTTACAACTGCAGCGGTAGGTGTGACACCCGCACTATCAGATGATTTTGATATTGCATTATCTGCTGTTGCATCAATAGTTCTTACTACTTGAAGTGCACTTGAGTAGCGTAAAAAATATGATGCTGAATGAAAGTCTATGGTGGTTGCCGAGTCAGGAGCTCCAAACCTTTCAGCTAACTCAGTTTCGTTAGCGATTAAAGTTCTCTTCTCTGCTGGTCCCCACCTAAAATTTCCTACGATTGCGCCGGTAGTTGACTGGACATTAGGCACTCCTCCAGTCAGGTCTATTTCTTTGACAACAACCGCGGGTGATTCCGATGGTGAAAATAGTGCCATTTAATTATTCCTTATTTTTAATTACAAGTTTCATAATACGATTGATCAATTATATCTTATTTATAATATTACAGATCTCTATCATATTCGACCTGCCATGGGTCATCTCGAGTCTCAATCTTCTGAATAAACTCAGAACCATCATCAATAAACCCAAAAGGTACTATATCTTCATTGATTTCTTTCATCTTCTGATTGAATATTATGTCTTTGAGATTTAAATCTGTTAAATTAGAAAAGTATGCTGAAGAAACAAAATAACCAAATAAAACTAAATTCATAACTAAATCGTCATGGTTTCCTACAGAAGCTTGAAATGTTTGCCCTTTTGCTTCAAATGTAGATATTTCTAATATCGTTTGTTCATCGACTACTTTAAGCTTCTTGTTTTCTAATAAATCTTTTAATGCGCTACAGCCTAATCTTTTAGATTTACGAGTTATCTCAATACCTACTGCATTTGCCTTTACGGCTGATTCAACGTGAACATTTTCGTATTCTAAATCATAGTATAAACCATTACAAACTACACCACCTTGATCATTTGATTCAACAATGCAATAAGCTTTGTTGTAGACATTTGCGTACTTATATATAATATTAGGGAAGAGTAATGGAGATATAGTGTTATTGCGGTACACAGCAACCTGTTCAAACGGGCGAGCGCTAATATCGATTAAGGAAAAAGAAGAGTAGTCCTGTCCTCTTCCCTTTGATACATCTGCTACTAGAATATAATCATGACCTTTGATAGGCTCTTTATATATTAATATATCCTCACCTTCTAATCTTCTAATTGGTTGTGATGCTCTCAGATCAAGTAATGTTTGAGCATTAATAAGTGTATCACCAGTTCCAAAAAATGTATTACCAAACTCCTGATCAAATTGTATTTGAGAAGTATTGTTTATAGTTTCTTCTTTCCATTTTTCATCACGACCGGGTACATCGTGCCAGTCAACTCTAAAGTAACTATATTCATTTACACCTTGAACAGCACCTTCCCATATTTTATGGAACGTATTACCTATACCGTTTGCAGTAGATGTCACTATAATTTTAGTGTCTGTACCAGATGATATAACCGGATATGTGGATGTATAGAACTCTGCAGCTCTTTCGACAAATGCAAATTCATCTAAGTACAATAAGTTAACTGATAAACCTCTTATTGATTGGCCTGATGTTGCTGCTGCAATGATTCTACTATTGTTACTAAAATCAATATTAGATTTATTCAAAGCTTTACAACCTGGTTGAAGAAAGAAAGGTATGTTTTCTAGCATTATTGTTATTCTTGCCAACATCTCACGTGCAGTAGCACCTTTGTTAGCCAATACAGCAATTGTTTTTTCGGGTTGAAATAAAGCAAACCAAAGTAAGTAACCACATGCTGATATGGATTTACCAGATTGTCTACATGCTAAAACAACATTAAATCTATTAGATTGAAATTTATTAAACATCTTAGCTTGATATGGATATAGTTCAAATGGAACTAAACCTTTATCCAACGAAATTATCTTTGCATATTTTTCTACAAAATACACAGGACTTTTCATGCACTTCGCATACTCACGTACTTGGTCTTCCGTCCAATTTTGAACGATACCATCTTTTTTAATATTAGGATTACCTAGATAATTTTCATTTAGGTTTTGGCGTGACATCTACTAGGTCCGTATCATTCTTAAGTATTTTTTGTAATTCAGCGGTTGACCCAACAAATAAATTGTTTGTAGTATTTGCAATATTTTTTATTTCTTCTTTTCTATCTAAATCTTTTTTCTTTTTATTTAGATCCATAAGTCTATCATTAACATCGGAGATGTTTTTAATCATTCCAGATAGAACTTCAAATGCGCGCGGATGTTCGCTCTCTCTTGCAACTTCAATCATAAGTTCAAGACTCTGCTTTCCCTTTTCCACTAATTCATAGTATGTATCTCTTGAATACTTATAATCATTATCAACATTCTTTTCTTCAGGAGGAAAGAATTTGCTTGTATCACTCTTCATTTAATGTCACCAATTTACGATTTTTCAAGTGTTGTTCTTCTATATGAGTTTTTGATTGTCCCATGTATGCAGCTGCATGATGTTTTTCTACCATGTAATCATTGATAGATTGATCAGCATAATTAGTTGTTCTCCATAATTCGCCTAGTATTCTACCAAACTTACCTGTTGCATCTTTATGAGTTTTAAGTATTATACCACCCGGATCATCTAGCATACCAGTTAAAAATGCTTTTGCAGCAAGTCCATATTTTTTTTCTTCTAAGTCACGGGTTCTTGATTCAGGAGTATCGATTCCGTATAATCTTACTCTTTCTTTGTGCATCCAAACACCGAAACCTAAATCTATGTCTACGTCTACAGTATCACCGTCTATTATTTTAACTACCTTACATCTATACTCATACATTATGCGCTATCCACTATGGTTGTTGTAAATCCAAAATCGCTATCAGCCAAACCAATTACGCTGGTAGGATTAGGCGTTACTGTTATTGTTTCAAGACCAACGTCAGAATCGCTAAGTCCTGCATTTATATCAAATATTGAAGCAATACTGCTACGAATAACATTAGTGTCAGCAATTGGACCGTGATAACTTATCTTCATCTCAAAGTCCATGCTGTATATTATTGTTCTTCTTTGTTCCATTGCACCTTCAAAATCATCGCTGAATGAAACACCTTGTATTATAACAGGTATATCTTCTACAAGAGTAGGATATTCAGTACCAAAAGGTTTGATGGTTATAGAATACTGAGGATTGAATGTAGGCAGTATTTGCTCTACTATCTGCAATGCATCATCTTGTGATTTAGCATATGCATTTAACTGAAAGTTTATTGAATAAGGAACTGGTGTAAAAAACTTTTGTCTTTTATTTACATTTGCATCAGATGCTGTAGTATTAAATGTAGATAACTTTGCTAACTGTCTGGTTGCATCGTATGCTATGGATGTTATTTCGAATGACATTCTTGGTAGCTTTATTGCAACTGAAGTGTCATCATTTAAATTTGGATTTTCTCTAACTCTTTCAAGATACTTTTGTTTAGGCGCATAAGACAAAGGAACTTTAATTTGACTTATCACTGCACCAGATGAATTCTTTCGAATCACGTATATATTGTTAAACAGTCTGCCGAATAGAGCAACAGCTTTCTTAGTTTTTTCGTGATAAAAGTGTCCACCAAACATTAGTTGTTACTCGCATCTCCAAATGGGTTGTTTTCTGAAAAGTCTATAAAATCTGTGCCTGTACTAAAATCATTATTCTGTTCATTTTGAGAAAGTTGATTATCTTCTACTACTAAATTAATAACACCACCTGCTCCGGATTTTAAACCTATAACTTTTTTACCTGTTGCAAATGTGTGAAACTTGCCATCATCTGCTCCTGCGTGTATCAAGTGAAGCTTATCATCAGAGTCTGAATATTTAACTACTTCAGCTCTCATATTGGTATCACCAGCTGGACTTATTATAGTTTCTCCTACTAGAAATGTAGTTAGTGCAGGTGAGCCAAACGTAATAGTTGGACTACTGGTGTAACCAGTTCCTGGGTTAGTAACAGTAAGACTAGTAATTTCACCGCTATTACTATCAATTGTTGAAGATATAGAAGCTCCAACACCTGATGAGTCTATTATACTTACTGTTGGAGCCGTAAAGTAGTTACTACCACTATCTACTATTGTAATACCTGTAAGTTGTCCGCCAACAATCGTTGCAGTTGCTTCTGCACTATCACGTATATTTGTAAGTGTAAGTACATATTTGTATGCATACTTCTTTTCAATTTCGTCTATAGTATCAACACCTGTATCTAAATTTTCTCCAGTGTATTCAAACAACTGACATCTCATTTTATAAACAGGTAAATTACTTAATTGATAAAAAGGCATCTCGTGTTCTACGTGAGATATTTGAAATAATGATTTAGATAATGGAAGATATATTAAGTCACCTTCAGAAGGTCTTGTAGACGTTATTTCATTATCATATCTTTGTACAGTTTGTTCCCACCTTTTACGTGAAACAACAAACGTAGCTTCATCTCTTATCTCTACGCCGAATCTTGTGAATAAATCTCCTTCACCTTCAAAACCTTCGGTGTTCTCGATGTACATTTCTATTGTATGAGATGAATTGAAGCTCGATTCTGGATCATCACCTAGTATACGATCTTCATTAACGATATCTCTTGGTAAATAGTATACATCTTGCCCATACATTTTAAGAGATTCTATTACAATATCTTCGTATAGGTTCTGTTCGGACTTTACCTTTTGACTGAAATATAAATTAGTTGCCATATCATCCTACAAAAAAGTCTGGTGGAACTTCTTGTTCTAATCGCATGCTTTCTCTTAATCTTTCGATCTCGCCTGTAGCATCATCGTATATTTGTCTTCCATTCAAAATGACTCCTCCTGGCAATTGCATACCTTCAAATTTTATCAAGTTCATACCCCACTGTTGTTTTATAAGCGCAGTTGTGTATTCCTTAACAAACATGTCATTGTACACTGACGTATGAGTATCTGGATCTACTTTAGTATAAACTTCAGCGACTAAAAAATCACCTGCTTTAATGTCCTTATCTGCAAAATCTCCGAAAATATATAGTCTGTCCTGTCTTCTTGCAAATTGTGTTTGTGGATGACCATTGAGTTTCATGTCAAGTACTGATAAATACTGCTGCATTTGTTCATAATAAGCTAAGTCACCTGCAAAATTCATTAAGTCAGCAACATCATTCAACATCATTTGGTATTTAATATCAAAAAAGTTTCTACTTGTATTAAAAGAGCTAGCTAAAGGAAGTAGTTTTGATACAAACAATATGTCTGACGATATTGGTATGTATTCATTTGATACATCAGTTGCTGTAACTTCGTGCTTTAAGTACGTACGTACTGTAGCATCTGAATGATACTCTTGATAAAATTGCAACGACTCGTCAACTCTATCTTCTAGTTGATCTTCGTCTACATTTATTTCTATCACAGGCTCGCCTAAGCGTCTTTTGCAATAGTCAATTAGTGTTGCACGTGAATTAGGAACTGCCATTACTTAAATCCTTATTTTATTCTATTTATAAGGACTCGCTCCCAAAACATCGCTATCCCATGCATCTTTAAGTGCAGTAATTGTTGTTGCATTAGTTATTACTGAAGCTGCAGGTGCATTTCTTAGTGCAACTTTCTTTGCAACACTTGCCACTTTTGCGTCTGAATCATTAGCTTCTAAAGCTTTCATATATGTTACATCTTCTGCAGTAAGTAATGGTCCTCTTACTTCTCTTATCTTATCTTTAAATATTACCTTTGCCGCTGTAATGTCTTCAGTGATAGCAGTCTGTGCACTATCGAACATCCACGCATTTCTAAAATGCCTGTCTGGGACTGACGATGGTGCTGCAGCAATTACACCATTTTTGTCTTGAATCATTGTAGTCATTCTTATCTCCTTATGCTACTTCTTGATTAATCTTCCATGAATTACGCCATGTTCTATGGCTTGGAAGGTTTTTCTTTTTACAAATCACTAACCTCTTACGATTAGATTTATCATAATCTTTCCAAACATGCTCTGGAATATCTTTCATAATTAAATACTCAATTGCTTCTTCTTCGGTCATCTTATCAACTGGCTGTGTATTATGTAATAGATAACCTCTTGTATGTTTCTTAAAATCTGGTTGT
>JGI20151J14362_10000548_pt1 | contig 27554 bp, 30 predicted proteins | sample COG_01_FD_14362 | JGI IMG/M metagenome (IMG submission 14362)
GGTGGCGGGCTACTTTGCGAAGCTTTATTTGACTGTAATGGAAAAATATCTGGTATTGACGCTGCTGGTCCTGGAATTGAGATTGCAAAAAGACATGCAGAGGATAATTTTAAGGAAATTCATTATCGAGGCATTACTGCTGAAGAATTAGTAGATAGTGAATCAGAAAAATATGATGTTGTGACATGTCTTGAAGTAATTGAACATGTTCCTGATCCTCAGTCATTGGTCACTGCCTGTTCGAATTTATTGAAGCCAGGCGGCAGCCTCTTCTTGTCGACTATTAATAGAAATCCACGTTCATGGATTACTGCAATTGTAGGTGCAGAATATATATTTAATATATTACCTAAAGGAACTCATGAATTTTCAAAATTTATAAAACCATCTGAACTTGCGTCCTGCATGAGGACAGCTGGTATAAATTTATCTGAAACTAAAGGGATGTTTTATAACCCGCTAACCCATAAAGCTAATCTCAATAATGATCTTGGTGTTAATTACTTGATGTATGGAAAAAAACCAAAAAATTAAAGCAGCTCTTTTTGATCTAGATGGGACACTTATTGATACTGCCCCTGATTTTGTACTTTCATTAAATAATATTTTAAAAAGGCATGGGTTACCATGTCTTGATTCGTCTTTGATAAGGTCTCATGTATCTGATGGATCTGCAAAACTTACGTCTTTAGGTTTTGGGATTAAAAAAAATGATCCAGATTTTCATAAGCTGAGAAATGAATTTTTAGATGAATATAAAATCAATCTCTTAAAGAATTCATTTTTATTTTTAGGAATAGATAAACTTATTCAATTCCTTCTTGATAATAAAATTAAATTTGGAATTGTTACAAATAAACCAAGGGCATATGCTGAACCTTTGGTAGGTAATTTTAAAGAACTAGAAAAATCAGAAATATTAATCTGCTCTGATGATATTGCAGAGCCAAAACCAAGTCCAGAAGGTATAAATGTTGCACTTAAGTATCTAAATGTATCCAGTTCAGAAACCTTGTATATTGGAGATCATATAAATGATCTTAATGCTGGAGCGAGATCTGGAGCAAAAATTATCGCTTGTTATTACGGTTATTCGCTAAATTCTAGAAATAATCCATATACATGTGATGCAGCAAATAATGTAGAGGATTTAATAAAAATTATTAGTAAAAATATCTAAAACTGATTATGAAAAATAAAGTTATTTTAATTACAGGTGCTAATAAAGGTATCGGGGAAACACTGTCTTTAGAATTCAGTAAAATCGGAGTTAATGTTGTCCTTCTTGGAAGGAACGAAGAATCTTTAGATGGTGTATATGATGAAATTATTGCAACCACATCAACTAAACCCCTAATAATTAAATGTGACCTACGCAATATAGATGCTAATGGTGCTAAACAAATAAATGATGAGATCATGAGTGCTTACGGAAGGCTTGATGGTGTCATTTTTAATGCAGCAAAACTTGGCAAAATGTCTACAATTGAAGATTATGGAGAAGAATCTTGGAGGGAAGTTTTCAACGTTAATCTTCATAGTGCTTTTGTGATTTCTAAAGAAATTTTACCTGCATTAAAAACTGCATCCAATGGACGGATTATCTTTACATCCTCCGGAGTTGCAGAGGCTGGAAGAGCTTTTTGGGGAGCTTATTCAGCTTCTAAATTTGCAGTGAAAGGGTTAGCAGAAATTTTAAGAGATGAGCTAGAAACAACATCAAATATCAAAGTTTTTAACTATGATCCTGGTAAAACTAGAACATCGATGAGGGCTTCAGCATATCCAGCAGAAAATCCTGAAGATGTAAAAAAACCTAGTGCTTTATTTAACGATTACCTCTGGTTTTTTTCTGAAGAAAGCCAGTTATCAAAACAACATTATTTTAAGTTTGATAATTAAAGGGAGTCTAGGCCTTTCCATAAATACAAACTAAGGTAGGTCCTGTAAGGAGAATATATTTCTCTTAGATTTTTGCAATCAGCATTAGGAAGAAAAGTTTTCAGAGCTTTATTTATTCCCAAATCTCCATCTAACCAGACATCCTCATCACAAATATAAAACATCCTAGTAATACCTATAGTCCAAGGACCGATGCCTTTAATTTCAATTAGCATCTTTGATAATTCATCCTGCGAGTAATCTTTTAAAGTTATTTTTGAATGAGATTTTATTGCTTTGTTATTAAGAATTCCTAAAATATAAGCTGCTTTTTGTCTAGAGATCCCGGCAGACCTCAACACATCTTCATTTATATCATCTTTATTATAAAGCTCGATAATTGGTCTTAATCTGCCCCATATAGTCTTTGCTGCAATTGTTGATACCTGCTGACTAACAATAGTTTTAATTAANAAAAAAAATAATTGATCTTCTTTGTTGTTATCAAGCGAGATTTTATTTGCTTTACTTAAGAAATTATAGAATTTGGAGTGACCATGTTTTTTTGATTGCTTTTTTATAAAGCGATACGCAATTTCAGCCCTTTTGTCCATAGTTCTTTAANCTATTAATCTCACTTACTGATAATTCCCTNGACTTACNCTCAGCTAATGTAGAAGGAAGAAATATTGGGCCATATCTGACTCTTTTAAGCCGGCTAACTGTCAAGCCAACAGCTTCAAATAATTTTCTAACTTCTTTATTTTTACCGGAAGTTAAGCAAACTGAAAACCATTGATTTGCTCCAGTTTTTTCACCCTCTACTATGTCACTAAATTTATGTAACGATCCCTCTATCTCAATACCTTTCTTCATTTTAGCTTCTTTTTCTTTATCGTAAGACCCCATAGCTCTGACTAAATATTCCCGATCTATCGAGCTTGAAGGATGCATGAGATAGTTTGCAAATACACCATCATTAGTAAATAACATTAAACCTGCAGTATTTATATCTAATCTGCCAATGGAAATCCATTCTCTTTGATTAGATGATTTAGGTAGATAATCAAAGACTATTGGAAGATTTTTCTCTCTAGCATTTGAAGATAAAACTCCTGGAGGTTTGTTTAACATCACTACCTTTAAAGCTACTTCTTTTGATTTAATTATTTTATTTTGATATTCGACTCTATCTTCAGATGTTACTGAGGTTCCAACTAGTGCAACTTTGCCATTAACTTTAATTAGGCCTTTTTGAATTAATTGTTCGCATCCTCTTCTAGAGCCAACGCCTGCTGCTGCAAGAAATTTTTGCAATCTTATTGACACTTTTTATTATCTATATTGCTTGAAGAGTAAAGTTTTCATCTACTGTTTCTATCTCTGGCAAGCTTGGAAGTTCTGTAACTTTCTTTAAATTGAAATCATTTAAAAAGTTAGGAGTTGTTGCATATAGTGCGGGCCTGCCTGGAACATCTCTATATCCAGAAACTTTAATCCAATCTCTTTCTAAAAGAGTTCTAACTGTTTGAGTGCTTACATTAACTCCTCTAATGTCTTCAATATCTCCTCTAGTTACGGGCTGCTTGTATGCAATGATTGAGATAGTTTCCATGAGTGACTTAGATATTTTTTGTGATTTATCATTCCATAATGATGAGAGGCATGGGCTAAATTCCTCTTTAACTTGAAGTCTGTAGCCTGAAGCCACCTCATTTAATTCAATTGAAGATTTTTCATATCTTTCTTCAAGTGAATTAAGAGCCATTTTTATAGAGGAAAGTTCTAGCTGACCTAGATCTATTTCTAATAAACTTTTGATTTCTGATAATCTAAGAGGTCTGCCTGCTCCAAAGAGTAAAGCTTCTACAGTATTAACTATCTTATTATTTATCAATTTGAGCTCCTTGATTTAGATTTAATATAAATCTCATTATTCTCATTTTGTATTAATTCAACATGGCCATCTTTTGCTAACTCTAATGAGGCTAGCAAAGAAACTGCAACACCTTGTTTTCCTTCATTTTTCTGAAGAGTCTTATAAAAACCTACAATATTTCTTTTTCCAAGAATTTGTAGAATTAGGTTAATCCTGTCTTGAGTAGACAATTCTTCAAACGCAATTTGATGATTAGATGTTAGATCAGGTCTTTCAAGAATTTCTTTAAATATGTCCCTAAGATCATTGGGATTTAAATTTAGTGGTTCATGCTTATCTTCAAACTTAGGAAGTGCAGTAGAGGCTATAAAATAATCTCTATCTACCCTAGGCAATATAGCCATATTTTCAGAAGCAACTTTAAATCTCTGATATTCTTGGAGTCTTCTAATCAACTCAGTCCTTGGGTCAAGCTCCTCATCCTCTGATTCTGGTTTTGGAAGTAACATTCTTGACTTAATTTCAGCAAGCGTAGCAGCCATAACTAAATATTCAGCTGCCAACTCAAATTTAAGACTATCCATTAACTCAATATATTCAACATATTGATTGGTAATATCTGCAACATTTAGTTCAAGAATATCTATGTTCTCTTTTTTAATCAGGTATAAAAGTAAATCCATAGGCCCTGAAAAAGTCTCTAGACATAATTCAAATGCATTTGGAGGTATAAAAAGGTCATCGGGCAGGTTTTCTAACGGTTGACCCATCACAAGCGGAATTTCTAATTGCGTTTGTTGTATGTTATCCATGATAAACACTACATAGTGTAAAGTTAGAAGCCTAGTAATACAACATATAGTATTTTAAATTTTATGTTATTTTTGTGAAGTTTATAAAGGTATTACTAAGGATTTTAAAAATAATGAAAATAATTAAAAATAAATGGACTAGTCTATTTAAACTCCTATACTTTGTTTTAACATAATTATTCTTTTTAAAAAAATGAATTACCTAACTGACAATACTAGAATTATCGACAGAGTAGATGTCCCTACTCCTGCTGAAATGATAAACGAAAATCCTATTACGGATGATATTTCTAGATTGGTCTATGGAACTAGAAATGAAATAAGCCAAATTCTTCATGGAAAAGATCATAGAGTTTTAGTTGTTGCTGGACCCTGCTCCATTCATGATACAAAATCTGCCCTTGAATATGCAGCTTGGTTAAAAGATGCAAGAGATAGATATAATCAAAATCTTTTGATTGTCATGCGTGTATATTTTGAAAAACCTAGGACTACCGTTGGTTGGAAGGGTTTAATTAATGACCCTGATATAGATGGAAGTTACGATATTTCAAAAGGCATTAGAACTGCAAGAAAGTTACTTATCAATCTTGCTGAGCTTGGGCTTCCGGCTGGAACTGAATATTTAGATCCAATAAGCCCTCAGTATGTATCTGATCTAATTTCATGGGGTGCAATTGGAGCTAGGACTGCTGAAAGTCAAATTCATAGAGAGCTAGCATCCGGACTATCTTGCCCTGTTGGCATTAAAAATGGAACAAATGGAGATTTAAAAGTAGCAATTGATGGCATTCAAGCTGCAAACCATCCTCATGTTTTTTTATCAGCAACAAAAGAGGGTGAAGTTGCAGTATTTAAAACCTCAGGAAATATAGATAGCCATATTATTTTACGAGGTGGTAAAAATCCTAATTATTATCCCGAATCTATTGCTGAAACTTTAGCTGCCCTAACTGAAGCTGAGGTAAATGAATCAATTATGGTTGACGCTAGCCATGGAAATAGTCAAAAAATATTTAAAAATCAAATACCCGTTATTTCTTCAATTTGCGAGCAAATAATTGGTGGAAATAAAAATCTAAATGGGGTCATGATAGAAAGCCATCTAGTAGAGGGTAATCAAAAGATATCCGATAACCTTGTTTATGGGCAAAGTATTACAGATGGTTGTATGAATATAGAAGATATAGAAGGATGCTTTAAGGAGCTTGATGCTGCGGTATCAAAGAGCAGAGGTTAGAAGAGGTTGGGCGATAATAAGATAATCTTTGAGAAAGAAGTTGCAGAAACACTCGGGATAGAGGCTGCAATTATATTAGAACTTTATAAAGCAAAAGAGTTTGATGATTCACTGAGTGAAAAAGATATTTTTAAGCAAATTGCTGCTGAGTGTCCTTTTATAAATACAAAGACCCTAACATCTAATTTTGAAAAACTTAAAAAAGTAAAGTTAATTAAACTTAAATCTAATCAGTATAAACAATCAACTGAAAGTAACTTTGACTTAAAAACTCCTAATAAAAATTATAACGACTCAAAAATTAAAATATCTCCAACATGGATTCCATCAAAAGAAACCATTGAGGTGCTTGAATTAGGCGGTATCTCAATTAATTTTGCAAAATCGAAACTTAAAGAATTTAAAATATATTGGACGGAAAGAAATCAGGCAAGAGATAATTGGAATATTCTATATCTAGATTATATAAGAAGAGAATGGGCTACAGAGAACTCATCTAATAAAGGAATGCCCTATTGTATGAATAAGAACTGGATTCCTAATGAGGATGTATTTGCTGTTTTAAATCTCTCTCAAATTACAAAAGAATCAGCTTTAAGTTATCTTAAAGAGTTTATAATTTACTGGGAAGAAAATGGAACTGCTCTCAAATCATGGAATTCAAAATTTATTGAGCACGTAAAAAGAAAAGAACTAGCATATACAAACAAGAATGGCAAAGAAAATATTCGAAATAATGAACCTGGAAAATTCTCGAAAGGTTTTACAGAGAGGAAACGTGACCAGTCCTGGGCAAAAGAATTTAAACTCTGATATCTTGCAAGAGTATATAGAGTCTATAGATGCATTGTTTTTAAAACTTGAGCTTGCTTATCATTATCAATTTTATAAGGTGTTTGGGACTGACGATAAACTTAACGAGGGCAAAAAACTTTGGGCTAATAGTCTAAAAAAATATGATGTTGCTATTATTAATGAAGCATCTGAAGAAATTATTCATACACAACCTTATTTTCCAACTCTTACCGATATAGTAAAGCTGTGTGAACAACTTAAAAAGAATACATCGTTGCCTTCAGCAGATGAGGCTTTCATAGAAGCACGAAAATCATTCTCACCACGAAAAAAGTACAACTGGAGTCATCCTATTATTTATTTAGCTGGCAAGAAAACGGGATGGAATTTTTTAAATGAAAAAGATGGTAGAGATATATTTTATGACTTTAAAAAAAATTATGAACATCTGGTTAAGGCTGTAAATAATGGTAAAGAGTTTTTTATTCCTGAAGACAGCATTGATGAAGAACTGAAACCATTAGATCAAAAACTTTTTGAAAGCCTAAGAAAAAAATTTAATATTTAGGTTTCGTTACTTCTTTAAAGTAAATCTTGGTATTATGTGCACTTATGGCATTTAGCATGCCAAATTGATTGGAATAATTATGTCAAAAAATTTACGTATATCATTTTATATACTTCTACCTTTAAGTTTCTGGATGCTTTCAGGACTATTTGTAGAAGAAATAGTAGTTGAAGAAGAAGAAATTTCAAGTTTTGCAACAGTTGCTGTCATGAAAAGCAATTCTGAGTTTTACAAACCTGAAATTTTATTAAAAGCGACAGCTAAATCAGAAAGACGTGTTAATGTTCGCGCAAAAACGTCAGGAGAAGTTGTAAAAATAGGTGCTAGACAAGGAGAATTCATAAAAAAAGATTTTGTGCTCTGCAGTCTTGGTGTGGTTGAATTAAATAGAACAGAAGTTAAGTCCCCCTTTTCTGGTTATATAGAAAGCATTGTTAAGCCAGGCAATTTTATTGAAAGAGGCCAAGTATGCGCAACCATTATTCAGTTAGATCCAATTATATTTATTGCAGAAGTGCCTGAAATTAGCATTGCAAAGGTCAAGGTTGGCCAAGATGTTGATATTAATCTTATTACAGGACAGCAGGTGTCGGGTGTCTTAAGTTTTGTTTCAAAAAGTGCCTCACCGGCTACAAAAACCTTTAGAGTTGAAGTGGAAATAAAAAATAAAGATGGATTAATTAAAGATGGTCTAACTGCAGATCTTATTATTAAAACTGATCAGGTTAAGGCTCACAAAATATCGCCATCAATACTAATTCTTGATGATGATGGGAAACTTGGAGTAAGGATTGCTAATTTTAAAAACGTAGTTGAATTTTATGAGATAGAAATTGTTCAAGACTCTCCAGAAGGTCTTAGAGCGACTGGAATTCCAGAGGGGTCAAATATCATTATTCAAGGGCAAGGTTTTGTAGAAGAAGGTCAACTTGTTCAAGTTACAACAATAGATAAATTATGACAGGAATAGTTGACTTTGCTTTATCAAAAGCAAAAACCACTTTAATGCTTGCTGTATTAATTGTTGTTGCTGGATCATATGCTCGACAAGAAATACCAATTGCGGCATCACCAAATATTCAACTCCCGTTTGTAAGTGTTGCTGTTTTTCTTGATGGCGCATCTCCTTCTGATGGCTCAAGACTTGTTGCGAAGCCCTTAGAAAATAGATTAAGAACTGTTCCTGGTGTAAAAACAATTAGAGCTACTAGTAGCCTTTCTAATATAAGAATCTTTCTAGAATTTGAAGTTGGTTATGATATAGATAAAGCAATTGTTGATACTAAGCAAGCTGTTGAGGAGGTTAAATTTAACTTGCCTCAAGAAGCAGAAGATCCACAAATTAATGAATATAGTAATGCCAATTTTCCTGTAATGAATTTAAGTATTATAGGTGCTAGCTCACTAAGACAAAAAGTCTTTTATGCAAGGGAGCTTAAGGATAGATTAGAAAAGATAGAAGAGGTTTTAGAAACAGAGGTAATTGGTTCTCCGGATGAAGTCCTAGAGGGAATTATTAATAAATCTAAAATGGAGGCTTATGGAGTAACTCTCACAGATCTCTATTATTCTGTTAGTAACAACAATGTAATCATACCTGGCGGTAAACAGGATACTGGGCTTGGTAGTTTTATGATTGAAGTTCCAAGTGTTATTGAGACAGCTGANGATGTTTATAGTATTCCNATTAAAGTAACCAAGGANGCTGTAGTTACTTTAAGTGATATTGCTAGNATAAGAAGGACATTTAAAGATTTTAATTCATACGCAAGAGTTAATGGTNAAGATGCAGTAGCAATTGAGGTAATGCTTAGAGAGGGNGCTAATGCAATAGATGCTGCCAATAAAATTGCAATCGAATTAGATGAATTTAGAAAAATATTGCCTGAAAACCTTACGATAGTTAAAACAAATGATGATACTGTNTGGGCTAATATGATGGTATCAGAATTAAATGGAAATATTATTTCTGCTGTTGTCTTAATCATGATCCTGGTAGTTGCAAGCATGGGATTTAGAGTTTCCATGTTGGTGGGTCTTTCAATACCATTTTGTTTTCTATTAACTTATTTGACGCTATTCATGCTTGGGTATGAAGTCAATTTTCTTGTAATGATGGGATTATTGCTTGGAATGGGGATGTTGATTGATGGATCAATTGTAGTTACAGAGTATGCGGATAGAAAAATAAGTGAGGGCCTCTCAAGACTTGAAGCATACAGGCTTGCCTCTAAGAGAATGTTTACTCCTGTTCTAGCGTCNACTGGCACAACAATAGCTGCCTTTATTCCNTTAATTTTTTGGCCAGGATTTACTGGGCAATTTATGAGGTATCTTCCTATNACTGTTAGCATTGTTCTTGCTTCATCTTTATTTTATTCACTTGTTCTAATTCCTGTTCTTGGATCATATTTTGGTCAAAGTTCATCTACATTAAAATTAGGAAAAGACAGTGACAAAACTGGAGAACCTTTATTTGATAAATTAGCTGAATATTATGGAAAATTAACAAAAATTTTTGTTAGAAATCCAGGTGAAACCATTATCCTTATTCTTGCCATTTTGTTCACTATTNTTACTACCTATACTTTTTATGGCAAAGGAACTGTCTATTTTGCAATAGTAGATCCAGTTAAAGCAGAAATAACTGTTAGAGGTAGAGGGAACTTTTCTGCATTAGAGTCTAAGAAAATAATTGAAGAAGTTGAAGAAAGACTAATTCAAATTGATGAGCTTGAAAGTGTTTTCTTAAGATCTGGCTCTCCCTGGTGGGAGCGAGGTGGAGATAAGATTGGAAGTGGTTATGTTGAAGTAGTCGAGCCTTCTGAAAGAGATATAAGCGGNTTAGAAATAATGCAGCTTGTAACAGAGGTAACCCANGGTATACCTGGAATTATTGTTGAAGCTGANGCTGATCTTGGAGGNCCAAGTTTTGATTCCCCTATTGAATTAAATATTACTGGTGATATTGAAAGTGAAGTTGTTGCAGCTGCTTTGCTCGCTGAAGAATATATGAGAAATGAAGTAAAGGGATTAAAAAATATATTTTCAAGTCAGCCCTATCCTTCTGTTGAATGGAATGTTCAAGTAGATAAGCAAAAAGCTGCTCAATTAGGTGTAAAGGTTGGTGATGTCGGAGCATTGGTCCAAATGCTAACTTCAGGATTTAAAGTTGGTGAATTTAGACCGGATGATTCGAAGGATGAAGTTGAAATAAGAGTTAGATTTCCATCTGAAGATAGAACAATTACTGGCATTAATACACTGAATGTTACAACCTCAAATGGTCTAGTCCCAGTGAGCTCATTCATCACTCTTACTCCTCAAGAAAATAGGTCAACTGTGAATAGAAGAAATGGGCAATATGTTCAAGAACTTGCTGCAGCAACCATAGATGAGTCAGCAGTTGCAGAAAAAGTTGCTGAGATGCAGACATGGATTGAAGCCCAAAATTTTAGCAAGCAGGGTATTACAATGTCATTTACAGGCATGCAAGAAGAGACAGAGGAAGTTAATGAATTTATGATTCTTGCTGGTATTACCGCTCTTTTTACAATGCTTATACTTCTTTTAACTCAGTTCAATAGTTTTTACCAATCGTTACTGATTCTTTCTGCTGTATTTATGTCATTTGTAGGTGTTTTGCTGGGGCTTTTGATATCTAATAGACCGTTTAGTTCAACCATGACTGGTATATCGATAGTTACACTTGCGGGCATTGTTGTTAATAATAATATTGTACTAATAGATACATTTAATAGGTTAAAGTTTGAGTCACCAGAAACCAATAGACTTGAGTTAATCAGAGCAACATGTCAACAAAGGCTAAGGCCGATCTTGTTAACTTCTGCAACTACAATCTTTGGACTTTTACCACTTGCAATGGGTTTAAGTCTTGATCTTATTGGTCGAGAGTTATCCATTGGAACTAGAGTCGTGGACTGGTGGCAAAATCTTGCTCTATCTATTGTCTTTGGATTAGGTTTTAGCACCCTTCTAACTCTGATATTTACTCCTGCTGCTTTAGCATTTCCATACAAAGTAAGGGAAAAATATAATGCAAGATTTGTTGAAAAAGTTGAAGTCTAAATAAGTTTTATAACAATACTAAGTTACAATTAATTATGGCAAATGTAAAAGATCAAATAGATTTTGAGTCGTCTATAAAAAAGTTAGAGGATATTGTCTCAAAGCTCGAAAATACTGATATAAATTTAGAGGATTCAGTTCAATCTTTCGAAGAAGGAATTAAATTAGTTAAAGATTGTCAAAAACAGCTAAGTGATGCCGAATTGAAGGTAAAAAAGTTACTTGAAAACGGAAATGTTGCTGATTTAGAAGATAAATAAAGTGTCTGTTAAGTTCTTAACTCGATCTCGAGAACTTGTTCATAATAAACTCTCATCTGTAATTTCATCTTCATCTCTGATTGATGAAGCTATGAGATATTCGGTTCTAAGTAATAGTAAAGCTATTAGACCAGGATTGGTTATGGCCTCAGGAATCCTGAATGATAATTTAACTAAGGATAGCTTAATTACTTTGGCGTGTTCAGTAGAATTAATTCATACATATTCATTAATTCATGATGATTTGCCAAGCATGGATGATGATGATATGCGAAGAGGTAAAGATTCAAGTCATATTAGGTTTGGAGAGGCAAATGCTATTTTGGCAGGAGATGCTCTTCATGATTTAGCTTTTGAATTAATTGCAAATGATGATGATATGAATGATGCAGCTAAAGTTGATGCTGTGAATATTCTTGCTAGAGCTTCAGGCTCTTCAGGCATGGTTCTTGGCCAATATTTAGATATTGAATCCGAAAAACTTAATTCTGATCTTGATCTAGATGATATGGAAAAAATTCATTCTTTAAAAACTGGGAAACTAATTCAAGCATCTATTCTTATGGGTCAGCTAGAATCTTCTTTAGATAATAAAAAGCAAATAATGCTTTCAGATTTTGGAAGCAAAATAGGATTAGCATTTCAAATATTTGATGATATTTTAGATGAGACAGGAGATTCATCTGTTTTAGGTAAATCTATTAAATCTGATATAAAAAATCATAAGCAAACTTATGTTAAAGTCATAGGTTTAGAGCAATCAAACTTTATAGCTGATCAGTTGGCTGCTGAATCAATTGGCATTTTAGATAGCATGGGTTTAGGCGAATCTATTAGCACTCTTAAATCACTTGCCGAATATATGGTAAATAGGAACAGATAAATTGAGAATTTATACGGAAATACCTGAAATAAAGCCCATCACTCCCCTTCTGGACAAAGTAAACTTTCCAACTGATCTAAGATCTTTTTCTTCTCATGAATTAAAACAATTGGCAGATGAATTAAGAGAATTTTTATTATATTCAGTAGGTATTTCAGGAGGACACTTGGGAAGTGGTCTTGGTGTGGTAGAGCTTACAGTGGTATTACACTATCTCTTTAACACACCCGAGGATAACCTTGTATGGGATGTGGGTCATCAAGCATATCCGCATAAAATTCTTACCGGAAGAAAAAAGACTATAGAAAAAATAAGACACAAAGAAGGCTTGGCTCCATTCCCCTCAAGAGCTGAAAGTCAATATGATGCATTTGGAGTTGGGCATTCAAGTACATCTTTAGGAGCTGCACTTGGTATGGCTTTGGCTAATAAAGATGCAGTTAATAAAAAACATACTATTGCTGTTATTGGAGATGGAGCTATGACTGCTGGCATGGCTTTTGAAGCCCTAAGTCATGCGGGGCACGAAAAGCCAAATATACTTTTTATACTTAATGATAATGACATGTCAATATCAGAAAATGTTGGCGGTCTATCTAATTATTTTTCAAGAATTTGGGCGTCAAAATTATACAAAGGTATTAGAAAAAGTGGTTCAAGTTTTCTGAAGAATTTACCCCAAGCACATCATCTTGCTAGAAAAGTTGAAACTCAAATGAAGGCAATGGTAGCCCCTGGGATGATATTTGAGGAGCTTGGATTAAATTATATTGGACCTATTGATGGGCATAATATTGATGAACTACTAGAAGTTATAGGTAATCTTAAAGAGTTTGAAGGGCCTCAGTTTCTACATATTATTACCAAGAAAGGGGCTGGGCTTGATGCAGCAGAAGGTGACAGAATTGGATTTCATGCAATAAGTAAAATTAAGCCTAAAGACTCTTCTAAAAATAAATCTCCTAAATATCAAGATATTTTTAGCGATTGGATTGTTGATACAGCAAAGCAAGATCAGAAATTAATAGCTATAACTCCAGCAATGCGCGAAGGCTCTGGTCTTGTGAAATTCAGCAAAGATTTTCCTGATAGATATTATGATGTAGCTATTGCTGAACAACATGCTGTAACTCTTGCTGCAGGATTTGCTTGTGAAGGGAAAAAACCAATAGTGGCAATATATTCAACCTTTTTACAAAGGGCTTACGACCAATTAATACACGATGTGGCTTTACAAGAATTAGATGTAACTTTTGCTTTAGATAGAGCCGGACTTGTGGGTGAAGATGGGCCTACTCACTCAGGAAATTATGATATAGCTTATTTAAGATGTATTCCAAATTTAGTCATTATGACTCCAGCTAATGAGAGTGAAACAAGAATGATGCTGTCTACTGCATATAATTATAATGGCCCTGCTACTGTGAGATATCCTCGAGGCACTGGCCCTAAATCAGAAATTGATANAGGGNTAGCAAGTCTTGAAATTGGTAAAGCAAATTTAGTTAGAAAAGGTTCCGATGATGTAATATTTTTAAATTTTGGATCATTGCTCCATGAGGCCATTGCGGCTTGCGAAAATTTAAATCTTACTTTAATTGATATGCGATTTGTAAAACCAATTGATAAAGATATTTTAAGAAGGTTTTTATCTAAAGCTAAATTATTTGTCTCTCTTGAGGACGGCTCTATTGCTGGAGGAGCTGGAAGCAGCATCCAAGAATTTTGTGCGGAAGAAAATCTTATTATTAAATCAAAATTATTGGGTATTCCAGACAAGTTTATTGATCATGCCTCTCGTGAAGAAATGATTGAAGAAGTTGGATTAACTGCTAAGCAAATAGAAGAGACATTGCAGCAATTGATATAAGTCCTGCAAAAACTCCAGCTATAAGATCATCCAATACAATACCCAACCCACCTTTTACATTTTTATCAACATACGAAATTGGGAAGGGTTTAAAAATGTCAAAAACTCTAAAAAAACAAAAAGCTAGTATTGCAAATGTTACTCTTTCATCTTGTGTATTATAAAAAATTGCAGGATATACCGCTAACCACATTCCAGCTAGCTCATCTATTACTATAGATTTATGGTCTTTCTCAATAAGTTCAGAAGAGGCTTTTTCGCATATCCAAATTGAAAAAAATATAGTTATGATAATAAGTATCTCTATTTGACTTACAAAGTGAGAGAGAAAGATAAATAAGATGCATGCAAATAATGAACCCCATGTTCCTGGAGCAAAAGGCAATTTTCCAATAGCTCCTAATGTCGCTATAAAATGTATAGGATTTTTCAGATTAGGAAAATCATTCATGTTTAAAAGTGTTCATATCCTTTAATGACTACATCATAACCTTTATTAGAGATTAACTTAATTCCCAAGTCTTCAGTCACTTCACCAATCTTAAAAAATTTATTATTAAATTTTTCTTTGGGCATCGTAAAACATAAATCATAATCATCTCCAGAATTTATATCATTTATATCTGAAGTTATTGGGATATCATCTAAATTTATTAATCCTCCACGATTTGAGGCTTTTAGCATCTTTTCTAAATCAGCCATTAAGCCATCAGAGGTATCTATGCTAGCTGAAGCAAAATTAACAATATCTTTGCCTAGTTCTATTTTGGGAAGCGGTCTTAGATAATCTGTCAAATACTCTGAATCTTTCTTATTATTAACCCAATCATCAAGCCCCTTTTTTGCTCTTCCAACCGCACTGCTTATACAAATATAGTCACCTGTTTGTGCATTATTTCTCATTAATATCTTTCCAGAATATGGTGTTCCAAAAACAATTACATTCAGATTAAGAGGCCCTTTTGTTAAGTCTCCACCTATTAAAGATATTTTAAATTCTTTTGCTACATCCTTAATGCCATCAGCTAGTTTTATATACCAACTCTCATTGGTTATTGATGAGGAGACCGAAAGACTAAAAGCAATAGGTTTACATCCCATGGCGGCTATATCACTTAATGCAACAGCTACAGCTCTATAACCAATATCCGCAGGTGAAGCATTAGAAGGAAAGTGAATATCTGCAACTGAAGAATCGACAGATGTAACTATAGGAGTTGATAAATCAAAAATGGCACAATCATCGCCTGGGCCAGTGATTATGCCATTATCTTTATAATACTCAGCACCAATGTGCTGAAAAATTTCAATCAGTTCAAATTCTGTGGACAAAAATTAACTTGGGTATCTTTCGAATAACCCTGAAGCTCCCATACCGCCACCAACACACATTGTAACGACACCAAATTGTTTGTCATTTCTTTGTAACTCTCTTGTGATATGTCCTACACATCTAGCTCCTGTCATACCAAAAGGATGCCCGATTGAGATTGATCCACCGTTAATATTTAATTTATCCATTGGAATACCTAGAGTATCTCTACAATAAACAACTTGCACTGCAAAAGCTTCATTTAGCTCCCACAAATCAATATCGCTGACAGATAATCCATTTTGTTTAAGGAGCTTTGGTACAGAAAAAACTGGTCCTATTCCCATCTCATCTGGCTCACATCCCATCGTAGTAAATCCTCTAAAGTAAGCAAGTGGCTTTAGGCCGAGTTCAAGCGCTTTTTCTTCAGACATTATTAAAGAAACTCCGGCTCCATCTGACAATTGAGAAGAGTTTCCAGCTGTTACTGAACCATTTTCTGCAAATACAGGCTTTAGTGAAGCTAAGCCTTCTATAGTAGTTGTCGGTCTATTACATTCATCTCTATCAACAGTTACATCTACTTCTTTCGCTTCGCCAGTTTCTTTATTCATCAGCATCATTTTAGTATCCATAGGAACTATCTCATCTAAGTAAAGTCCGGCTTCTTGTGCTGAAGCCGTTCTCATTTGACTCTCTAACGCATACTCGTCTTGAGCTTCCCTCGAAACGTTATATCTATTTGCTACACATTCTGCAGTAATACCCATAGGATGGTAGATTCCAGGATATTCCTCAGCTAGCCTTGGATTTACGAAGTTATCCATATTCTGTGCTCCCATCATAGAAATTGTTTCTGCACCACCAGCAATAACTGCGTCATAACAACCAGCCATAACTTGGGAAGCTGCCATAGAAATAGTCTGCATTCCAGAGGAGCAATACCTATTGACTGTAGTACCACCAACCGTAATTGGAAGATTTGATAATACAGCTGCATTTCTGCCTAAATTGTGACCTTGCGCTCCCTCTGGACTTCCGCAACCCATAATTACATCTTCAACCATTTCTGGACGAAGATTAGGATTTCTCTCTAAAAGAGAGTTAATAATATGTGAAAGCATGTCATCAGGCCTGGTCATATTAAAACCACCCCTATGAGACTTTGCTAAACCTGTTCTTACGCTATCGACTATCACCGCGTTTTTCATGTTATCTCCAAGAATAAAAAATTTTCAAACTATTTTAGACTATCCTCATCACTACTTAAAGCTTTATACCAATTAGGAATAATATCTATATTAAATTCTTTAGTTTTTTTAAGAATATAGGGAATCGTAATGGGGCTAAAAGGCAGAATTACCAAGACTCCAAGTCCTAAGCTTTTAAGATTTTGTTTTAGTTGGCTATTAGCATAATTAATATCATCTTTAGATGCTTTACCTTCTGCATATTTAAGGTAAATATCGAGCATTTTTCTATTTTCTTCATTTTCTTCAAGAAAACTTTCTTGCAATTTTTGTAAATAGATTTGTATCTTTTTTGAATTCAAAAACATGTGAGTAGTATTGTATTACATGAACAATTTAATATGATAGATCTGATTATGATAAAAGCTGAAAGAGCAAAACTAGTTTCAAGAATATTAAATGGATATTATCCTAAGACTCCAGTGCCTTTAGATCATTCATCTGTATATACATTACTAATTGCCGTTCTGTTATCTGCACAATGCACTGATGAAAGAGTTAATAAAGTAACTCCTTATTTATTTAAATTAGCTTCTACTCCAGAAGCTATGTCCAAAATTTCACAACAAAGAATTTATGAAATTATCAAGCCTTGTGGTCTTGGCCCAAAGAAATCTAGTGCAATACTTGAACTTTCAAATATTTTAGTTGAAAAATTTTCTGGTAAGGTCCCTCAAGATATAAATGAATTAGAAAAATTACCTGGAGTTGGACATAAAACGGCCTCTGTTGTTATCTCACAGGGTTTTGGTATTCCCGCTTTCCCTGTTGATACTCATATTCATAGATTAGCTCAAAGATGGGGTCTTACAAAAGGTAAAAACGTAGTACAAACAGAAAAGGATCTCAAAAAATTATTTCCAAAAAGTGATTGGAATAAATTACATTTACAAATTATTTTTTGGGGACGTGAATTTTGTCAGGCTAGAGAGTGTTTCGGTATTAAATGTGAAATATGTTCCTCATGTTTTCCAAAAAGAACCAAACCTTTTGCCCACAAGAGACCTTAGTTCATTTAAAATATCCATTCAAAATTTCAATTTGGAGAAAAAAATGTCATCAAGAGGAGACTCTATATTTCAGAACAATGATTCTATTGAGATGTATGATGCTGATTTATGGAATGCGTTTCATAATGAAGCTTCAAGACAAGAAGAGCATCTTGAGCTAATTGCATCAGAAAATTATGCAAGTAAAAGAATTCTTGAGGCTCAGGGGTCTGTTCTGACTAATAAGTATGCTGAAGGATATCCATCTAAGAGATATTATGGTGGTTGTGAGTATGTGGACATTGCAGAAGAATTAGCAATATCTAGAGCAAAAGAGCTATTTAAAGCTGATTATGCAAATGTTCAACCTCATTCAGGATCATCAGCAAATGCAGCTGCTTTTTTAGCAATGCTTCAACCAAATGATAAAATATTAGGAATGAGTTTAGATCATGGTGGGCATTTAACTCATGGTGCGAAAGTTAACTTCTCTGGAAAGAATTATGAAGGTATTCAGTATGGGCTTCATCCTGAAACTCATGATATTGATTATGATCAAGTTAGATCTTTGGCGCATGAGCATAAACCTAAACTCATTATTGCTGGTTTTTCAGCATTCTCTGGAGTTATTGATTGGTCAATTTTTAGAGAGATAGCCGATGAAATTGGTGCTTATTTTTTAGTTGATATGGCTCATATTTCAGGTTTAGTTGCAGCAGGTGTATACCCCTCTCCAGTTCCTTTTGCTGATGTTGTTACATCAACAACTCATAAAACACTTAGAGGCCCAAGATCAGGGATAATTTTAGCTAAAAGTAACCCTGAATTAGAAAAAAAACTTAATTCAGCTGTATTTCCAGGCTCTCAAGGAGGTCCACTAATGCATGTAATAGCTGCAAAAGCCTTATGCTTTAAAGAGGCGCTAGAGCCAGAATTTAAAGTTTATAGCCAGCAAGTTTTAGATAATGCAAAAATAATGTGCGATGTAATTTTATCAAGAGGCATAGATATCGTGTCTGGTAAAACAGATAATCATATAATTTTAATGGACTTAAGAAGTAAAGGCATTACTGGCAAGGATTCTGAGAAAGCTTTAGGTCTTGCCAATATTACTGTAAATAAAAATGCTGTTCCTAATGACCCTCAATCACCTTTTGTAACATCTGGGATTAGACTTGGAACTCCAGCAATTACTACAAGAGGATTTAAGGAAAAAGAAGTCTCGATAATAAGTAATTGGATCTGCGATGTTGTTTTAAATAATAATGATGAAAATATTATTGCTGATATTAAAAATAAAGTCATAACGATGTGCAAAGATTTTCCCGTATATAATATTTAGATATGTATTGTCCATTTTGCCAAGCTGAAGACACTAAAGTTGTAGATTCAAGACTTGTGGCTGATGGTTCTCAAACAAGAAGACGAAGATCATGTGAGGTATGTCAATCAAGATTTACAACCTTTGAAACAGCTGATTTAGCCTTACCAAGAGTTATTAAGAATAATGGAGAAAGACAGCCTTTTAATGGTTCAAAGCTAAAAAGGGGGATGCTTAGAGCGCTTGAGAAAAGACCTCTTTCCACTGAGGAGATTGATACTGCTTTTGGTAAAATCCTGCGTGAAATTAGAACCAGCGGCGTAAGAGAAATAAAATCTTATGCTGTAGGAGAGATAATGATGAAAGTCTTAAAAGATATTGATCAAGTAGCATATGTTAGATTCGCATCTGTTTATAGAGATTTTCAGGACATAAAAGACTTTTCTGAAGAAATTAATTCTTTAAGTGGGTCAGCATCTAGTAAGAAAAAGCCAAAAAAAACTAAAAAGAAATGAATTTTGAAAAGTATATGCTAAGAGCTATATCTCTTGCAGATACTTATAAATATACAGCAAAACCAAATCCAGTAGTTGGAGCATTACTTCTAAAGGNTGATAAGATAATTTCTGAAGGNGCACATGAGAGATTTGGTGAAAACCATGCAGAAATAAATGCTATTTCTTTAGCAAAAAAACAATTGGGAAATACTTTTAATTCTTTTACTGAATTAACCTTAATTTGTACTCTTGAACCTTGTAATCATTCTGGTAAAACAGGTCCATGCTCACAAGCTATTATTGATTCAGGAATTAAAAAAGTAATTATTGGTAGTATGGATCCAAATCCAAAAGTTTCTGGTAAAGGTATAGAAAGGCTAATTCAAAATGGCATTGATGTTGAAATTGGTCTCTGTAAAGAATTAGTTAAAAAACAAAATAAATTTTTTTTCTTTAAACATGAGAATACCAGGCCATATTTAACTATAAAAATAGCTGCTTCTTCTGATTGGAAATCTCATAAGAATGATGATGAAAATATTTGGATAACTTCAAAAGAATCTAGACAGGATGTTCAAATGGTTAGAGCCCAATATGACGCAATTCTTACAGGTGGTAATACAGTCAAAAATGATAATCCAAGAATGAATGCTAGAGTTAATTTTGAGGTAAATCAACCTAAAAAAATACTACTTTCAAATAGGGATAATTTTAATGAACTCGAAAGTAACTTTTTTAAGGATGCTAAAGTTCAAATCTTAAAGGAAAGGAATATTGAGAAAATAATAGAGGGTTTTAAAGTATCAGATATTTGTTCTATTCTGGTCGAAGCTGGACCCAGATTGGTAAATGCATTTCTATTAACCGATTTAGTTGATGAATTAATTATTTATCAATCCTGCAATGAGTTGGGTCCTGATGGAGTAGCTTGGTTTTCAGAAGATAATGCTATAGAAAACTTTGGATTTAAATTAGAATCCTCGTATAAAATTATGACTGATACAAAATATATATATAAAAATGTTAAAAAATAATATTTCTGAAATCATTGAAGATATAAAACTAGGTAAAATGGTAATAATTCTTGATGATGAAGAAAGGGAAAATGAAGGAGACTTAGTCTGTGCTGCAGATCTTGTAACTCCAGAAATAATTAATTTTATGGCATCTAAGGGCAAAGGTCTTATTTGTATGCCTATGAGTCAAACTTTATGTAATAAATATGATCTACAGATGATGACTCATAAAAATAGAGCTGCAAATAGAACTGCATTTACTGTTTCCATTGAGGCGGCGGAGGGCATTACAACTGGAATATCAGCAGCTGATAGGGCTCATACTATAAAAACTGCAGTAAATAAAAATTCAATAGCGTCTGATATAGTCCAGCCAGGTCATATATTTCCTCTCAAAGCTATGGATGGTGGCGTTCTAAGTAGAGCTGGTCATACAGAAGCAGCTTGTGATCTTGCTAAGCTAGCAGGCCTTCAGTCTGCAGGCGTTATATGTGAAATCATGAATGAAGATGGAACTATGGCTAGAAGAGACGATCTTATTAAGTTTGGTGAAGATCACGAAATAAAAGTTGGCACTATAGCTGATCTCATTGATTATAGGCTATCCTCTGACTCTACAGTTGAAGCTGTCCATGATAGAAATATAGAAAATGAATTTGGTGAGTTTAATCTAATAGTTTGGAGAGATATGATAAATGACGAATATCATTTTTCATTAAGCAAGGGTAATTTAATAAAAGCAAAATCTCCTCTTGTAAGAGTTCAAACTCAGAGCATTCTTCAAGACACTCTTGGAATTGAAGAGCTTGGAAAAAATTGGTCTATTCGTAAATCGCTTGAAAGACTTGCAAAAGAAGATGCTGGTCTTTTTGTTCTTATTAACCATAGAGATTCAAAGAGTTATTGGCTTAATATTCTTGAAGATAAAGAAGTGGAGCCAAAGAGAAATAGAAGAGTAATAGGTGTTGGTTCTCAAATATTAAGATCATTAGGCTTAAAAGAGATTACTGTGCTCGGAACACCAACAAAATATAATGCTGTTTCTGGTTTTAATATAGATATTACGGGATTTATAAATGAATAAAATTCTTATAGCTCATACCTCTTGGTACAAAGAGTATATTGATCAAATGGTTAAAGAATCTTCGGATATTCTTACAAAAGCGAATTTTTCTATTAATTTAACCTGTGCTCCAGGAGCTATAGAATTGCCAGCTCTTGCTAAAAACAAGATTTTAAAAGATAAATATAGTGGTGTTTTATTTTTAGGAATTGTTATAAGAGGTGAAACCTCACATTACGAACTTGTTACAAATGAAGCTTTTAGATCTATTGGAAATTTATCTATGGATTTTAATGATATTTCATTCATCAATAATGTTTTATGTGTTGAAAATGAGAGTCAGTTAAAAGAAAGAATCCAAAAAAATACTGAAAATAATACAAAAGCTTTAATAGATTTAATATATGAAAAATCTAGCTAAATTTAAAGTTGCGGTAAGGACTAGAGAGTATCTAATCCAAGCTATTTTTCAACTACTTTTTAATAATGAGAATAAAGATAATATTCTTCAGCAGTTTGAAGATGAGCACTCGACTAAAAAAGTAGACTTTGAAAATTTTAACAAGGCTTTAACAACAATAGATGAAACAAAGGACTCGCTTTCTTTAGTTTTGCATGAGGAGCTTGAATTAAAAAAATCTGAATTGGAATTAATTGATAGGGCAATTCTTTATTATGGTATTTATGAAATTAATAGCAAAGAACTTCCAAAAGAAATTGTTATTGATGAGTGTATTCGACTATCTAAAAAATTCTCAAGTCCAGATTCTTATAAATTTATAAATGTTTATTTAGATAAATATCTAAAATTAAATAAGGCTATGAAAGGTAAATAGTCTGCTCTCTAGAAGGTCCTGTTGAGATTATTGATGCAGGGCATTCTATAAATGACTCAATAAATTGTATATAACTCTTTGCCCTATCTGGAAGGGCCTCAAAAGTATTAATACCCTCAGTTTTTGACATCCATCCAGGGAAGGATTTAAAAATTGGATTTCCATTTGAATCGTAAGATATACAAACTTCTATACTCTCAAACGAATCTAATACATCCAATTTTGTTAAGCAAAGATCAGTTACTGAGTTTAAGAAAACTGCTTTTTTAAGAGCAACTAGGTCCAGCCATCCACATCTTCTTGGCCTGCCTGTTGTTGCACCAAATTCATGTCCTCTTTCAGCAAGCATTTTTGCATTATCATCAAATAACTCTGTTAAAAAAGGTCCCTCACCCACTCTTGTGGCATATGCTTTTGAAATTCCAACTATTTTATCAATAAATTTTGGTCCAACTCCGATACCTGTTGAGACTCCTCCTGCAGTTGTATTTGAAGAAGTGACATATGGGTAGGTTCCATGATCAATATCTAAAAGTGATCCTTGGGCACCCTCAAATAATATCGATTTACCCTGTTGATTCCACTGGTATACAGTTTCTTGAACATCACTAGAATAATTATCATATAAGTATTTATAGCTATCAAGCTCGGCTAAAATATCATCAATATTAAAAGTATCTGCCTCGTATAAATTTTGAAGAATTTTATTATGATAACTAACTAAAGTAGTGACTTTTTCTTTAAGAAGTTCTTGGTTACCAATGTCTCCGAATCTAATTGCTCTTCTAGCGACTTTGTCTTCATAGGCGGGGCCTATTCCTCTTCCAGTAGTTCCAATAGATTCTTCTTTATCTCTAACTTTATCTATGCCTATATGACTTGGCAGAATCAATGAGCAAGCATTACTAATATGCATTCTATTTTCAAAAGTAACTCCAAGCTCTTCGAGGCCTTTAAGCTCTTTCTCTAATGCTTCCAAAGAAAGAACCACCCCATTTCCAATTACACACTGAACCTTTGGATGGAGTGCGCCTGATGGACATAAATGAAGAACTGTTTGTTGACCATTTACCTTAATGGTGTGGCCAGCATTATGACCGCCCTGAAATCTGCAAACAGCATGAATTTCTTCACTGAGAGCATCAACTATCTTACCTTTACCTTCATCGCCCCACTGCAATCCAAGCACAAGGGTATTCAATGACATATTTAAGCCTTATTAGTCCTTAGGTTGATTTAAATATTTAAAATATTCAGAGTCTGAATCAATTAGCATTACATCTGATTTACTATTAAATGTTTCTGTATAAGCTTTCATACTTCTAGTAAATTCATAGAACTCAGGATCTTGTGAAAATGATCTAGCATAAATTCCTGTAGCTTCTGCATCACCATCACCTTCAATCTCTTGAGCAGTTTTATATGCCTCAGCTAAGATAACAACCTTATCCTTATCGGCTATAGCTCTTATTTCTCTGGAAATTTCTTTACCTTGAGATCTTAACTCTTCGGCTAAACGATTTCTTTGAGTCCTCATTCTTTCATAAACAGAATTACTTAGATTGGACGGAAGATCAATTCGCTTGACTCTAAAATCAATAATCTCAATGCCTAAGTCAGCAACTACATCATTAAGGCCTGATCTCATAGTATTCATTAATTCATCTCTTTCACCAGAAACAAGCTCTGTGACCGTTCTTTTACCAAATTGATTCTTTAATTCAAACTCTGTTCGTTGAGCTAATAAACTATTTAAGCTATTAAAACTTCCATTATTTGCCTGGTAAAATTTTAGAACATCTGTAATTTTATATTTTACAAAAGAGTCTACTAATAGATATTTACTCTCAACAGTAAGAATTCTATCAGGCTCTTCATCTAAAGTTTGAAGTCTAGAGTCAAACTTTTTAACGTTTTGAATAATTGGAATTTTAAAGTTTAAACCNTTTTGAACATCTGGCCTAATAGCTTCACCAAATTGGAAAACAATGGCATGTTCTTTATCATTAACAACAAAGACACTATTAATAATAATTCCTAGGATTAAAGCCGCTAATACTGTTATGGTTGTGGATCTATTCATTAATCTTCCTCACTCTTTTTGTTTTGTTCCATGATTTTATCTAAAGGTAAATATAAAAGATTATTTCCACCCTCTGTNTCAACCATAATTTTTGTTGAATTTGAATAAACTGACTGNTTCATATCTATGCGTAAACGAGCCCTCGTAACTTCTGGAGCTTTTTTATACTCTTCAAGCAATTTATTAAATCTTGAAACTTCACCCTCAGCTTTTGACACAACTTCTTTTTTATAACCCTCTGCTTCTTGAATTCTAGCCTCAGCCTGACCTCTTGCCTCAGGAACAATTGTTAAAGCATATCTTTCAGCTTCGTTTTGAAGTCTTTCCTTATCCTCCCTAGCTGCAACAACATCATCAAATGCATCTTTTACAGCTGCCGGCGGGTCTGTTTTTTCTATATTGATTTGCTGAACAATTAATCCAGTTTGATAGATATCAAGATAGCTTTGCAATCTTTCGCCAACACGTATTGCTATGTTTTCTCTTCCAACTGTAAGCGTTTGATCAAGCGTATTATCACCGACTACGTGTCTTAAGGCACTTTCTGTGGCTTGTCTTAAGCTAGCCTCTGGATCCTTAACATTCAAAATAAAATCTTTAAGGTTTGCTATTCTGTATTGCGCTGAAACTGTTACATCTACGATATTTTCATCTTTAGTAAGCATATTTGCGGACTGAGAATATCTTCTAGTAAGAGTTACATTTTCAATATATCTTTCATCAACCCCAGCAAGCATAAAGTTAAGGCCTTCTTCTGAAGTTTTATGATATTCGCCAAATCTTAGAACCACTGATTGCTCTGAAGAATCTAGCTGATAAACACAGAGAGATCCATATATTACTGCAGCTGCAAAAAAACCGTAACCATAGATTTTTTTTGTAGGCATCTTAAAATCTCCACCAGATGAGGAACCATTTGATTTTTGATTGCCTCCTCCAAATATTGCAGAAAACTTTTTAATTAATTCATCGAAATCCGGACCGTCACTATTATTGTTATTGCCCCATGGATCTTTATTGTTTTGATTATCCCAATTCACTTTTAAATTCCTGTTTGTTTTTTATTATTATAAAGTCTATTTGGGTATTAAATTTAATAATTAAAGAAAACTTTGAAATTCTTTCGTATTTTTTATAATTTTTAATATTTTTTGCCCTTCATTTATATCGAATAACTCTAAATTATCCCAAGATCTCATCCATGTCACTTGTCTTTTGGCAAATTGTCTAGTTGCATACAAAGCTTTTAAAAAAAGGGTCTCATTGTCATATTTATTATTTATAAAACTTAATGCTTGTTTGTAATTAATTGCCTTTAAAGCAGGATGATCATTTTTAATATTATAAGTTTGAATAATTTTTTTTGTCTCATCTACAAGACCGTCATCTATTATCTTTTCAAGCCTCATCTCAATTCTTTTATGTAATAATTTACGATCTTTTGGAAAGATTCCTAATTGAATAACATGATAGCCATCTAGAGAACTATTATTGGAAAATCTTCCAAGCTGAGATGATAAAGATTTTTTTGAAAAATGGATTATCTCTAAGGCTCTAATGATCCGCTGTGAGTCGTTTTCCTTTAAAGTGTTGGCATAATCTGGATCTTTAAGCTTTAGTTCATTAAATAAAACATTTATTCCCTTGGATTTTTTGATTGCTTTCATCTCTTCTCTAAAATGATCATTTCTTGTAGGTAAGTCATCAAGTCCTTTTAATAAACTTTGAAAATACATCATAGACCCGCCGACAAGAATCGGTAATTTACCTTTTTGATGAGCTTCTTCAATGAGTCTTATTGCATCTTGTACAAAATCTGAAGCTGTATAAATACTTTCAGGTGTTAAGACATCTATTAGATGATGAGGATATTTTTTTAAGATTTCTAGACTAGGTTTTGCAGAACCTAGATTAAAGTCTTTATAAACCATAACTGAATCTACACTAATAATTTCTATGGGAATTTCAGAGTAAAGATTTAATGCCAGATCAGTCTTCCCAGAGGCTGTAGGGCCTAAAAGTAATACGACTGGTTTTTTAAGATTTTTTATCTTGTAACTCTTATGATTAAATTCAAATAGCGTCTTCGTCTTTCTCACCAGTTCTTATTCTAATAGCTTGTTCAAGGTGGCTAACAAAGATCTTTCCATCCCCAATTTTTCCAGAAGATGCTGCTGAGGTTATTGCATCAATAACTTTATCTAAAATGTCATCAGTTACTGCAATCTCTATTTTAATTTTTGGTAAAAAATCAATAACGTACTCGGCACCTCTATATAGCTCAGTATGACCTTTTTGCCTTCCAAAACCTTTTACCTCAGAAATAGTCATTCCGGAAACTCCAATAGAATCTAATGCAGATCTAACTTCTTCTAACTTAAATGGTTTAATAATTGCCGATACTAACTTCATTTTATACTCCGTTTAGTGCATCAATTATAGCAGAGAGCTGAAGGTCTGATGCTCCACTGTTTCTCTCAATAACCATGCTTGCAGAATTAGTCATAGACAACCTTTCAAAATCATTAAGCATAATATCTGTAAATGTATTTGCTAAGCTTTTATGATCAGAAACCACTCGACATGCCTTGTTCTCTATAAAATCCTCTGCAATAGCTTCAAAATTAAACATAGATGGGCCAATAATAATTGGGCAATTAAAGAATGCAGGCTCGATAATATTGTGCCCGCCTCTTTCGATCAGGGTGCCTCCAACAAAAGCTGCTTCTGCATACTCATATAGCTGAGAGGTTTTACCTATAGAATTTATAATCAATACTGAAGAGTCAGAATTTATACCCTTAGACTCAATGCATGCTGAAATATTTTTGTTTTTAGCTATTTGGTAGATCTCATCCGCTCTTTCTGGATGCCTTGGAACGATTACCAACTTAAGAGTTGGAGAGTGTT
>JGI20151J14362_10000552_pt1 | contig 27344 bp, 29 predicted proteins | sample COG_01_FD_14362 | JGI IMG/M metagenome (IMG submission 14362)
ATCCNCTTTAAGCAGGAGATACCAATGTCAAAACGCGATTATTATGAAACTCTGGGGTTATCTAAAGGCGCCTCTGAGTCTGAAATTAAAAAAGGCTTTCGTAAAAAAGCAATGGAACTGCATCCAGATCGTAACCAAGACGATCCATCTGCAGAAAGTAAATTTAAAGAAGCAAACGAAGCATATGATGTTTTAAAAGATGCAGATAAAAAAGCTGCGTACGATCAATATGGGCATGCAGCTTTTGAAGGTGGAATGGGTGGCGGTGGCGGCAGAAGCCCATTTGGTGGAGGTGGAGATTTTAACTCTGCTTTTTCAGATGTATTTGATGATTTATTTGGAAATTTTGGTGGTGGTCAACGTGGTGGGCCTCCTGGAGCCTCTCGTGGATCAGATTTACGCTATAATTTAAAAGTTTCATTAAGTGATGCCTATAATGGCAAACAAGAAACAGTATCTGTAAATTCATCTGTGTCGTGTGATGGATGTTCTGGATCAGGTGCTGCCGCGGGTTCAGAACCAGCGAGATGTCCAACATGTTCTGGAATGGGAAAAGTAAGAGCACAGCAAGGGTTTTTCACAGTAGAGCGTACATGCCCAACTTGCTCAGGCCGTGGTGAAACCATTACAAATCCATGTAAAGTTTGTAGCGGTACGGGAGCTACACAACGTGAAAGGTCATTATCAGTAAATATACCTGCAGGTGTTGAGCGCGGTACAAGAATAAGGCTTTCTGGTGAAGGTGAAGCTGGTCAACGTGGTGGGCCAACTGGTGATCTTTATATATTCATTGATATTGATGATCATGAGCTATTTGAACGAGAAGGAAATAATTTATTTCTACGTGTACCCGTTTCAATGGCAACAGCAGCACTTGGGGGAGAAATTGATGTACCAAACATCGATGGAAACACATCTCGAGTAAAAGTACCTATGGGCGCTCAAGCTGGCAAACAGATGAGATTAAAAGGCAAAGGTATGCCGGCTTTACGAGGCAGTGGAAAAGGTGATTTATATTTAGAAATTGCCGTTGAAACGCCAGTAAATTTATCTTCCAAACAGAAAGAATTATTAAAAGAGTTTGAAGAATTATCAGCTGATAGTAATCCTGAGTCTAAGAGTTTTTTTAGTAAAGTTAAGTCATTTTGGAAAGTTTAAAAATTAACCCTAGCGTAATGCTAGGGTTAATTTTCTTTTAATCTATTTCTATAAACGATCATTGACCTAAACGTTAACATACATAAAAATGATACTGAGAGAGATAGAGTTTCATCAATATATTCAAGTAATACAACATATATAAATCCACCAATTAAAGAAATTGTAGCATATAGATCTTGCTTAAGTATTGCAGGCTGTAAGCCACATAACATGTCTCGAAACATACCTCCTGCAACTCCTGTCACACAACCCAACACAATTACACTTAATGTAGGTAAATTTGCCAACAATGCACTTTGCACTCCCACGAGCGTAAATAAAGCCAGTCCAATAGCATCAAAATATTGTAAAAAACTTAATCTTTTGCCACCCCTTTGACCGTAAGAATTTGACAAGACGTACGTAATCAAAGCTGTAGGAACAGCGGTAGCAATATATGTTATGTCTACAAGCCAGAATACAGGTGTTGTTCCAATTAATAAATCACGCAAACTACCGCCACCAACAGATGTGACTATTGCTAAAACTACAACACCAAATGGGTCAAAGTTTTGGCGAACACCTTGAATAGCAGCGGTAATCGCCATAACCATTGTAGCTAAAATTGTTAACCACGATGTTAAATAAGGTAGTGAAATTTCCAATTTTTCTCTTTTTGTAATTTTATTATTTAGTAAAATAAAAATAATACCTAAAAATACATTTCACAATGTATTTATCTTTTTTACCTTTTACTACTTAACCTAGATGGTTATCTTTCTTACAATGGGAAGGGATTTTTAACAGTGTCAAAATCATCAATAACGCCAATGATGGCACAGTTTTTAGAAATAAAATCTGAATATCCAAATGCATTACTTTTTTATAGAATGGGTGATTTTTATGAATTATTTTTTGATGATGCGGTTGCTGCCGCTGCAGCATTAGATATTTCTCTGACAAAAAGAGGAAAACACTTAGGTAATGATATTCCTATGTGTGGTGTTCCACATCATTCAGCAGAAAATTACTTATTAACGTTAATTCGCAAAGGTTTTCGTGTTGCTGTTTGTGAACAATTAGAAACTCCAGCTGAAGCAAAAGCAAGAGGTTCAAAGTCAGTTGTTAAACGTGGCGTTGTGCGCTTAGTAACATCTGGAACCCTAACAGAAGATAGCCTTTTATCTGCGAGAGAAAGTAATTATTTATGTGCTTTTTCTATTCTAAGAAAAAGCTCAGCAATCGCATGGGTTGATGTTTCTACAGGTGACCTTCATGTGCAAAACTGTCCTCAAGTTTCCTACGGACCAATGCTGGCTCAGCTCAATCCAGCTGAAGTATTAATATCAGATACTAATTATGATAGCCTTAAAGATCAAACAAGTGAATTTGGAACTACACTTACATCTCTATCACCTGCAAGCTTTGATAGTATATCTAATACCAGAAGATTATGTGATTTTTTTAAAGTCCAATCCTTGGATGGATTTGGAACATTCACACGTGCCGAGATATCTGCATTAGGTGCAATTATTGATTATCTTGAAATAACTCAAAAAGGGAAACTGCCCACACTAAAACTACCAATCAAAGAAAACTTAGAAGACTTTGTGCAAATTGACACGTCTACAAGGCGCAATTTAGAGTTAACACATACATTATCTGGATCAAAAAATGGATCACTATTAGATGTAATAGACCGTACCGTTACAGGGCCAGGTGCTAGATTATTAGAAAAAAGACTTAGTAGCCCATCTACATGTTTAAATACAATTTCTCTTCGCCTAGATGCAATTGAAGCTTATAAACCGAATAATTCATTAAGAGAAGAAATCCAAAATGTTTTACGCCAAACTGCTGACATGGAGCGGGCTTTCTCCCGCATCTCTTTAGATAGAGGTGGGCCTAGAGACTTTATCGCTATTCGCAATAGTTTAAAAAAAGGTCAGGATTTATCTAGAAGCGCACTAGATTTGGACGCTGTTCTAATAAAAAATGCAAGACAGAATCTTAAAGGCAATGAAGAAATTATTCACATATTAGATAGCGTTTTTGATGATAATTCACCTTTACTCGCTCGTGATGGTGGGTTCGTTCGTTCAGGATTTAATGAAGATTTAGATGAAATTAAAAGATTACGCGATGACGGTCGAAAAGTGATTTCATCTATGCAAACTGATTTTTTAAATCTTACTGGAATCACCTCTCTTAAAATTAAATACAACAATGTTCTTGGATATTTTATTGAAACACCTGCAACTCATGCAAAAAAAATGCTTAGTGATACATTTTCACCTACATTTATTCATCGCCAAACAACTGCTAATGCCATTAGGTTTACAACTATTGAACTGTCAGAGATTGAAACTAAAATATTAAATGCTGGTGGAAAAGCATTGTCTCTTGAATTAGAAATATTTGATCAAACTAAATTAAAGATCATAGAATTCTCTGAAAGAATTTTAAATGCTGCAAAAGCTCTTGCAGAAATAGATCTAACTGTCGCGCTTGCAGATATTGCAATGTCAGAAAATTGGTGCCGCCCAAAGTTAGATAAATCTCGTAAATTCAAAATAACTGCAGGTAGACATCCGGTTGTAGAAGCCGCCTTACAAAAAAGTGCATCTGGCGTTTTTATTGCAAATAATTGTGATCTATCCGCTGGCCAAAGTGGAGATAAACCAATTTGGTTACTAACTGGACCAAACATGGCAGGCAAATCAACCTTTCTTCGTCAAAATGCAATAATTGCATTAATGGCTCAAATAGGAAGTTTTGTTCCTGCAGAAAGCGCAGAAATTGGCATGATTACACAGCTTTTTTCAAGGGTGGGGGCATCAGATGACTTAGCTAGGGGACGATCTACTTTCATGGTCGAGATGGTCGAAACAGCCGCCATTTTAAATCAAGCAGGTGAGAACGCATTAGTAATTCTTGATGAAATTGGCCGCGGCACAGCTACATATGATGGGTTATCAATTGCATGGGCAACTTTAGAAAACTTACACAATATTAATAATTGTAGAGCTTTGTTTGCAACTCATTATCATGAACTCACCAGTTTAACTGAAAATTTAGAGGGCCTAATGAATGCAACAGTCAGCGTTAAAGAGTGGAATGGAGATATTATATTTCTCCACGAAGTTAAAAAAGGCGCTGCAGATCGTAGCTATGGAGTACAAGTTGCAAAGCTGGCTGGTATTCCGCAAACAGTCATAAGAAGAGCAGCCGAAGTTTTAGAAAAGTTGGAGAATGCTGATCAAGGTGGAAAGACAAAAGCAATTATTAATGAATTACCACTCTTTAATACAAACCCGAATAATATGATGAAACCTGAGGGTTCATCACAAATTGAAGAACAGATAAAAGATATACATCCTGACGAATTAACTCCAAAAGATGCTTTAGCTTTAATTTATAAATTAAAGTCTTTCATTAAGTAATTATTGTACGGCAATAAGTTTAATTACTACCGTACAATTTAACTTTATCCACCCGAAGAAACACCTACGTTAGCTGGCCGTAAAAGTCGATCAGATATCATAAATCCTTCATCAAGAACTTGTAAAATATGTCCTGCTTTTACAGTTGGCATTGGTGCTTCAAACATTGCCTGATGCAATTCAGGATCAAATTTATCCCCAACCTCTGGTGCTATAGGAACAATATTGTGTTTTGCAAATGTATTTATTAATTCTCTTTGAGTAAGATCTATACCTTCAAACAAACTTTTATTTGCTTCTCTTTGTTCATCTGTAGCCATTTCAGATGCACGTTTCATATTGTCATAAACAGAAAGTAAATCACGTGCTAATTTACGTCCACCGTAAACCTCGGCATCTCTACGATCACGCTCTCCACGCTTTCTTTGATTTTCAGCTTCTGCTAAAGCCCTCATTAGACGATCATTAAGCTCTGCATTTTCTGCACGTAGTTCATCTACCTCATTTATTTCATCTGATTCTTCATTAGCTAACTCTTCTGTGTCTAGCTCTGTTAAATCTTCAATATTTACCAATTCTTCATCATCCATCGGCACTTCTGGCTCAGATAGGGATACTTTTGGTTTTTCATCATCTAACATTCATTTAAGTCCTTAGTATGCGCCCAATTAACTGGGCAGTATAATCTACAATAGGCACAACACGCCCATAATTTAATCTTTTTGGTCCTATAACTCCTACCGCACCAATTACTTTGCGATCAGCATTCATATACGGAGAAACTACTAATGACGACCCCGAAAGTGAAAACAATTTATTTTCTGATCCAATAAATATTTTCACACCCTCACCTTGTTCTGCAAGGTCTAAAAATTGACTAATATCTTTTTTTTGCTCTAGATCATCAAACAAAGTTTTAATACGTTCCATATCTTCATCTGATTGACCATCATCTAATAAATTTGACCTTCCTCGAACAATTAATCTTGCTTCAGCCCCCTGATCTTTAGCCCAAACAGCTACACCATCTTTTATCATCTGCTGAGACAATAGATCTAGATCTTGCTGATGTCTTTCAACATGTCTTTCAACAACACTTCGCAAATCACTTATTGTGTGACCAGAGACTATTGAATTCAAGAAATTTGCAGCTTCCCTCATTGATGATGGCGTTTGTCCTAAAGGTGGGTTGAACATACGATTCTCAACATTTCCATCTTCTGTAACCAAAACTACTAATGCACGGTCAGGCGCCAAAGAAACAAATTCAATATGTTTAATTGGCGCCTCAGATTTTGGTGCCATAACAACGCTCGCCCCCTGAGTAAGGCCTGATAGCATCGTGCCGGCTTTATTCAAAACTGAAGACATATCATTTGGATAATCTAAGGATGCATCAATTTCTTTTCGTTCTTGAGTGTTAATATCACCAACCTCTAATAAGCCATCAACAAAAAGTCTTAAACCGCTTTCAGTCGGTATACGTCCTGCTGAAACATGAGGCGCGTTCAGTAAACCCAAAAATTCTAAATCATTCATAACGTTTCTTATAGTAGCTGCTGAAACATTTTCGCTTAAACTTCGAGTTAACGTACGCGATCCTACAGGATCTCCAGTATTAAGATACGACTCAACCAATAGACGAAATACTTCTTTACTTCGTTCATTAAGATCATCGATCGAATATTGATTGGATTCTTTCACGTGTGCCCTTTCATGGGGTCAATATTATATTAAAAACCTTTCAAGACTAGGTCAATCTTGGTTTGCGCATAATGACCATTACTTGTATCAACATTATATATAATAGGAGAAATATAATGCGCCCATCTGGCAGAGCCATTGACATAATGCGTCCAATTGAAGTCGAAGTAGGTTTTACTAAACATGCAGAAGGTTCATGTTTAATTAAATGTGGTGATACTCATGTTCTTTGCACGGCAAGTGTTGAAGACAGAACACCCCCTTGGCTTAGAAATACAGGAATGGGATGGGTCACAGCAGAGTATGGAATGTTACCTAGATCTACTGGCTCAAGAAATCGTCGAGAAGCTGCTTCTGGAAAACAATCTGGCAGAACACAAGAAATACAAAGACTTATTGGAAGATCACTTCGTGCTGGGATTGATCGCTTAACACTTGGCAAGAGACAAATTACTGTAGATTGTGATGTGTTACAGGCAGATGGTGGTACCAGGTGCGCGTCAATAACTGGAGGCTGGATTGCATTAAGATTAGCTATAAATGCAATGATCAAAGCTGGTGATTTAAAAGAAGATCCTCTTACAGAACATGTTGCGGCGGTATCATGTGGAATATATGGTGGTCAGCCTATTTTAGATTTAGATTATGCTGAGGATAGTGAGGCTGGAACCGATGCAAATTTTGTAATGACAGGTTCAAATGGCCTAGTTGAAATACAAGGTTCTGCAGAAGGCGCTACATTTGATCGAACCGAATTTAACAGTTTAATGGATTTGGCTGAAAAAGGTATTTCAGAGCTTATAATAGCACAAAAAGCAGCCATATCTTAATGCGAAAACTNAATGAAAAACAGATTGTTTTAGCAAGCCACAATAAAGGTAAGCTTAAAGAAATAGGCCATTTATTAAAGCCTTTTGGAATATCTGTAATATCCGCTAGTGATTTAGGCCTAAATGAGCCCGAGGAAACTGAAAATACCTATGCAGGCAATGCGCGCATAAAAGCGCATTTTGCTGCAAAAGCTTCAGGTAAGCCTGCGTTGTCTGATGATAGTGGGTTTTCGGTAGAGATTCTTGATGGTGCTCCTGGTGTATACAGTGCTGATTGGGCAGAGACATCAAATGGAAGAAATTTTTCAATGGCTATGTCAAAAGTATGGGATAAGATTCAGCATGCTGAAAAGCCATGCAAAGCAAAGTTTTGTTGCATTTTATGTTTAGCATGGCCTGATGGACATGATGAGTTATTTGAAGGTTCTATCAATGGCGAGATAGCGTGGCCCCCTAGGGGTAATAATGGATTTGGGTATGATCCAATGTTTATTGCTGAAGGAATGCATCAAACTTTTGGAGAAATGTTACCCACTGATAAGCATTTAATAAGCCATAGAGCTGATGCATTTAAAAAATTAATAAGAACTTTCGAAAAGGAATAAAATGTGATGAATAAACTTATTTCAAGCGGCTCTTCATTTGAAGAAAAACTAGGTTATAGTCGTGCGGTAATAAGAGGTGACTGGGCATTTGTTTCTGGAGTTACAGGCTATGATTACAATACAATGGACATGCCCAATGACATTGCTCAACAAGCATCTAATTGCTTTAAAACAATCCAAACATCACTTAATGAAGGTGGGTTTTCATTATCTGATACTGTCCGGGTGCAGTATACACTGACAAATCCAGATTTGGTTGACGAAATAGCACCAGTTCTAAAAAAGTATATGGGTAACATTAAACCTGCTGCTACAATGATCATTGCAAGCATGATAAAACCAGAGATGTTAATTGAAATTGAAATTACAGCACTAAAAAATTGATGGACGATTGGGAAAATGGAGGCTTTGGTATTTATATACATTGGCCCTTTTGTGCTGCAAAGTGCCCATATTGTGATTTTAACTCTCACGTACGTAAATCTGTTGACCAAAGCAGGTGGCTCTCAGCAATACGTTTAGAATTAAAAAATAACGCAATCCGTACTAAAGGAAGAACTGTAAATACAATATTTTTTGGTGGTGGCACCCCAAGCCTTATGGAGCCAGAAACTGTTGCTGGTATTATTAAAGAGATCGCTAAGCTATGGGTTTTAGCCTTAGACATAGAAATATCTTTAGAAGCAAATCCTACATCTGTAGAGGCTCAAAAATTTTCTGATTTTAGAAAAGCTGGGATAAATCGTATTTCAATGGGCATTCAATCGCTTCGTAACGATGACCTAAAAGCTTTAGGTCGAATGCATAGCGTAAATGAAGCGCGTAAGGCATTTGATATAGCTAAAGATAATTTTGAAAGGGTCAGTTTTGATTTAATCTATGCACGTCAGGGTCAATCGAAGTTTGATTGGGAAATCGAACTTAAAGAAGCAAGTTCAATGGCAGTTGATCACTTATCATTATATCAGCTTACAATTGAAGATGGCACTAGATTTGGCGATCTTTACAAGCGTGGAAATTTAAAGGGAATGCCAAATGACAGTTTAGCGGCTGATATGTATGACATTACTCAAGAAGTTACATTACAAAATGATATGCCTGCATATGAGATTTCCAATCATGCAATTGAGGGTGCTGAGTCACGTCATAACCTAATTTATTGGCGATATGGAGATTATATAGGTGTGGGACCTGGTGCACATGGCAGAATTTCGGAAAATGGAAATAAAATCGCAACAACAACTATAGAAAATCCAGAGAATTGGCTTAGAGGTGTCGAACTAAATGGAACATCAACAATAGATGATGAAGTGATCAATCATATCGATCAAGCATCTGAATATTTGATGATGTCTCTACGGTTAATTGAAGGTGTTGATATGGAAAGATATAAAAAAATATCTGGCGTAGCCTTAGATAACAAACTCATTGATAAAAATATAGAAAATGGCTTAATAACAGTTATTAATAATAATTTAATTGCCACACAGCGTGGTAGAATTATTTTAAATACATTAATAAAAGATTTATTAATTTAAAGATTGGTTTGCCTTTAATTATGAGAGTAATTTGGTTAATTTTTGGGTTTATTACCCTAATTTTGGCAATTCTGGGTGTTATTTTGCCTTTATTACCAACTGTTCCTTTTTTATTATTAGCAGCGTTTTGTTTTGCACGCTCCTCAGAGAAAATACACAAATGGCTGATAAGTCATCCTAGATATGGACCACCAATTTATAATTGGCAAAATAGTGGCTCAATAAATCTTAAATCAAAAAAAATAGCCACAATTTGTATGGTTTTTGCACTGATTTTGCCTATATATTTGGGTTTAAACTGGTTTATAATTATAATTCAAATAATAGTATTATCATGTGTATTAATTTTTATTTGGACCCGTCCATCAATATAGAACAAAGTTTATCTAATTCATCTAAGTCATTATATGAAATTATAAGTTTTCCGCTTCCTTTTATTTCCTTGTGATCTATGGATACCTTCATTTTAATATTGGTGAATAAATCAGCTTCAAGAGCACGCGTATCAGCATCTTTTCTATTTATTTTTTTATTCAGATTTTTTCTATCAAGCCTTTGTTTTACATATATTTCTGCTTCGCGGACCGACATGTTTTCTTCAATCATTATATTAGCTAACGCAAGCGCTTGCTTGTGTCCAACTAGTGTTCTTGCATGCCCTGAAGAAAGACTACCAACTCGTACATATTTCAATACTTTTTCAGGTAAATTTAATAATCTCAATAAGTTTGCTATATAGCTTCTACTTTTCCCCAAGCCAGTTGCAACTTGTTCTTGTGTATAATTGAAATTATCAATAAGCGCCTTGTACGCAAGTGCTTCCTCAACTGGATTTAAGTTAGACCGTTGTACATTTTCAATAATGGCTACTTCTAATAACTCTTCGTCTGTAAAGTCGCGCACGACGACTGGTACTTCATGTAACTGCGCTTTTTGAGCCGCTCTCCATCTACGTTCGCCAGCTACTATCTGATATAAATCATTATTTTCCTTAGAGACACGAACAATTATGGGCTGAATTATTCCTCGTGATGCAATAGATTGCGTCAAATCTTCTAAATCTTCTTTATTGAAGTCCTGGCGGGGTTGATTGGGATTCGCTATAACTTTTTCTATAGGCAACATATTACTTGATGTGTTTGAGACTGTATTTGAAGTAATTTTTGTGTCACGATCAATATCTGCCATTAAGGCTGATAACCCACGGCCAAGTCCTTTACGATCTTTTTTCTTACTCATTTCTTTATCCAATTACTAAAATTATTTTTGCTTTTTCTTATCACGTTTTAAAAATTCATCACCTAATGCTATATATGCTTCTGCTCCACGACCCAAAGCATCGTATTCTAAAATAGTTTCACCATAAGATGGTGCTTCTGATAGTCTGACAGTGCGTGGTATTATAGTTTTATAAACTAAACTTTTTAAATTATCACGAACGTCTATTTCAACTTGCTGGGCAAGCTTAACCCTTCTATCGAACATAGTTAATACTACACCATCAATAAATAATTCTGTTCCTAGGGCTTCACGAACTTCCCTAACGGTCAGAATAAGTTGCGATAAACCCTCAAGAGCATAAAATTCTGACTGTAACGGCACTAAAACAGAGTCACTTGCAGCAAATGCATTAATTGTTAGTAAGTTTAACGACGGTGGGCAATCAATAAAAATGTAATCAAAGTGTCTAATTCCTTCTAGAGAATTTCTTAACCTTATAAGCCTTCCCTTGTCATTCATAAGCTCAGCATCGGCTGAACTGAGGTCTGTGTTTGATGTTACAATTGATAAGTTTTTTACGTTTGTTTCAACTATTGCTTTTTGTATATCAACTCCATCAACCAACACATCGTAAGCTGTAAATTCTCTATCATCTGGAGATATGCCGAGTCCTGTCGATGCATTGCCTTGAGGATCTAAGTCTACAACAAGAACTTTATGCCCCTTTCGAGCAATTGCTGCTGCCATATTTATGGCTGTTGTCGTTTTTCCAACTCCGCCTTTTTGGTTGGCAATAGACACTACTCTTTTAAGTTTTACTGGCATGCGTAACCTCCATCAACTGTAGCACACAGCCTGAGGTGTGTGTAATACTCTGGGATTCTTTAGATAAAAAAATCCATGATTTTTTTGCTTCAATTAATTCGCTTGCGCAAGCATCACCTTTTAAAAAAAGGCAAATGCCCTTCCTTTTCAGAATGTTCTTACTATAGTCCAATAATTGTGAAACTGTTGCTAATGCTCTGGCCGTTACCACATCAGCCTTCAAATCATCTACTTCTTCTATTCTTTTTGTAATTATCTCAACATTGATATTTGTTTCACGTGAAACATTTCTCATAAATGCACACTTTCTTGTATCGCTTTCAATTAATACAACCCTTAGGTTTGGGTTTTTTTCCTTACCTATAATTGCTAAAACCAAACCTGCAAAACCTGCACCAGACCCAATATCAACAAGGGTTTTAGCGTTCTCTGGTATGTGAGGCCATAATTGTGCTGAATCTAAAAAATGTCTCTCCCACATATGATTTATTGTACTTTTTGAGACCAAATTTATAGTCTTATTCCATTTTTCGAGTAAGTTCGCATAAACCCTTAAGCTTTGAATTGTTTCACGTGAAACATCACAAATACGCGTCAAATCAAACTCTGGCCCCACATCACTCATGCAGTTCTCTTTACATCAAATTTTCTTATGGATGTTAGTATTAACGCCAAGCCTGCTGGGGTCATACCTTCAATTCTGCCTGCTTGCGCAATAGATGTTGGTCGTGAATGTATAAGTTTTTGTTTTAACTCATTCGAAAGGCCAGAGATGTCACTATAATTGAAGTTTTCTGGTATAATAAGTTTCTCATCTTTTCTCATAGCATTTACTGCTGCTGACTGACGGTCTATATAATTTATATAAATAGCGTCTTTCTCAAGTTGATCTCTTACTTCTTGACTTATCTTTGATAAGTCAGGCCACATACAACCTAATTTATCAAAACTTACATCTTTAAATGATAATAGCTCCATAGCAGATCTTCTTATTCCATCTTGCTTTATAGAAATGCCAGCTTTTTTCGCTTGGGTTGGAGTTATCAGATATGAGTTTAATAAAGTCTTCGCTTTATCAATCGCATCCATCTTCTTTTCAAAGATATATTGTCTTTTTTCACTTACAAGACCACATTCAAATCCCAAATTTGTTAATCTTTGGTCTGCATTGTCTGCCCTGAGCGACAACCTGTATTCTGCACGACTAGTAAACATACGGTATGGCTCACTTACTCCACGCGTAACCAAATCATCAATCATTACACCTATATATGCCTGCGCCCTATCAAATATAATGGAGTCTTTACCGAGTGCAGCTCTTGCTGCATTTAAACCCGCCACGAGTCCCTGTGCAGCAGCTTCTTCATAGCCTGTTGTTCCATTTATTTGGCCTGCCAAATAAAGGCCGCCTATATCTTTAAGTTCAAGCGTATGCTTCAAAGCCCGAGGATCTACATAGTCATACTCGATTGCATAGCCAGGTTGTATAATTTTCGCATTTTCTAGCCCTAGCATAGAGTGAACATATTCATTCTGGACGTCTTCTGGTAAACTGGTAGATATACCGTTTGGGTAAATAGTATGGTCATTTAAACCTTCAGGTTCTAAAAATACTTGATGGCTATCTTTTTCTGAAAATCTAACAATTTTATCTTCAATAGATGGACAATACCGTGGTCCAACACCATCTATTTTTCCACTATGCATAGCTGATTTAGATAGGTTTTCTTGTATTATTGAATGGGTGTTGGTATTTGTGTGTGTGATGCCACATTTTATTTGACGTGGAATGTCAGATTTTTTTGATAGAAAAGAAAACAGGGCTGGATCATCATCAGCAGATTGTGTTTCTAGAACATTCCAATTAATTGATCTCGCATCTAGGCGAGGTGGAGTTCCTGTTTTCAAACGCCCAAGTGGTAATCCAAAGCTGTCTAATCTCTCTGCTAAAGGTATTGCAGGTTTATCTCCCATTCGACCACCCGGTCGACTTACATTACCTATATGGATTATGCCTCTTAAGAAGGTTCCAGTTGTCAAAACAACGGTAGGTGCATTAATTTGGGTCTTGTCTGATAAGATTACCCCCCCAACTTTATTATTACACATGATTAAATCTGACACCTCAGATTCAATAATATCGAGACCTGCAACTCCTATAAATTCTTTTTGCATAGCTGCGCGATATAATGCTCTATCAGCTTGTGTTCTTGGGCCCTGGACAGCAGGGCCTTTTTTTCTATTCAGCAATCTGAACTGTATACCTGATTTATCTGCAACTCGACCCATTAACCCATCAAGCGCATCTATTTCCCGAACCAGATGTCCCTTTCCCAAACCACCTATCGCTGGATTGCAAGACATCTCTCCAATTGTTCTGAATTTATGTGTAATAAGCGCAGTTTTTGCTCCAGATCTCCAAGCAGCGTGAGCTGCATCGGCACCAGCATGACCACCCCCTATTACAATTACATCATATTGTTTCACGTGAAACACCCATTTCAAATTTTCATTGATTTCTTTTATACTTCAAATTGACCATAAAGTGGAAGAGCTGAATCAGAATTGAATTAACAAACAGGAACACTATTTACCCAAACAGAAACTAGAGAAGATTTCATCTAGTAAATCTTCAACCCCAACAGATCCAATTAATGAGCTTAGTGTTTGTATTCCTTGGTGAAATTCTGAAGATGCAAACTCTGATAGTTCTAAACTATCTACCATAAGAGCTTTACCGGCGTCTAAATATTTTTGTGCTTTAACCATAGCAACCCTGTGTCTTTCTCTTGTTGCTGTTTGGGCGCCCACACATAGGTCTTCAAGTATATCAGAAATTATTTTTAATAAAGAATCTAACCCTTCACCTGATTTTCCTGAAATAGATAGAATATCAGTTTTGCCTAATAAATCCGATTTTCCAATTACGATAATATCATTAAGTTCTGGCTTTAGTTTTAATTCATTGACTGTACCATCGTGCGTAATAAATACTCTAATATCAGCATTTTTTGCCCTTGTTTTTGCTAATTCAACGCCTATTTTTTCAACCTTATCAGTGGTTTCTCTTAATCCTGCTGTATCTAATAAAGTTACTGCAAACCCATTTATATCCATTTTCACTTCTATAACATCACGTGTTGTTCCAGCAACATCAGAAGTAATTGCCGCATCTCGTCCCGCTAACGCATTTAACAATGTAGATTTACCAATGTTAGGAGGCCCAACTATTGCTACTTCAAAACCCTCCCTTATTCTTTCAGCTGCAAAAGATCCGTCTATTTCAGATTTTATTTCTATCTGGGTTTTATTAATTAAGTCTAGAACTTCAGGAGTGACGTCGGTTGGTATGTCTTCGTCAGCAAAGTCAATTGTAGCCTCTATAAGGCTTACTGCACGTATTAAATCTTTTCTCCATATTTGTACTTTATTAGATAAAGCGCCATCCATAGACCTTACTGCTAAGCGACGCTGAGCTTCAGTTTCTGATTCAATCAAGTCAGCAAGACCCTCAACCTGTATTAAATCTAGGTTTCCATTTTCTAAAGCTTTTCTTGTAAATTCACCTGGCTCGGCAATTCGAAAATTTTCGAGACTATTTAATGTTCTTAAGATATGTGAAACGACTGCAGTGCTACCATGACAATGAATTTCTACTGTTTCATCGCCTGTAAAACTGGATTTTTCTTTAAAAGTTAATATTAATACCTCATCAATAACACTATTATTGCTATCATAAATTTTTCTTAGGCATTTATTATTTAATGGTAAGTTCTTTCTTAATATTTTTTCTACGGAAGTAATAGAATTACCACCTGATATTCTTATAACAGATACACCAGCTCTTCCCTTTGCGCTGGCTAGTGCAAAGATAATATCATTCATTTAAAACCCTTAAGTATGTTTATCTTATGTGTTCATTGAATCAAAGAATTCTGAATTTGACTTTGTAGCCTTGAGTTTTCCAAGTAAAAATTCTACTGCGTCTGTAGTTCCCATGGGGTTTAAAATCCGCCGCAATACAAATGTTTTAGCTAAATCTGTTGGATCTACTAATAGTTCCTCTTTTCGCGTACCAGATTTTAATATATCAATCGCTGGGAATACACGCTTATCTGCGACTTTGCGATCGAGTACAACTTCGGAATTACCTGTACCTTTAAACTCCTCAAAAATAACTTCATCCATTCTAGATCCAGTTTCTATTAAAGCAGTTGCAATAATTGTTAAAGATCCACCTTCTTCTATGTTCCTTGCTGCTCCAAAGAAGCGCTTTGGCCGCTGTAGAGCATTAGCGTCTACGCCACCTGTAAGAACTTTACCTGAGGAGGGTACAACAGTATTAAATGCTCTTCCCAGCCGTGTGATTGAATCTAGTAATATAACTACATCACGTCCATGCTCAACAAGTCTTTTTGCTTTCTCAATAGCCATTTCTGAAACTGCTACGTGACGTGTTGCTGGTTCATCAAATGTAGAAGATATTACTTCACCTTTTACAGATCTTTGCATATCTGTAACTTCTTCAGGACGTTCGTCAATTAATAGCACTATAAGAAAACATTCTGGATGATTTGCTTCTAATGATTTTGCTATATTTTGTAATATAACTGTTTTTCCTGTCCTTGGTGGTGCAACGATTAAAGATCTCTGTCCTTTTCCAATAGGAGATACAAGATCAATTAATCTTGCTGTTTTATCTTTAATAGTAGGGTCCTCTATTTCCATTTTTAATCGTTTATTAGGATATAGTGGTGTTAAATTATCAAAATGCACCTTATGTTTTGCAGCTTCTGGATCAGAAAAATTAATTTGTGTCACTTTTGTCATTGCAAAGTAACGTTCACTTTCCTCTGGTTGTGAAATCCAGCCTTCAACGGTATCACCAGTTCTTAAAGAATGTTTGCGTATCATCTGTGGAGATACATATATATCTTCAGGTCCAGGTAAATAATTAGCCTGTGGTGATCTTAAAAAACCAAACCCATCAGACATCACCTCCATTACACCATCGCCAGATACTTCAGCACCATCTTCTGACTTTTCTTTTAGAATGGCGAACATCATTTCACCTTTACGCATAGTAGATGCGTTTTCTATTTCTAAAGTCTCAGCTACTTTNAACAAATCTGCTGCAGATGTTGCTTTTAATTCCGAAAGATTTACTTTTTCTTTTTCCATATTTTAACCACAAATAATTACCTAAAAATTTTTAGGTGTTTAATTTTAAAATGTTTTTGGCTGCAATCTATATTAGTGTGGGTCACCAGATTGTATATTTAGTAGATATTTTAACTGTACTAATTTGTCAAATTCAAAAAGGTCTTACAATTACCATTGTTATAATTATTATCATTAATACTGTAGGCACTTCATTTATAAATCTATATTGTTTTCCAGAATATTGAAAAATACCTTTTTCTAACAATTTATGTTGTTTGATCAAAAAGCCATGAAATCCACTCATTAAAATTATAGAAACTAGTTTCAACCATACCCAAATTTCTGACCAGTCAATTATATTGGGCGTTAAGGCTAATATAATACCGAATATCCAAGTAGTGACCATTGCTGGATTCATTATACGTTTTAATAGCAAATATTCCCATTTTATGATTGTCTCTTTTGCATTCAAATGTACAGATTTTGTTTCAACGTGATAAACGTATAATCTTGGTAAATATAATAGACCTGCCATCCAAGAAATTACTGCTATTAAGTGCACAACTTTTACCCAAGGATAAAGTGTATTTAAAACATCCATATTATTTTTCTCTAAGTAAATCTTTTCTTATAAATACTATAATATATTTAATAAGAATTAATAGTTGTTTGTAGTATATGATGTGGAAAGCGGGGATTATATTTAATTTACATTATTATTCACAAAAAAATAAAACTGCTTCCTGTAAATTAAGTTATGCACAAGGTGTGGAAAAGCAAATAAACTATTGAAATATATACTAATACCTTGATCTTTTAAAATGTATAACTAAAAATAAAAAGTGACTAAAAAACTATCCACAAGCTTAAAAAACAAAAGAATTTTTTATTAACAGCTAATAAAATGTTAAGTTTTTGTGAAACGTGTTAATTGTTTTAAAAAATATATCATTTAGATGTTGATAACAATTATTTAAACACATCTTATCCACATCTTATAAACAAGAAATAATAGTAAATATTGAAGGTGTTAAGTGAAACAGAAAATTATTCTAGCATCAGAATCTCAAATAAGAAAAAAATTACTGCTACAAGCTGAAGTTAATTTTCAATCTATTGCGGCAAAGATTGATGAAGATACAATAAAAGAATCCTTAAAAAATGAAGGTGCAAAACCAAAAGATATTTCAGATGCATTAGCTGAGTATAAAGCCATAAGAGTAGCTAATAAATTTCCCACAGACTTAATTATAGGATGTGATCAAATTTTAGTTTGTGACAATGAAATTATATCTAAAGCACGAACTTTAAACGATGCAAAAGAAACACTTAAATTATTAAGAGGTAAATCACATCAATTATTATCTTCAGTTGTTATTTATGATAATAATAAACCCGTGTGGAGAACTACTTCTAGGGCTCAACTATTCATGAGAGATTTTACAGATGAATATTTGGAATACTATATTAAAATATCAGGAACAGATATCCTATCTTCAGTGGGATGTTATTTATTGGAAAACAATGGTGTAAATTTATTTAATAGAATTCAAGGTGATTATTTTACTGTATTGGGATTTCCATTATTAGAGGTACTAGATTTTTTACGTAAGAGAGAGTTAATAAAAACATGATAAAGGCAGGTGTAGTAGGTTGGCCAATTGAGCAAAGTAAATCTCCAATAATACATAACTACTGGTTAGACAAATATGGCATTAATGGTTCATATATAAAAATTAGTTTAAGTCCTGAAAGATTTACATCAGGTATTAAAGAATTAGTTGATGAAGGTTATGCAGGGGTAAATGTAACAGTACCCTACAAAGAAAATGCTCTAAAAATATCTACATTTGCCACAGACAGAGCACATAAAATTGGTGCAGCTAATACTTTAATTTTTAAAGATAATAAAATTTATGCTGATAATACTGATGGTACGGGATTTATTGATAATTTAGAAAATTCAGCGCTTGAATGGAGAGCTAATGTTGGACCAGCAATGGTGCTTGGTGCAGGAGGGGCAGCTAGATCTATAATATATTCACTTTTAGCACAAGGTACACCAAAAATTATACTAGCTAACAGAACATATGAGAGAGCAGAAAAGTTAGCAGATATATTCGGAAGTAAAATTTCTGTTATTGATTGGAATAATATTAGTATACATCTTCCAAAAATTAATACTCTTATAAACACAACAGTACTTGGTATGGTAGGATCTAGTAATTTAGATGTAGACTTAAACACACTAACTTCTGATACATTAGTAACGGACATTGTTTATAATCCTCTTATTACTCCACTTATACTAAAAGCACGTAAGAGAGGATGTACTACTGTTGATGGTTTGGGAATGTTGTTATATCAAGCTGTACCAGGTTTTAAGGGTTGGTTTGGGGTAGAACCAACTGTTGACGAAACACTACGAAAAAAAGTGTTGGCTGAATTATGACAAAAACATTTATTCTTGGGTTAACGGGTTCTATCGGTATGGGTAAGACCACTACAGCAGAAATGTTTCGTGATTTATCTATTGCTGTTTGGGATGCGGACGCTGCAGTACATGAATTATATACTAGTGATAGATCAACCATTGAAAAAATATATGATATTATTCCAGAATGTGTAACTAGTGCAGGAGTTGATAGAAATTTGCTAAAGAATGAACTTCTATCAAATAAAGCTCTATTTACAAAAATTGAGAGTATTGTGCATCCTGCAATAAAAGAGCACCGATTAGCTTTTATTGAAGCGTGTAATAAATCAAACCAAAAATTAGCTATTGTTGATATTCCCTTACTGTATGAAACGAAAGCAGATCAATGGTTAGATGCGGTATTAGTTGTTTCAATAGATAAAGAAACACAGCGAAAAAGGGTAATGTCACGAAATGATATGAATGAAAAAACATTTGATTTAATTTTATCAAAACAATTACCTGATAAAATAAAACGAGATAGAGCGGATTATGTAATCGAGACCAATTCTATAGTATGCGTGCAAGAGCGAGTTGAATCCTTAGTGAAAAAAATATTAGGTAATTTATAAAATGCGTGAAATTGTTTGGGACACTGAAACAACTGGTTTTGATCCATTTGCTGGGGATCGAATTGTAGAAATAGGTGCAGTGGAGTTAAACCAACACCTACCCACCGGTCGTGTTTATCACCAATATATTAATCCAGAGAGAGATATGCCGCCAGGTGCATTTGAGGTTCACGGATTATCCATAGACTTTCTAAAAGATTTTCCTGTATTTAGTGATATAGCCCGTGATTTTATAGATTTTGTTGGTGACGCAACGTTGATTGCTCATAACGCAAAGTTTGATATGAAGTTTATAAATGCTGAATTAAAAAACACAAACCTACCACAAGTACCACTAAACCAATCATTAGATACGCTTGAAATTGCTCGGAAAAAATTCCCTGGCGCCCAGAACTCATTAGATGCATTGTGCCGCAGGTTTAATATAGATAATTCAAGCCGCCAAAAACACGGTGCATTATTAGATAGCGAGATTTTAGCTGAGGTATATCTTGAATTAGTTGGCGGAAGGCAGCCAGACTTCTCCCTTAGTCTAGTGGGGCAATCGAATTTAGAAACCACCTCAGATAGTTCTTATGCGGCTTTATCAAGGCCAAAAAAATTAAGTAGTTTAGTAACGGATGTCGAAAAAAAAGCACACAATGATTTTATAAAATCATTGGGTACTTCTGCGGTTTGGAATAAAAAATAACATAACAAAACATTTAAGAAGTTATTATGTTTATTAGTTCACTGTTGCTTTTTCTGCGGCCTGTCTTTGAAGTTCACTTCGATAAAGCGCCATAAAATCAATTGGGTCGACGTTAAGTGGAGGGTATCCGCCATCAGCAGTAGTATTTCTAACTATCTGCCTAACGAATGGGAAAAGCATCCTGGGACACTCAATCATTAAAAATGGGTGCAATTGCTCTTCGGGTACATTTTCAACATGAAAAACGCCAGCGTAATCTATTTCTAATAAAAAGACTTTCTTTTCGTTTGAATCTGCATTGACTGTAAGTTTTAATATTACTTCGTAATTGTCGCTATCACCTTTTCTTGCATCAAGGTTCACTTGAACATTAATTTCTGGAGAAGATGAATCCCCAAGGTTTTTTTGAGCAGCAATATTTTCAAATGACAAGTCACGAATATATTGATGTAAACACTTCATTGATGGTGCTTTTGGTGGTATCTTTTTTTCTTCTTTTTCAGCCATAGTTCAACTCCGTATATCGTCGGGAGTCCGTCTAACAACTATTAACTTAAGTAACAATCATTCATTGGTATTTTAAGCAATTTAGTTAGAATCTTTTGTTTCATTATCGACCACAGTGTAATCTGCTTCATATACATCCGTTTTATCAGTGGAATTGGTATGTTTTGTATTAAAAGTGTTAATATTCATTTTATTTGCAAATCTTTCCGCACCTAAATTTATTAAAAAAGATCTAAATCTTGGAACCAATAATAAAATACCAAATGCATCAGTAAAGAAACCTGGAGTAAGTAAAAAAACTCCAGATATTAATATCATAGCCCCATGTATAATCTGCTTCATTGGGTTTTGACCTAATTGAAGAGAGTTTTGCAGTGTGCCAAGGGCTGATAACCCTTGAGATTTTAATAATGTAGTTCCAAGAATTGCTGTAAGGAGTACTATTGCTAAGGTTGGGTATAATCCTATGGCTCCTCCCACTTGTATAAACAACGCAATTTCAATAATTGGTATTGCAATAAATATTATAAGCATAAACATTTTATATCCTCACTAATTACTCTGTCTTCTAGTGGACTATCGTCCTTGGGTGAACTAGATATGTGATAAATGTACTTATTACTAGTATTATATGTAAAATTTAAAGGCTTGATATGAGTGACCCAATGTTTCAACTAGTTATTTTAGGCGTTATTGCGCTTTTCGTTATATTACGTTTGCGTAGTGTACTCGGTACACGATCTGGATTTGAACCTACAAACGTACCTAAACCCACATTCCAAAAAGAAAAGACACCTATAGAAGAAAGTGACAATAAAATTGATAGAGACATTGCTGATTATGTATCAGTAGATAGTCCTTCTGGAAAAGCACTATCTCAAATGAAAAAAGCTGAATCAAATTTTCTAGTGACTGAATTTATTCAAGGTGCAGGACAAGCGTATGAAATGATATTAATAGCGTTTGAAGAGGGTGATCGAGATGGTTTACGACCGTTCTTAGCAGACGATGTTTATGATAGCTTTGAAGCAGTTATAACAGAACGTGAAAAAGCGCAGTTAAATATTGATGCTACTTTTATTGGGCTTAGAGAAATTAAATTAACGTCTGCTGAATATGATTGGCGTGCCAAAGAGGGTGAAATTACACTAAGTTTAGTTGCTGAACTTACAACCGTTGTAAAAAATATTAATGATGAGATAATTGAAGGCGATAAAAATAAAATTAAGAAACAAAAAGATACTTGGACATTTTCACGAGTAATGGGAAATGATAATCCAAATTGGACATTAGTAGCAACTGGTGAATAATAACTTTTATTTGATTATATTTACAGATTAAGGAAATAAATAAGTGGTTAAAAAAACTCTAAAGACCCTTAGTCAAGAAGACTTAGAGCTTTGGAAAAAAATTACTGTTCAATTAAAACGTAATAATCCTGAAGTACTAATTAAAAATAATATTTCAGGATTTAAAATAAAAAAAATAGCAAAATCTTTGCCCAAAGCTCCAGAATTAAAACCATTTTTTATCGGTGAAAAAGTTTCAAAAAAAGAAACACTTACTTTTCCAGACTTTAATAATGATAATAAAAAATCGTCCCCTAATATGGATAAAAAAAACTTTAATAAATTACTTAAAGGTAAAATGGAAATTGAAGGAACAATAGATTTACATGGTTTGACAGCAGACCAAGCAAAAATAAAATTGATAGCGTTTATAGACCGTTCTTATACATTGGGAAAAAGGTTAATCATAGTGATTACAGGAAAAGGTAAACACAAAGGGTACGATGAGTTTCAAAGGCCAATAAATGGTGTCTTAAGGCAAAGTTTGCCCGATTGGTTAAGTGGGCCTTCAGTTTCTGATAAAGTTTTACAGGTTACACAAGCGCAACCTAAACATGGTGGAACAGGCGCCTTCTATGTTTATTTAAGACGCAAAAGATAAAGTTTTATTTTATATTAAAATTTAAAGAACATACCTTGATAAATCGTTGCTTCGTGCCAACTCACCTAGATGTTTTTCTACAAACTCAGAATCTACTTTTATACTTTCACCTGAACGATCTGGTGCTGTGAAACTCAGCTCTTCAAAAACACGTTCAATAATTGTATGTAACCTACGCGCACCAATATTCTCAATACTTTCATTCACCTCTGCCGCTATCTTGGCCAAAGCCGCAATACCGTCTTTAGTAAAAGAAACATCAACGTTTTCCGTAGCCATCAATGCAGAATATTGTCTTGTTAGTGCATTGTCCGTTTCAGTAAGTATTCTTACAAAATCTTTTTCAGTAAGCGCTCTTAATTCCACGCGAATAGGTAATCGACCCTGTAGTTCTGGAAGTAGATCTGACGGTTTTGCTATATGAAAGGCGCCTGATGCAATAAATAATATGTGATCTGTCTTAACTGGCCCGTGTTTTGTTGAAACAGTTGTGCCCTCAATTAGTGGTAACAAATCACGTTGAACGCCCTCTCGAGATACATCTCCTCCTCGAGCATCAGTTTTTGCACAAACTTTATCAATCTCATCAAGGAAAACAATTCCATTTGTCTCGACTGCTACTACTGCTTCTTTTGTTACTGCGTCTTGGTCAACAAGTTTGTCGGCCTCTTCGTCAATTAATATTTTATAGCTATCTGCAATTTTAATTTTTCGCTTAACAGTTCTACCACCCATTGCCTTACCAAATATTTCACCAATATTCATCATTCCCATGCCTGGTTGACCAGGAATATCTACCATCCCACCCATTGGATTAGTGGTATCAGCTAAGTCTAGTTCTATTTCCTTGTCGTCTAACAAACCTTCACGTAATTTTTTTCTAAACACATCACGAGTTTGCTCTCTTGCGTCTGAGCCACACAAAGCATCTAACACACGATTTTCAGCATTACTGTATGCACCTGCATTAACTTTTTCGCGTTTATTTTCTTTGATCATAACAATTGCGCTATCTACGAGATCTCGAACAATCTGCTCAACGTCTCGACCAACATAGCCAACCTCTGTAAATTTAGTTGCTTCAACCTTTAGAAATGGTGCATTGGCTAATTTAGCTAAACGACGACTAATTTCTGTTTTTCCAACGCCAGTTGGACCAATCATTAATATATTTTTTGGATAAACTTCATCTCTGATATCATCATCTAGTTTGTTTCTTCTCCATCTGTTGCGTAGAGCAACTGCGACGGATCTTTTTGCATCATTTTGACCAATAATAAAACGGTCTAATTCTGATACGATTTCTCTAGGCGTTAAATTTGTCATTTAGATATTTTCTCAACTGTCATATTGCCGTTTGTAAATACGCAGATTTCAGCTGCTATTGTTAAAGACTTTTTAGCAATAGCTTCTGCATCTTGTTCACTATCAATTAATGCACGAGCAGCTGCTAATGCAAAGTTTCCACCTGAACCAATAGCGGCTATTCCATGTTCAGGTTCTAGAACGTCACCCGCACCAGTAATCACGAAAATATCAGAACCATCAGTTACAATTAGCATCGCTTCTAAATTTTTTAGATATTTATCCATTCGCCAATCTTTTGCTAAAGAAATAGATGCTTTAGCCAATTGTCCTGGAGAAGCTTCAAGTTTTGCTTCTAATCGTTCTAGGAGTGTGAATGCATCTGCTGTAGAACCAGCAAAACCACATATCACATCATGACCACCAGGTGATATCCGACGTACTTTTTTGGCTGAGCCTTTGATAACTGTATTACCAAGACTGACTTGACCATCCCCAGCAATAACAACGTCATTGCCTTTTTTTACGCCTATGATGGTTGTTCCATGCCAACCAGGAAATTTAGATTGTTCCATAATATCATTCTTTTTATAATTATTAAAAAGATTATTTCCAATTAATGAACTAGGATCAAGTAATAAATACCTAAATAAAATTACATATAATTTACAAAAAAGTGCCATATTTAAATAAATATGGCACTTTAAATAATATAAAGTTGATTAATCTAGTTTACGTTCAATCTCTTCTGTTTCAAATATCTCGATTACATCACCAACTCGGATATCTTCATAGTTTTCAAAGGCCATTCCACACTCTTGTCCCATATGTACGTCTTTCACTTCATCTTTAAAGCGTTTGAGTGTCTTTAATCGGCCTTCATGTATTACAACATCATCTCGTAATAATCTAACTCCGGCTGCACGGCGAGCTAAACCTTCAGTAACTTCACACCCACCGATTTTACCAACACCAGTAATTTTGAAAACTTCTTTAATTTTTGCATAACCGATGAAAGTCTCTCGAACTTCAGCCGACAACAATCCAGATGCAGCAGCTTTTATATCGTCAACTAAATCATAAATTATTGAATAATAACGAAGCTCGACGCCTTTCTGATTGGCAGAGGCTCGAGCTGGTGCATTTGCACGTACATTAAAACCAATAATAGGTGCCCCAGATGCTTCAGCTAAAGTCACGTCTGACTCAGTTATAGCTCCAACACCTGAGTGAAGCACACTAACTCTAACTTCTTCATTTCCGATTTTTTCCATTGCTTGAACAATGGCTTCTGTTGAGCCTTGGACATCAGCCTTAACCACTATAGGTAGAACTGATACATTTTGATCTGCTTTGGCTTTTGCCATTAACTGATCAAGTGTGGTTGCAGACCCTGCAGTAGCCTTTTTATCTTTTGCCGCTTGTGAGCGATAATCAGCAATTTCACGTGCTTCAGCTTCCGAGGTAACAACATTCAAAACATCTCCTGCGGCTGGTGTGCCGTTTAATCCTAATACTTCAACAGGTACTGATGGTTTTGCATCCGTCACCGTTTTTCCTTGGTCGTTGATTAAAGCCCTTACTTTGCCCCATTGCTCACCCACAACAAAGATATCGCCTTTGCGCAGTGTGCCGTTTTTAACCAGTACAGTAGCAACTGGTCCACGACCTGTATCAAGCTTAGCTTCTATGACAGCTCCGTGTGCTGCACGATCTGGATTAGCTTTTAATTCAAGTAATTCTGATTGCAACGCAATCGCCTCTAATAATCCATCTAGCCCCGTACCTTTAAGAGCAGAAATCTCAACATCCTGTACTTCACCAGACATTGCCTCAACAACAACAGAATGTTGTAAAAGATCAGTTCTAACCCGCATAGGATCAGCAGCTTCATGATCCATTTTATTAATGGCAACAATTAATGGAACATCAGCAGCTTTAGCATGTGCTATTGCTTCAATTGTTTGAGGCATTACGCCATCATTTGCTGCTACGACTAAAACAACTATGTCAGTAACTTGAGCTCCACGTGCTCTCATTGATGTAAAAGCAGCGTGTCCTGGTGTATCTAGAAAAGATAATAAAGTACCATTATCTGTAGTTATTTGATATGCACCAATATGCTGCGTTATTCCACCAGCTTCACCTGATACTACATTTGTTTTACGGAGTGCGTCTAATACAGATGTTTTACCATGATCAACGTGCCCCATAATTGTAATTACCGGAGCGCGCGGTTTTAAGTCTTCATCATTATCCTCAGTCAACTTTATAGCGTCTTCAACATCAGCATCCGAAACACGAACAACCTTATGTCCAAACTCTTCAACTATTAATTCAGCTGTATCAGCATCAATAGTTTGGTTTTGTGTAGCCATAATTCCATTTTTCATAAGGGATTTTACGACTGCAGCTGTTTTTTCAGCCATACGGTTTGCTAATTCTTGAACTGTAATTGCTTCTGGAACTTGTACATCACGAACAACCTTTTCACGTTCGCCCATATTGTCAGCAGCCATTTTGCGACGTTCGCGATCTTGCTTTCTTTTTATTGAAGCTAAGGATCGTTGCCTATTTCCACCGCCACCCAATGCTTGATTTATAGTAAGCTTTCCTGATCGTCGACGATCATCGCCACCTTTTTGGTTACGTGGTTGAGGCTTATTTTCTTTTCGAGGGGCATCTTCTCTTTTTGGTGCTATCCGATCACCAGCTTCTGCTTTCAAAGCAGCTGCCTGAGATGCGGCAGGGTCATCTTCTGGGACGGTTTTTTCAACTTTTGCTTTTTTAGGTGCATCGGCGGGTTTATTTTTTGCCTCTAAAAGCAGGCGAGCTTTTTCAGCTCGCTCTTCTTCAACACGTTCTTTCTCGTCTCTTACTCGACGTCTTTCGGCCCTTTCGGCTTCACGGGTTTTTGTTTCAGCCTCTTCACGTGCTTTACGATCATTCTCTTGAGCGGCTGCAGCCATTAAAGCCTTTTTGCGTCTATCAAGCTCTAAGTCAGATACGCCTGCAGGACGTGGTCCACCAGAAGCGTCTGCGCCACCTTTTCCAGGCACAATTACACGTTTCCTTTTTTTCTCAACAACAACAGATTTACTGCGCCCATGAGAAAAGCTTTGTTTTACGTGGCCTGGTCCAGAACTATTGCGCAGTCCTAATGGTTTTTTATCGTCACTCATTCGTAATCACCTTTCTGTGCTGAATCTATCAGCTTTTGTCCAATTTGCGAATACCTGCAAGCCGGGTAGCCTCACAGCGGACTTTTTTTGTAAGTCCACCACCTGTCAGCGCCGCGTGTATCGCATAGTCTCGTCCAAATGCCAAACCCAATTCTTTTTGAGTTAAGCAGTTAAAATATACATTTTTTCCTT
>JGI20151J14362_10000558_pt1 | contig 27186 bp, 18 predicted proteins | sample COG_01_FD_14362 | JGI IMG/M metagenome (IMG submission 14362)
TTGAGTGTCGTTTCACGCTCCCCTGGAAAGTTGTTTAAGAGAACACTTACTTACTGTGGAAAGCGCACACAAAGGTACGTAAAGAGAGAGAGAGAGAGAGAGAAAAGAAGAAGAGGCGCATTTTCTCCTTCGTCTTGCCCGGGTTGTAGTAAGAACGCGGGGTGAAAAAGTGGCGCGAAGAAGAAAGGAATTCTCAGAACAAACTACGTCAGCCTAATAAGTCCTCGTCGTCGTCGTCGTCGTCGTCGAAAGGGAAAGAGGGCAAAAATTTATGTCGTCCTCTCAGCAGCAGCGCGTGATGACGTCGGCGGAAACGGGAAGAACAACGCCGAGGACGACGACGACGACAAGGACGACGACAAGGACAATCGCTGCGGAAGATGATCGCATGAACAACACGAACAGTAATGGAATGCCTATGATCCACGTCTTAGTCGTGGACGACGAGAGAATCTGTCGTGCGGTCACGTCACAGGTTCTGAGAAAGTGTGGATACCGGGTGACGACGTGTGAGAGTGGCGCCGAAGCCATCGAGTTGTTGCGTCGAGGCACTGAGTTTAACTTATTGCTCACGGACGTGATGATGCCCGATATCGACGGGCCAAAGTTACTCCAACACGTGCGACATCACTCGCAATTTTCTCAGTTACCCGTCATCATGATGTCTGCCAATCAACACTCGGAAATTGTCTTTGAGTGCGTGCGAAGCGGCGCGGATGATTATTTACTCAAACCAGTCACGGTGAAACAAGTGAAACTTTTATGGCAGCACGTGTGGAGGAAGCAGTACTCGGCGGCACCGCAGACGGTTCCGAGACTGAACGAATACGGCGAAGAGTTAGATGAAGATAACGAAGACGACGGGATATGTATGCTCGGTAAAGAAGAAATGTTCCAAGGCGTGCCAAACGTCCCGAGGCGATTAAACTCAGAATCCGATCTTTTGATGAACAGTAACGGCAATAGCGGCAACAATGACAACGACAACAACAGTAAGAATAAGAATAATAGCAGCAAAAACAACGACAACAACATCACGATGAACAACAATTCCACCGCCATCAATAAAAGCAACATCAATAACAACAACAAAAATAGTCATCCTAGATCGCTTTCGCGAGACTCTTCGAGAGAGAATTTCTTGTCGATGCTTTTACTCAAGAGCATCGCCAATAACAATAAAGAAAGAAATCCTTCGAATGTTACTGCTACTGATACTGCTACTGCTGCTACCACCGCAGCGGCAAAAACTGCTTCTACGACACCGAAGAAAACGACGAAAAATAACAAGGACATGAACGACTCAAAGAACAACGCGAACGCGCGTAATCCGCCCGCGCAAACAAGAAGAGTCGAGAATGCCGATGTCGAAGTGCCGATGGAGGTGGATCTTCCGCGCGCCAATAATCGAGCTAATAAGACCAAAGATGCAGAAATAGTGCGAAGGAAGAAAGAAGAATCGGAGTTAATATTGAGGGAGAATAAAGCGAAGACAGAGAAACGGTTAATACAAAATTCTTCTCTTGCGAAAAAGTCGTCGTCGTCGAGATCNCATGGAGGATCTCCCGGAGCCCACCACTCTTCTCCATCCTCACTCAGTAGTCACGATGATAGTAACTTTGTTTTAGCGCCACCGATACAAGGCTTGGAGAAGTCGAGGTCGTTCGTTTCAGTTAGAAATTGGCTCGATTCGAACGCATTCAGAACGATGAGTGATGAAACGAAATTTCATGTGTTAGCTAGAACTGCGGCGATTCTAGCGAACGAACACGAGCGCGGTTTCTGCTCCGGTGGCGTCAATCCTTCGAGATTGTTGATTTCTCCGCAAGGAGATATCAAAGCATTTGATAAAGAAGAGATGAACGCAAGAAGTAATAGGAACAGAATGGCGAGAGGATCGAAACAACAACCGGTGATGAAACGTCGCGAAGTTTTGTACGAAACTCTTCCGAGTGAAAATGAACTTCCAAACACCATCAAATCTGAACTCGTTTCTCTCGGTGCCCTCGTATCCGAAATGTTTTGGAAAGATATGTTCGACGTTGGCTCTAGTTCTGAGAATCCGCGCGCTTGGTTCAATGAAAAAGAAATCACGCACATCGATGAGTTACACCCGGAAATGGCGGAAACCTTCAGAAAATTGATATCGAGAGATCCTCGCCATCGAGTATCGGCGCAATCTGTGAGAGATATCGCGTTGAAGCAACTAGAAATTCTGAGACACCGCCGGTCATCATCTTCTACGTCGATGCCTTCGAAAGCTACGCTCGTTGACCGCGAGTTGAACGTGGACTCCGAGAGAAAGGCGAACGAGTTGAAAACAATCATCGACGTTCTTAAATCGATTGAAAAATCCCGCCAACGCGAGTACGAAAAAACGCAGCGGGAATTGAACGTTTTAAATGCGCTGTCAAAGTTGCTCCCCGCCGGAAAACAAGGAATTTCTACTCGCAGCAACTCGAAAAGAAAGCGGGGTGAAAGTAACAATAACAATATTCACAACTCTTCAGATGTTCCCGGCGCACTTAACAGCGAAAAGTGGGCAAGGCAACCTCCAGAGTCGCAGCGCGCTCTCGATCACGTGCCCTTTGACGACTTGCCGAAAATTGTATTTGAATCTTTGGAAGAAACGTTATTTCAAGCATACGCGAAATCGTGCAAAAACCATGCTCTTCAACTCGCGCGCGGTGGATTTAGTGGAGAGTACAATACCGGTCGCGCAGGATCGGTGAAAGACGACGAAAAATGGATTTCAAACATGATCAAACGCACAAACGTTGAAGAACAGTTAACGGATGATTTGAAAGAATTTGGCAGCTGTTTAACTCGCGTAACGCGAAAGTGGCGATTTCGAGTCGTCGCTAGGCTGGGGTGCGGAGATTTAGTCGGTGGTTCGAGCGATATGGTGTGTTCTACCGCGTGGAATCGCGACGGCGACTTGTTCGCTACCGCGGGTATTTCGAAGCGGCTGTGTATTTACGAGGTTGCCTCCGTCATGCAGTTGGGCAACGCCGTGCATTGTCCAGCCATTGAACTTTCCACGAGCTCAAAGTTGTCGTCAATCAGTTTCAATCCGTACGTGAAGCCGGTTATGGCATCTGCGACGTATGACGGCGCGATGCAAATCTGGGACGTCCAGAAAGGCATGGAAACCATGCGATTGAAGAATCATACCAAACGGGTTTGGTCGACTGAGTTTTCTCCGATCGATCCAACTCGTCTGTTATCAGCTTCGGACGATGGCACAACTCGAGTCTGGTCAATCACGCAAAGGCGAGAGTGCATGGTGATTAATGATCCGAATCAAGCAAACATATGTTCGGTGAACTCTTCTCGCATGGACTCAAATCTGATCGCAGTCGGCTCAGCAGATCACAAAGTACACGTTTACGATCTTCGAAACGCGGTGATGCCGATGTTGACTTTGGAAACGCACAAGAAAGCAGTATCGTATGTGAGATGGATGGGTAATGAGCTTGTTTCGGCATCCACGGACTCTTTGCTCAGACTATGGGACGTGAAAGGATCGCGAGGTGTTTGTCTTCGCACGTACACCGGACACGTGAACGAGAAAAATTTTGTCGGTCTCAGCGTCACGAGTGATGGTAGAATCGCTTGCGGCTCTGAAGATAATACGGTTCGAATGTACGCAAAGTTTGCACCGCTACCGGTTGCGGGACACTCGTTCATGCGAATGACTCCTGGTTGTGGATTGAGAGAGGGAGGTCCCACGGCTGGTTTATGCGGCGGCATCAAACCCGTTCTCACGAACGACAAGGGCGCGTTCGTCACGAGCGTCGCGTGGTCTCCTGATGGTCAGCGACTGTTAGCGTCCAATTCTCGCGGTAACTTGAAGATATTTGAGTTGGATTAGGTATCAACAACGCGTTTTGGGTGTATAAAAAGCCTTCAATAATACTAACAACGCACACTACAAATAGAATCACGCATGTAATGTAAAAATATACTTGGAAATTAATTTCTTCTAACAATGAATCTCTGATTTAATACGGCCGGTCGCGACGATAATGTCCTCCACCACCACCTCTGTTGTAATTTCCATAGCCTCCACCTCGACCGCCGCCGCCTCGATTATCCGGGCATTCGCGCGCAAAGTGCCCGGATCGACCACAGATCCGACATCCGTCGCCGCCTCGTCCTCCACGACCCCGACCGCCACCGCCGCCATAGGAACCTCTCGCACCATAACTGTTATGACCTCTACCACCGTCGTAGTTATTGTTATTATTATTGTTGTTATCTCTACTAAAATCATCCTCTTCTCTTTTCTTCTTCGTCGCTAAGGAAACGCTAATCTTCTTCCCTTTGAAGTCGTATCCGTCGTAAAACCCGGGCGCGGACTGCGCAGCCATTGGATCGTCGTAGGTAATCGTGCACTCGTCTTTGTTCTTTCCCGTGGACTCGTCTGAGTATATCTTTACCGCCCAAGGCCACTGATCGGGAAATCCCGTGCGTTGACGTACTCTCGAAATCATCCCGATGCCGCCGAATAACTCTCTCAAATCGTCCGAAGTCGTCGTCTCTGGGTCGAATCCTTTGACGAAAATTCGATTGTTGGTCGGATCGTCCACGCCGTCTAACAACCATCCCGCCGCGGCTTTCTTCTCCTCGTCTTTCACTTTTTGAGATTTCGGTAAATCGCATCGTTTACAGGTTTTCCTCCACGCGAAGTTTGTGTTTGAACACGAGTCGCACTGCCAAGAACCATCTTCGGACAATTTTTTCGCTTTGTTTTCTTCTTTTTCGTTGTTGTTGTTGTTGTTAAAATTCGTGTTGTTGTTGTTGTTGTTGTTCAACCCGGTACCGAAGCGCAACGCCGGCGCGTCCTCTTCAGGAGGTGGAGGAGGAGGTGGTGGTGGTGGTAGTGGAAGAGCACCGTCGTCGTTTTCCTCTTTGGACGGGTGTGGTGGCATATCGCGTCGCAGACTCTTCTCGTTTTTAAATTATTTTATTAATTGTGATGATGATGATGATGATGATGATGATGTTTTCCTCTCTCTCTTCAGTTGTTGAACACACAATGCTCTGACGACTGAAAAAAGTGTTCTTGCTCTAATCACAGCCACACACAAAGAACACAAAAAAGAAAAAGAAAAAGAAAACTCATCGTCGTCACTAAAAGTACTCACGTTTGCTGCGCGCTCGTCAACACAGATACGAGAACATTACCACACAGTATCACGAACAACATTAACAATATATTCTTCATATTCTTTCACACATAATTAATCAACACAACGACAAAAAATGAGTATTTTATTGGGCATGGGTAATCCCCTTTTAGATATCTCCGCCGTCGTCGAACAGGACATTTTGGACAAGTACGAGTTAAAACTGAATAACGCCATCTTAGCCGAGGAAAAGCACAATCCGTTGTACAAAGAAATGGTGGAGAAGTATCCGGTGGAATACATCGCCGGTGGTGCCACGCAAAACTCTATTCGCGTGTGCCAGTGGATGTTGAAGACGAGCGGCGCGACGACCTTTATCGGATGCGTCGGTGAGGATGATTTTGGCACCCAGATGACGAAAGCGTGCCAAGCGGACGGCGTGACGACAAAGTACATGATCGACAAAGCGACGCCAACGGGGACGTGTGGGGTTTTAGTGAAAGATGGCGAGCGATCTTTGATTGCCGCGTTGAACGCGGCGAACAACTACAAGTTCGAGCACTTGCAAGAAGCAGAAAACTGGAAGATTGTTGAAGACGCCAAGTTTTATTACAGCGCCGGCTTTTTCTTGACGGTGTCACCAGAATCCATGATGGCGGTGGCCAAGCACTCCGCGGAAAACAAGAAATGTTACATGATGAACTTGTCTGCACCGTTCCTAATGCAAGTGCCGCCGTTTTTGGAGGCAATGATGAACACTTTACCGTATGTTGACGTGTTGTTTGGAAACGAATCCGAAGCGGTCACCTTTGCGGAATCTCAAAAGTGGGAAGGCGTCACGGACGTTGCCGAGATTGCGTTGAAAATCAGTCAAATGCCGAAAGCGAGCGACCACTGCACGAGAACGGTCGTGTTCACGCAAGGTGCGGACGCTACTATTGTCGCCAAAGACGGCAAGGTCACGAAATACGACGTCATCAAACTAGCCAAAGAAGACTTGGTCGATACGAACGGCGCGGGAGACGCGTTCGTCGGCGGGTTCTTGTCCCAGTTTGTACACGGTAAGGAATTAGCGGATTGCTGCAAGGGTGGTAACTACGCCGCCAATGCCATCATTCAACAATCTGGGTGCAAGTGTCCGGGAGAGTCAAACTTCTCCAGCTAAAAAATTGTTCATCGTTCAAATCATTCTTTTAATATAATTAATTTAAAAACTACCAGTACTTAAGTATCTACGTAAACATCTTTAAAGAATGGGAAGCGGATCCGGTCCGTGATTGCTAAACACTTGAACGGATGAATCCCAACCGCAGCTCGCTAACTCTCCTCTATTCAAAACACTCACGTCTAAACCAACCGCAAATTCGGTGTGGTGGCGCCACTGCCGCAAAAGCGGCGAAGGCTGAACGCCTCTTTCTCCTCCTTCTCCTAATCCTAAAGTATTACTAATGCTAGTTGTGTTGCTAATTTTCCAATTCCACATTGCTACAGTCATATCGTAACTCGCGGTGTAACATATATCTTCGTCGAATGGATCCATTTTTACTCGTCTCACGGCGTAACCGTGACCTCTCAAAACAGAAAGTTCCTTCTTTGGATTTCGAATGTCCCACAGTTTCACCGTTCGATCGACCGATCCCGTTGCGACGACGCAATCGTTATATTTATTCCAATCCACGCACAAAACTTCAAAATCATGCGCGGGTATGGATAGCGTCGAGTGATTTTTCCTGCAGTCCCAAATTTTTAGTGTACAATCACCGGAAACAGAGGCGAAAACGTCCGCGTGGTGCGGCGACCACTCCGCGGCGTACACGCAATACGTGTGTTCTCTAAATGTTTTCAACGAGCCGTGCGTGTGCGCATTCTCTCTCGGATTCCAAAGCTTAATAGTATCGTCCCAACTCGCGGTTAAAAACACGTCTTTTCTCGTCGGGTTCCAAGAAACGGTATAAATTTCCGCCTCGTGTTCGTTGAACGAACGCAAAGGATTTTGAAACGGTGGGCGAGATACGTCCCAGAGTTTTGCGGACCCATCGCCAGAGGCGGAGACTAACACGTTCTCCGATTCTTCCGACCACGCGCAATCGAATATCCCATCTGCGGTTTCAAATCTCGCCTCCTCTACTAGCGGAAGCGTCGCCGGTCCAGAGTGAGGAAAATTGTTGTTGTTGTTATTCGTGTTGTTGTTATTGAGCGCGTTCAACTCTCTTCTCAAAACGTACTGATGGCCGTTCCCGACGATGCCAAAGTTTTGCGACGCAGATACCGCTATGCGATCGGCAAAGAACGGCGAGAATTTAACGCTGTAGCCATTGAAAGGCGTGCGAAAATGCGACGTTGCCGCCATGTATTTGCTGTTAGGTTAGAATAGCGTTTGGTTCCGGTGGTAAGGTGTTGGTGGTGGTGAAGGTGACGGTGGTGGTGGGAGACAACAAACAAACAAAACAAACAAACACACTTTCTTCCTCTTTCTTTCTTCTGCTCTTTTTACTTTTTTTTGACGACAGACGGAACGAAGAGTTCTGGGTGGTCTCTTTCTGTTGTTTGATGAAGAGAAAAAATTTTGGGAGGGAAAAGGAGTTTTTTTGGTCGGCTTTTTGAGTTGAGTGACGTGGAACTTTCCTCCACCTCACCCATCTCAAGCTTCACTTTTTAACGCATACAAACACACACACACACACACACACACAATGTTCGCTTTACAATCCCAAATCGCCGGCGCCAAGGTCGTCTCCAAAGTTGTCGCCAACAAGCAACAACGATCCACCGTCGTCTCGGCGAAGATTGCCCACGGCAAAGGTACGCTTTAGAGGAGAGAACAATTTTTCAAGGAAGAAGAGAACTAATCCACAAATTTTGTCTCTCGATGGATAAAGAAGAAGAGAGAGATGGATTTTATCTGTTTTTTTCCCGCGCGTGAAGAAAAGGAGAGATCGTCTGCTTCCTTCGATTGAAGAAGGATTCGAAAGCGTGTTGGATCTTCTCCTTCTTTGTCTTCTTCTTCTTCTTTGACTTCTTCTTTGGTTCTGCCCTGTCTTTGATATCCAAAGAGAGCGCACAACCTTTAAGAAGGAGGGAAGAAGAGAGAGAGCTCTCGGGATCGTCCTCTTTCTCCTCTCCGAAAAAAGATATCAATATTTAAGGTGTCAAATCCACTGACCACAAAAATCTCTTTACAAAACTATAACAACAGGTGGTGAAGAAGGGGGCCGATCCTTCAACAACGATGCCTTCGGTACGGACTTTATTATAATAATCGTAAAAATTAGTACTAATTGTTACTCTCTTATCTAGGTATGATCTGCAAGGCCGCGTCTTACTCCATGATGGGTTCCGCCATCTCCGCCGCCGGCGAGGAAGACGTCTTCACGCAAGAAGGCCCGATCACGGTCTTCGCCGCCGATGACGATGCCTTCGGGGACTTCATCAAGTCCAAGGGTGTTACCAGAATGGAATTTGTGAAGATGGATGGCTTGGGTGACATCTGCAAGAACCACGTCGTTAAGGGCACGGTTACCAAGGCGGACATGGCTGCGGGCAAGGAATTCGAAACCATCACTGGCAAGAAGATCGTCCCGGCTGACTTCCCGTTCAAGAAGAACGACATCAAGGTCGACAACGCCACGATCCACGCCATCAAGATGGTCATCGCCTAAGCGGAATGATGCATTAAATGTAAATTTCTTGTTCATTCTTTAATTAAAGCATTTTGACGTAAACATTCGAAAGAAACAAAAAATAGAGAGGATCGCGAAGCTAATAGTAGAGTGTAAATTTTATCTTTTGGTATTTGCTTGAATGTCGCGATGCTCAAACTCCTCGCCTTCCATTATTTCCCTTATTTTCCTCTCGTTCTTTCCCTCGCATCCGAACACACTTTTTCTCCTTCTTCTTCGTCCTCGTCTTCGTGTTCTTTTTCTTCTTCTTTTTCTAAATTTTCTTCCTTTTTGCCAAAAAGTTTCTCAAACCGACCTGCACAATTATTGCACGCGCAAAGTGTGTTCTTCGTCCGAGAAAGTGCATACATGCAAAATCAGCATTTTCGAGGAATCGGAGGAGAGAAAGAAAAAGAAGGAAAAGAACAACAACAACAGCAGCAACAACAACATTTGTATCGCGACGGACAGATGAAAGTTCCTTCGACGGCGTGGGAAGAGTTGAGAAAAGAGGCGAGGAAATTGGAGAATGAAATTGATGCGAACCTCGCTTCGCTTTCAAAACTTGCCGGGGTTGGTACCAACAACGCGACAACGTCGACGTCTAGCGGTGGCGGTATGAGTGGTAGTGGTGGGTATAATCAGTACCCCAACACGGCGACGAACAAAATTGAGGGAAACTTTGATGTCATCGCATCGAAAGAAGGAGAGATCGAGGCGTTGTTAACGCGTTTGTCAGACGTGACCAGAGCTTTGGCATCATCCATTCATAGCGGAGCGAACGCTTCTTCGGATACTCGAACGCACACGTTAGCGAGACATAGAGACGTTGCGAAAGAGTTCAATCACGAGTTCAGACGAATGAAAGATTACATAGAGCAAGAGCGAGAACACGCTTCGTTGTTACAGGGAAGACACCGGGGAAGTAACGGCGCTTTAGGAGGAGGGGATGAGAGTAACTCTTCCGCAGCAATGCGAGAGAGAAACTCAATCTTGAGCTCATCAATCGCAGTAGACGATGCGATTGGCGTTGCACAAAATACGGCGAGCGCGTTGTACGAGCAGAGGGGAATTTTCAATAACACGATTAGCGCGCTCGCCACGGCGGGGAGTAAATTCCCGGTGGTGAACAATTTACTTGTAGCTATCAAGAGAAAAAAGAACAAGGATGCGATTGTTCTCAGCGCCGTGTGTGCCATATGCTCGGCATTAGTCTTAATTTATTGGATGGCGAAGTAGTAGCTTGTGTTTTTATTGAATTCTTTTTACAAATGAGTACAGTACTTTTCTACTTCGTCTTCCTCTTCTTTAGTGCGTGAGACGAGAAATTTCTTCAATCTTCTTTACCAAGTCCTCGGAATTCGAAACTCCAGACAGTTCAGACACCGCGACTTGGTCTTCTTTGGATAGATCTAAGAAGATTTCGACCAAATCACCGTCGATGAAGTTTCGCATCTCTACGCTTCGCTGCACGTTGTGAAAACTTCTGAAGTCAGAGTGACTAAAGTTTCCCACTCCGGTAACTACCTTTTGCATGGCTTCTTGAACTTTGTTAAGTAACATGAAATCGCGTTTCGGTAAAGTCGCAACGACGCCTAAACCACCAGAGATCGTGCCAAATAGCCAAGTGGAGATTTCAGACAAGGAGCTCGTATCGTCGCTTAGATCTGGCATGCGCATGACCAGACTACCGCGTCTGAATCTATTCACGGAATCTCCCAAGTGGAAGGCGCCGCAAAGCTCTAGCGTCCCGCGTTTATCTTCTGTGTCTGCGTCCGCGTTCCGCTGAACGGTAAACAAGTTGTAACTAGATTCAGCTCCGAGATATGTGTTATCGTCTAAAATCTCGACCGCCGTCATCCAATTCGAGCTAAAATCGTGTGCGACTTCTTCAATCCTGCCGGATTCTCGCTGATACTGCAGCAGCGTTATCGACTTCATCAAATCACCAACGACGATCAAATTATCTTTCGTTTCAACCTTGAGTGCGATGATGTGTCCCATGTGAGAACACTCGTGCACTAACTCGCGTTTATTTTCTTTGGAAACGCCCCAGTTGAATAATTTCACCAGAGAATTGATACCGGCGAGTAGCTTACCGCAAAAGGCATTCAAATTGTACACCGCACCCCGGGTTTCTTTTTCACAGACGAGCGTGAGACTCTTTTGAAGCACAGACGAGGACGCGGAAGCGCGGCCGTCGCCGTGGTCATTCCCGTTGACAACAGCGTTTCCACCGCCACTCGACGATGTGTTCGAAACTTTGAAAACTAGTATGCGTCCTCGAGAAGATTCAGGCTCCGAATGAGGGTCCGCAAAAGCCGTTCCGACAACGAAATATATATCGTCGTCCCCGTCAAAAGAACACGAAATAATACTTGCATCGTTCTCGTTCGGTTCGAGGGGATATTTTGCCAAAGTTTCAAAAGTTTTATCGTCGAATAATCGCACGAAAAACTCTTCTTCTTGCCCAGGAACATCGCTCTCTTTCATGGTAAGCACCGCTAAAGTTTTTGTTTCCGGTTGATGCGCAATTCTACGAGGTTGTTCGCGCAGCGGAACCGTACGAATGTGCAATTTCTGAATATCATCGACGGCACCAATCGTCAAATGTTCGCCGCTGGCTAAAGCTAGCGCATCCGGAAAAGCGTCACAATTAAACGGTGCCACGTGCAAAACCTCGTTCAAGTTCACGTTTGAGTAGACGAGCTTCTTACTGTTGGAATATATAATCGTCGGCCGATCCGATCCCGCGAAGACATGCATTGAATGCTGAGACTTGAATAATTTCAGAGTAACCGGTTGCGTGCCAAGGGAAACAGATTTTCGATCACTCAACGCAAATCCTCCGGCTGAGCTCGAAGAATCGACGACGTTTGTTATTAAGTGCCCGTCACCGAGACCGGTGAGTAAATAGATTGTATCTTCGAAGAAGCAAAATAACGTCGACCTTGGAACGACATCGAGAGATAAATTTTCTGTGTGACAGACTTTCATCCCCGATCCTAATTCGACCAGCAAAACCTTCGTGCTCCACAATCCAACCGCACAGACGTTACGATCGCCGCACTGCGTTTTATCGATGCAAGATATTTCAGCATCGAAAGTCATTTTTCCAGTCTCTGAAATCTTCCCACCTTGAAAAGAAAGGTAATGAAGATTACCACCGACAGTGGCGACGGCTATGGTATTCTCTGACGCTGAACTGGCAGTTATAGGACTCTCGTCAGACGGCACCCATGAAGCGACAAGTTCTCCCGACGAAGCATCGCAAACGTAAACGCCTTTACTTGTGACTTGACAGATCACATTTCCAGAAATATTTGCACATTCAATCGTTTGGGAAGATGCGTCAAATCCTGGGAACACTGCCTCTTCCAACTCGTCGTTATCGTTTATTGCTAATATCCGCGTTTCCGCGATGAACGACACAATCAAATAGGAATCCAAAGGCATCGTTTCGTCCCGCTTGCACGAGTAGAGACCTTTAATCCCTGAGAGTGAAATCTGAGCCTGTTCTCGGATTCCGATTCCATTCCGAATAACGCGTAAAGATCCGCTCGTGCCTACCCCCGAACACGTGACGAGTTGACCTTGACCGTGACGCTCTAAATCCATGACGCAAAAGTCTACGATAGGACCAAGATTGGTAAACTCCTCCAAAACTTCGACGTAGCTTGGTAGTTCGTTCGAAGCTGACATCATGGTATTGACTTGTTCCGTGTGCAGTTTAATTATTTGGGAATCTCCATACGCGCTTCCAATGAAAACCACACTGTTGTCGAGATAACTCATTGCAGATGCCGAGGACGTTTTACCTAACCTTTCTATCGTCAACTTCGAAACAATGGAAGTGCTCATCGTCGATGTCGTGCCTTTGCTCAGCATCAACAGGTATAAATCGCCGTCTTCGTCCGCGATTAGAAATCTATCGACGAGCTGGTTCGAAACATTCTCGTCCGAAGGAATCAGACACGCTGAAGAAAACATGAGCAAATCTGGAGTAGTAATAGCTCGTACTAAAGCCGACGTAGACGACTTGTTCTCGCCGCGAAACATGACATTACTGTTTGCATTATTGCTCAACGTACTTGTAGCATTCTTCGTTGCGGTGTTGTTATTCTTGTTGTTGTTGTTTTCGTGGTCATCCATCGTTCCCGCGGGTTCATTTAAATACGCAATCGTTTCTTCGCCAACGACCACGCAACCTCCAATGGGAGAGGATAAAGCAAGCAGTTTCTTTGAGCCTATTTCAACTTCGCGCTGTTCAAATGGACCTGGTTCTAAATCTCTATCACGTAAGTTTACGCGATAAGTCGAGACGTGCCGTTCGTCCTTCACGTCTTTATGTAAAACCGCTATGACTGGCATTGAACTCAAACCGCCGCCCCCAGCGTTTTCCCGATTGATACTCCTCGTCAAGCTCGAAACGTTCGACGATGTTATATTCATGTCCGATGCGTTGCCGTTATTATTATTATTATTATTACCGTATTCACTCGCGTCTATTGCGATCCCAGATGTCGACGATGACGTCGACGGAAGAAAAACGAAATCCAAAACTTTGAGTTCGTTCAGGTTGGCGTTGAACGCTTGTAACAAGTTTCCGTTCTCATCGAACGGAATAAATTTTATTAAACCATCGTAAATGTGTAAAGCGATAACCCTGGCATTTCGATCGATATCGCCGAGCATGCCGTGTTCGACTGGTCGTCCAGTCAAATCGGAAACATCGCCACTCGAAACCGTTCGAAGCGTGTTGGTTGCCGCATCGTACGACAAAACGGCGAGCGAGTATCGGTCTTCCGTAACGACGACGAGACGACCTGGTATGTTTTCTCTGTCACCATTTTTTCTTCCTTCGCACAGCTTAAGCATAGCGATGCGTCCATAAACCGTCGTCTCCAGAACTGGTTCTAATCCTTCTTCGGTCAAGAGGTAAATCTCAATCCGATTGGATCGTGCAACTATCAAATTTTGTCTCTCCAAATGCGTGAAATGTCCCACGCATGAATAGGATACAGCCGTCGGTTTATGCGCGGTGACGACGTAATTAAAGACTTCAGTCGAGGGTAGGGATGAGGAAGAAGGCGATGAATGATGTTGAAGTCCTTCTTTCTCCGACGCATCCATCATCGTCGCATCGTCTGTGACTGACATCGTGTGTGACTTTTTGTGTGCGGGAAGTACGTACAGACAGAAAGAGGAGGAAGAAGGAAAAAAAACAAACAACAAGCATGCAGGAGAAATTTTACTTCTCGTCCTTCGTCTTCATAAAAGATGATGATGAAAGTGGTGTTGTTAATATTAGCGGTGGAGAACGCACGAAAAAAATGATGACGATGACGATGACGATGATGTCGCCGTTGAAAGCGTTGCAAAGTCAGACCTGTCGCTACTGTTCTTCTTCTTCTTCTTCTTCTTTTTCTTCTTCTTTTCGCGCTGCGAGAAAGCTAAAGAAAATGAAAACGTGTGCGACGAGACAGTTACTCAGGTGCAGCGGTAATAATGAAGAGAACGACGAACGAACGAAAACAACAACAAACAAAAACAGCAAAAACAAAAACACCATCACCAACAACGACGACATTAGATTGGATATACGCGTGACTGATGTTCAGTTGATTCTTGGCGAGATGAGTCTTTTATGGATTCTGGAGCTGATATCACGAGCTGTTCAAGTATCCATCTCTCCCGACTTTCCTGGCTGGCTGGCACCTATCGAATCACCCACACCAAATAGCATTGCTTCTATGATTTCAGCCACGGCGTGGAATTTTACCTGGATTGGATTTTCTGCAATGCTAGGTGCGTACGAACTGTCAGAGGATGACTATCCAGTCGTCGAGAAGGGACCAAAGACGCCGACGATGAAAGCTCTAGAAAAAGTCTGCTTGACGATGCTATTATACGCGCCAGCGCAGGCCTTTGGTGATGCGTTTAGTTTGCACGCCAATTTGCTCAATTTAGCTGCAACTCCACCTTTACTGATTCGCTTACCAACAACATTCGCATTTATATTTGCTTTTAGATTTTATGTTTTGTGTCATAGAGGAGAAGTGAACCGAGAAATCGAGGAGTCTGAATTCCAGTTGCTTTACGCGACTCTTTCAGTATCTCTATTGGCAACGTTGTGCGGCGCTATAACGCAAACGTCAAACCCGCAATTTCATATAGAGCTAGCACGGGAGATTTTTCAAATAGTTGAGTAAAATTAATTGTATTTATATTAGTATATTAAGAGTCGAAAGAGGCGCGGCCGGTGTTTTCGTTTACTATTATTTTTTCGATTTTGATTTCAGCGCAGAAGAAGGGGAAGAAGAAGAATCGCCATGAGACTTTGATACAGTCGACGGTAAAGCTCTGGCAAGAACATCGTCTACGCCTTCGCGTTTCGTCATTTTTGTAACCAAATGCCGATCTGGCCCACTACTCTCGCGTTTCCTTTCAACTTCTTTGTAATCGATGTACTCTCTATATTCCAACCGCATGTGAGGTGGTTCTGTCTTGGTTTTTGCCTCTTGAACGTTCCAATCGCGAGAGACACCCGGTAATCCCCTCTCTGACCAAACGCCTCTCAAGCGTTCGAGTTCTCTCGTTTCCAACCGCATTTTTTCCAGCATATCAACGTGTTCTTTATTGTTTTTGTCTATTCGCTTCTCAAACTCCAAAATCTTATTCTTTAACTGATCTCGTTCGTCATCTATTTCCGTTGCTCCAAACACTTCCGGACCTCTAGGGAGCCCCACTCGACGATCGTTTGTATCATCATAACCAATCATTTTTTTGATTTGAAAATAAAAAGTGCCGTATCAGAGGAGCAATATAAAGAGGACGATGATGATAACGACGATGCTGTGTGAAGACTTTAAACGCGCGCGAACTTTTGAAGTGTGTTTTTGTTTTGAGAAAGAGATTTTTGATCTCATCAGCGAAGGGAAAAAACACAAAGCAAGCGTTTTTTTTCTATTCTTCAGAATTATTATTATTACACAAATAATCGATACATCAAAATCCAATTCGCCATGACGTCCGACTCAGAAAGCGAAAGCGACGACGAAGAATACAACCAAGGACCCGACATTTTTGAAGCCGCGGCTGACGAAGAAATCAAGGAAGACCACTGGTGCGCGCGCTTTTCTTTTTCCTTTTTTCCCTGCTGTCAAATGCAAAAGGGCAATTCCATATTTTCTTCACTCATTCTCAAATTCTCTTCTCCTTTTTCATCGCGTAGGGAGTATCACATGCGCAAAAATATGAACGATGGCGCCGGAGACGCCGTTTATCGCAATCTGGCGTATAAAGCCGTGTGTAACTGCATGCCCGTGTGCAAAGAAGGGTGCATGAATCCGTATTGGATGTGGACCAAGAAATAAAAATCAAAACGAAAAAAAAACGTTTCGATGAAACGAGGATGGATTATGGATTCAATATGCTGAAACCACTCACATAATAAAAGAGTACCAGAGAGGGATTTTTAAGAAAAACAAACTTGTATTCGAATTATTATGTACATGAAACGCTCGAACACTCTCCGGATATCATCAGTCCCTGTGACGGATATTCACTCGTTCATGTCGTAGTAGGCGTACCTTCAACCGGATCGCCTCTGGAGTTTCGTCGCATGATTTCTCTGGCCAACTTTAATTGTCTCCCTATTACGAGTGCCGTCACTGTCCCAGTTCCCAACGCGCCGCGAGCAGTTCTTCCAACGCGCCTGACGTACTCTGATGGATCGCGCGGGAAATCAAACAATACCACGTGCTTAATTTTTTTACCGTCTAATCCTCGAGAAGCTCTGTCTGTACAAATTAATAATTGCGGCGTTGAGTCGTCGTCGTCGACGGTAAACTCGCCTCGCTGTTTTTCGCTCGAACTTCTTCGCCCGAGAAATTTGCGTAGATTCTCGTCCCTTTTCTCGCGGCTCAACGCGGCGTGATAGGGTAGCACTTTGTAACTGGCACCGTCTGGGTCGCTTCGGATGAGTAGATTTTCCAACTTACGGCAGGTTTCAATCTTATTGCAAAACAGTAACGTTCGCGACGCCGATTTCTTCTTGCTCGTTTTAGCAGTAGTTCCAGCGGTAGACGGGAGTATGTCGTCCCTCAAAATTTTCATGAGCGCGGCATATTTACGATAAAACCCGCTTTGTTCGTCCGAGACGTCACCACCAGAGCAGTCGACGAGCCGCTCTAGCGTACCCGCAGACGGGCGATGTAATCCTGGTCCCTGAATAACGCGAATATCTTGCGGGTAAAAGAACTGCTTAAGTTCGCGCAAGACTTGATCGGGAATCGTTGCCGTTACCAACACGAATCGCGTACTTGTTGGATTGGCAAGATCTTTAATCGGTTTGATTTGAGACGCGAATTCAAACGCATCTCCCAGTAGTACATCGCATTCATCCAAAATAATGCTATCTAAATCATCCAACTCCATTCTACCCGTTTCACACAAGTACCGAATGCGTCCTGGAGTTCCAATTACGATGTCAACGCCACTCTTTAAAGTTTTTGTTTGCGTCAACGTAAACTTCGCGGTCAAATCGCGAGTTGATTGTTCTGCGCGGTTAATTTTTGTTCTATCAGAAGCACCACCAGTCGCAATCATCGATCTCGTTCGGACGCCACCTTTCGAAAGTTCTTTGACAACTTCAGTTACTTGTCTCGCCAATTCCGAAGTTGGAACTAAAACGAGCGCGCGTGGACGCTTCGAAACACTCATTCCAGAATCTCGTTCGAGCCGCTCTAACCTTTGAAGAAGTGGTAATAAGTAGCTCAACGTTTTACCACTCCCTGCTTGGTCGGCGAGTAGAACATGATTCGCACCTTCATCGTCATTTGCCACAGAGCTCTCCTCATCGTAGGAGTCACTATGATCGTGAAGGAGTATCTTGAAACTTTGCGCTTGTATGTGTGAAGGACGTGAAATGTTCATGCGGCTTTCGAGAGCATTGACGATCAATTCTGAAGCTCCAATATCTTTGAACTTTGCACCGGAGTAGAAAAAATACTCATCCGGGTCGTCCGGCTCTCGAACAAACATTTCTGGCTCAAAATCATCTTCGACGTATTTAGCGAGTAATGTGGGCACATATTCTCGCGCCTCATCGTTTTGGTCACCGTACGGCCCATTATCTGATCTATTTTGTCGCCTTGAGTCTACAAGATCGTCTTCTAATCCTTCTAGCACCCAATCTTCAAATTCATCCTCGGACATTGCGTTGGTATTGGCGGACCTTTCTTCGTCGGCGTCGTCGGCGTCATCGGCGGCAAAACCTCCTCGGTTTCTCGTTTCTCGAGCACTATTGAGGAACGAAGGCGACGGTCGATCGAGAACACGCATCATCGCGGGTGCCGAGAACCTGTCGTTGTGTGCATGATTCTTGTCATCTTCTTCTTCTTCTTCTTCTTCGTCGTCGTCGTCGCCGTCAAAATTGTTATACCTGCGCTGAGAATTGGTAGCGCTTGAAAACGAAGGTGTTGGGACGTAATTCTTGTCAATTGACGCTTCTACTTTAACTTCGCGGTCGTCTATTCGCATCCCTGGTCCAATTTCTACGCATTCCGCGCAGGATGTCTCGTCTTCAAAAGTTACGAAACCAAAGCCTCTCGATTGGCCGGTTTCTCTGTCCAAGACGACGCGAGCGTTTGCGACGTAGCCAAAACGTTCCATAGCTCGACCTAAGCTCTCGTCTGTCGTGCTGTAGGAGAGGTTGCCTACCATAACTTTGAATGGGTTTATATTTCCTTCCCTCGAGTTGCTTCTGTTATTGCTGCTAAAATTTTCATTTCTATCTCTTCGTTGTCCTTCCCCGTAACGACCTCTTCCCCGGCCGCCGATTCTTCCTCCTCTGCGTCCTCCTCCTCGTCCTCCTCCTCCGAATCGCGCGCTTCCGCGTCCTCTGTCGAAGTCATCTCTCCTGAAATCTCTGTCCCCATTGCGTCTGCCATCGAATTCTCGCGCTCCTCTGTCTCCTCCCCTCATTGTTCGTCGTCCATCTTCTCTCCAAGAAGAATTGTTTTGATGTTGTTGGCGCCTGTTGTTGTTGTTATAAAAATCCCTGTCGCCGTCGCCGCCGCCGACGCCGTCTTCGTCAAAGTTTCTCGGTTCACCAAACTTTGCCGTCGTCGATATTCTTCTCCCTTTGTTTCTGCGTTTAGCGTTGCTCTTATTTACGCGCGGCGGCAGAAAGCGAGGAGCCGCGCGGAACGAGTGATGCGCACAACAGGTATACATCTCTTCTCAATCGAAACACAAGTAAAAACAACTGCGAAAGAAAACTGGTGCTTTTTTTGTGAAGATGCTCTTTTTTTTCTCCTCCTCATGATTTTAAGACGTGAAAGACGACAAATAAAATCATCTCAACGACCGGGAAACGGACTTGGTCGTGAGAGCTTTTTCGTCTCAAGTTTCTCGCGAGAGAGAAAGAGAGAAAGAGAGAATTGATAAGGATAGGAATAGAGACGCACGACGCGATGTCGTTGTCGTTGTCGCGGGCCGTCGCATCAGCGCTCGGACAATGCCTTGTCAGTCATCAAAAGCATCAACGACGCGAAGGAAGAACGAAGGAGGTTGTTAGAAAAAAAACTTCCTTTTTGTTCTCTTCAGCTGATGGAAAGATAAAGAAGAAGAGGACGATGGAACGCAAGAGCGATAGGATATCGACTGGTGCATCTTCATCATCGTCGTTTGAACCTGTGATAGTTGATATTGGCGATGGCACCAACGATAATAACGATTTGAGCAAAGGAGGAGGAAGAGGAGGAGGAAAAGGAGGAGGAGGCAGTTGGTTCGGAGGAAGTAATAAAAAAAGAGAGGACGACGACGACGACAACGATGATTACAGCGATAGATTCAACGGATTATTCAAGTTTCTTCTCCTCGCTTTACTTTTTAGACAAGCCGTGATATCTGCGCTCGATAAATTGCACGAACCGTCGTACGACGATGCTAATAATACAGAAGAAAATGATGGCGACCAACAACAACAACGAAAGCGAAGAGAGAAGAAGAAAACGAGCGCCTGCGCGATTGTCATTCCGGCGTTGAACGAAGAGGAAAATATAGAGCTTTTGCTCGTACAAATACATGCGTTGCGACCGCAACCATCCGAAGTGGTCGTTGCCGTGGGAGATTCCACGGACAATAGTGCCAAAGTAGCTGAGAAGTACGGCGCGAAAGTAGTGCGAGGCAAACGAGGTAGGTCGCGACAAATGAACGCCGGCGTCCACGCTCTCTCAACACATCCGAAGAATGTCTTGTTTCTACACGCAGATACGATACCTTTTCCGGATATTTTGAATGTAGTTGATGAGACAATGAGAGATGCAAAGGCTATCGTGGGAGGGTTTATTTCGCTCATCACGACTGATAAGAAAACGTACTGGGCGATGTCTTATCACAACGTCTTCAAATCAGATTTCTACACGGCTATTTTATATCCGAAAAGATACGTGCTCGGATTGAAACTTTTGTTTGGCGACCAAGGTATATTCTGTAGACTAAATGATTTTGAAGCCGTCGACGGATACGATGAGACTTTGCCCATCATGGAAGATGCAGATTTATGTGTTCGAATGCAAAAATACGGGTGCTCTAAAAAAAAAAGTACGACGAGCTGCGTGCGTTTAGTGGATAGGGTCATCACGACCAGTGGAAGACGCATCGAGAGCATGGGTGGCAATCTGAAGTCGACATTAGTACACTTTCTTATTGGTGGGGCATGGGGCATATTCAAAGTAAAAGGTGACGGTTTATTGTGGCTGTATGAAAGGTTCTACGGATGGAATGAAAGAGGAGAAAAATCGAAACAGGAAAAGAAGAAGAGGAGAAAATGATGCTTGGTGATGAACGTCATCATATGTGTAAGTAGTAGTAGTGGTAGTGATAGTAAACTGTAGCAGTATTATAGCGTTCAAAAGCAATTGTATAGCATGAGATCACCTCAGTATTCTATTTATTCCGCATGGAAGTCGATTTTTCCGTAGTTTCGCCCACGACGACAATTATCAAGTCGTCTTCATCTGGCGCTGCATCGGTCTTTTCGTCAACTTTTTCGTCTCCTTTCGGAGCGCTCGATGATTCGTCTTCTTCCTCGACCTTCGATCGCGAAACCAATTCGACTGGCTTTTGTTGCGCAGGCATTCCTAAAATTTCGCGCATTTCGCTTCCAGTCAGCGTTTCCTTTTGAAGCAATGCTTCTGCCAACTTGCGTAAATCTTTTTCGTTTTGTTTCAACATCTTCGTCACTCGCGTGTGTGACTGCTTCAAAGAAGCAATGACTTCCTCGTCTACGGATTCTTCCAGTCGCGTGGAAGCTCCTCTAGATTCCTTTCCACGGAGGTTTCCGACGTTCAGTACGCCAACTTTGTCGCTCATCCCAACCTCTGAAACCATGTAATGCGCTAATCTCGTTGCTTGTTGTAAATCGTTGAGAGCGCCCGTCGTAACCTCATCTTGGCCAAAAATGATTTCTTCTGCGACTCGACCGCCGAAGCACACATCTAATCGCGCCAAAAGCTGACGTCTAGAGATGGAAGTTTCATCCTTGTCCGGCAATTGTGTGACCATACCGAGCGCTTGACCTCTTGGCACAATCGTCGCTTTGTGCACCGGCATCGCACCTTTTGTTTTTAGAGCAACCAAGGCGTGCCCAGCCTCGTGATACGCGGTAAGTTTTCTATTTTCCTCGCTCAGTACGGCGGATTTTCTTTCCGTTCCCATCAAGATGCGATCTTTTGCCCATTCCAGCGTTTTTAGCGTGATTGAAGTTTCATCCGTCACCGCCGCTCGCACCGCCGCAATGTTGACGAGGTTCGACAACTCGGCTCCGGATAATCCGGAAGTTCCTCTAGCTAACGCGTCGACATCGACGTCTTTCGCGACAGGTTTATCGTCCAAGTAGTGTTTGAGAATATCTCTGCGTCCTCCGATGTCTGGATTTGGCACGTGAACGGTTTTATCGAACCTACCAGGTCGCGTAAGCGCTGGATCCAAACTCTCGGGTAAGTTGGTCGCCGCCAGAACGATGATACCATCGTTTTGTTCGAATCCATCCATTTCGGTGAGGAGCTGGTTCAGCGTTTTGCGTCCCCCAGACTGTGATTCCCACGACTTGCGCGATGTTCCTACTGCGTCAATTTCATCGATAAATACGATGCACGGAGTTTTCTTCTTAGCGGCGGCAAAAAGTTGTCGCACCCGTTTTGATCCGACGCCAACGAACATCTCTTCGAACTCGGAGCCAGAGCGATAGAAAAACGGAACATCCGCCTCACCCGCGACCGCTCTGGCTAGCAAAGTCTTACCAGTTCCCGGCGGTCCTGTGAGCAAAATGCCCTTCGGTAACTTTCCTCCGAGACGCGTGAACTTATCCGGATTGCGAAGATACTCGACGACTTCTTGCAATTCACCTTTGCATTCGTCGCAACCGCGAACGTCTTTAAATGTTTTTTTGTTCTTCTCGGGCATCGTATCTTTATCGTATTGTTTCGGAGCGAAGGAAGGAGTGCCCGAGTCACTTTCCTCGTCGTCCTTCTTTACACCACCGCTGCCTGAACTCGTCGGCGGATGCAATGAAGACGACGAAGACGACGACTTGCCCAACGAGGATGACGACGAAGACGAAGGCGAGGACGTCACTACAGTGGTAATTTTCATGGTAGCAAAGTAGCGACGAAGGAGATATGAACCCGTCCATGAAATGCACGATACGACACCAACGAACATAAACATATTTCCAAAGAAACCTTTGACTTTCCCGACTTTTGAGATGTTGCCGCCTTCTACGACTACGTGGATGGGCGTACTCGCTCGTCCAAACCGAACGGTTCGGGCCATCTTCAAAGATTTATCCGGATCCGCGCGTTCGCTCAAATCTTTCAAAAGCAGCGGCAGCGAGTCTCCTCCAATCTCCATCGGTTGGTAAGTTGTCGCCGTAGAAGATCTCGTCAAATGCGGAGGGGGCTTTGGAATGGTTGAAGACGGCAAATCACTCTTCGCGTCGCCTTCTCCATCTTTCGTTTTTTCGTCTTTGTCCTCAAGCTCCGACGTCGTTTTCGAGCAAGAAGAAGTTGCTCCTTGATGCTCGAAATATTTATCCATTCTTTGTGATGATATCAACGCAGCCATGTACGCGGTCACACTTCTTGGTCCACTCGCGTATTTTCTCGATTCAAACCGTTCGATAATTTCTTCGACCCGTCCGAAGCGATGCAGTTCGAGCATCAACTCGTCTTGCTTTTTGTGGTCCGCAAACTTTTCATTCGCCTCGCCGTATAGTTTCTCCCACTTTGATTTGCGGTCCAGGAAAACCCGCACGTGCGATATGAACGGTAAATTGAGCGCGAACGTTTTCGTCTGAACCAACGCGTTTTTTATTTTCTCGCTCTTATTCGTGTGCTCGTTTTCCATCTTCCCCTTCTTCTTTCCTTCTTTTTCTTCTTCTTCCTTCTCCTCCTCTTCTTCTTCGTTTCTCGTTCCGGTACTTTTCGTCGCGCTAAATTTAAAAGCCGTCGCTGAGGACGAAGATTCCGTTTCAGAGTTATCCTTTTCTCCTCCATTCACCACGTCTGATCGTTCACTTTCGACCACGACTTCTTCTTCTCGCCGAACGTCTTCGTCGTTCAAAGCTCTCTCGTCTTCATCTCGGTTCGTACTTCGTGCAACGACATCCAATTGTTTCTCAGGACGAGAAGAAGAAGAAGAAGAAGAAGAAGGAACTGGTGAAAAGCGCTGGCATGGATGATACCGCCGCCGTCGCCGACGTATAGATGACGTCGGAGACGCTCCCGTCTTTCCAGATATCATCGATTGGAACGCGACGACGCTACTCATCGCGCGCGTGTTCTTCTTTTCTTGTACTTCTTTTCTCTTCTTTTCTCTAGAAGCTTCCCTTTTCTGCAAGATGATTATTTTGAGGGCAAAAAGAAAAATTCGGACGAAAACAAATCAATTCCACAGACAGAATCCATACAAACAGAAAAAGAAGAGAAGAAAGCAGAGAAGGGTTTGTTTTGCTTACCTTACTCTCTTCCCGTCGTCCTCGTCGTCTTTATTTACGTCGTCGTCGTCTTCTTCTTCTTCTTCTTCTACTACTNCTACTACTACTACTACTACTCTCCACCTTCCTCACTTTCTTCTTCAGTTCTTTGTCTTCTTCTTCCATCTCCTCCTCCCCGAGAAGAAGCGCGCGGCTTTTTCCTTTTCTTGTTGGAAAGAGGCAACCTCTTCTTATTATTATTAGTAGTAAGAAAAAGAAAAAAGATGCCGAGAAGAGATCAGGAAGCGCTACTGTTGCAGAACAGCATCGCCGAAGAAGAGAGCTCCATGGGAACGCAAATACCTCTGGCGAAGTCCACGAGCGTAACGCTCTTCCAACACCACCACCAAGGAGAGGGAGAAAAACAACAACAATTTCTTGGACAAAATTTGGAGGAGCGGGACAGTCTGGTTTTAGTCGTCAACGATCACCAAATCGCGGCAGAGAAAGACGGAGATTTGGAAAAACCACTTCGCACGTGCTCGACGCCAGATTGCACCGGCATCCAAAAAAGATCTTGGTACAAGTCTAAAATCCTCGTCGGAAACGATATGTGCCAGTCGTGCTACAAAAAGGAGAGGTTGGTTCTCAGTAATCGGATTTGCAACGACTGTCAAACGACGCAGACGCACTCGGATTGGTACAGGTCGAAAGTCGTCAAAGGCACGTACTTGTGCGATAAGTGCTACTATGTAGAGTTACTGAAAGTGCAAAATCGAGAATGCAACGACTGTGGATCCTCGAAAACCTCCATCGCGTGGTCGAAAAGTAAGAGATTTCCGGGCAAGTTTGTCTGCCAGCGATGTTATGTTCGAGAAAAATTGGCGCTCACTACAAAAACGTGTTATTTGTGCAAATCTGACAAGACTTCGTCTAAATGGATCAAGTCGAAGGTTATCCTCGGCGCGGATTTATGTGTCAACTGTTACAACAAAGAAAAGTTGTCGCTCTCCAACAAACAGTGCGGCGTGTGCGCCTCGCGAAAGAGTTCGATGGCGGGTTGGTACAAATCCAAGAAAACTCCCGGCGTCGACTTGTGTAACTCGTGTTATAAAGTGGAGCGCAATTCAATGGCTAATAAAGTTTGTAACGATTGCAAAACCACGAAGACCTCGCAATGGGCAAAGTCGAAGACGACCGTCGGCGTGGATTTGTGCTTGAAGTGCTATTCAAAGGAGAGGTCGCTTTTAAAGACACTGACGGCTGCGGCTACCGGACAGACGAACGAGTGATATATCGCCCTGCGTCAAGTCGGCGGGGTTGGGAAAAAGAGATGGTAGAAATACCGATCGAGAAAAAATTGGAATTTTGTAGTGAAAAGAACTCACTACCAGTACTACATACCAGTATATAATAATAAAGATTGATAATAAAGATTGATAATAATAAAAATAATAATAACATGATGCAAACTATGAAAAGAGGAACGAGAAGGAGGTTTGTTAAACTACGCGGGACTTAGCATGCGTTCAGCTCACGTCTCGTCGCGAGGATGATGAGCGCGAGTTTCGCACAAAGTCACCTGAGCATTCAAAAAATGTAATACAAAATGTTAAAATTACACATGAAATATCGTACAATACACAACTTATTCGTTCATTAATCATTGATCTCTCTTGTACTCTCCAAGGCAGGCGAGGTTTACGTATGATGACAAAAAACTCGAAAACCTGCCTCTTCTTTTTAACTTCATCTGGGGGCGTTCCTCGTCTGAGCTGCTGCTGCTGCTGCTTTCTTTGCTGCTTTCTGCTCTGGAGTTTTTCCTTCTCTTCCCGACCCCTGCCCACCCGCTATGCAGCACCCAAACAATGACTCTTGCAACTGCACGAACCAATCTTTCTCTTCTTCGACGACGGTCCCCTCGTTTGCCGCTGCCGTAGAAGGTCGTTGAATGCGACGCGTTGGCGGCGTGCTCGCTGTAGGCGTGACGTTGTTTTGTGCTAAAATTCTATCAATCATACCGCCGGAGGTGTCGAATGGATTATCCGACGCGAGCTCAAATTCTGGCTCCAACTTTTGTTCGTTACCGGCAAAGTCCACGTTCCTCGAAGAAGTCGTCACCGGTGCGTCTTTTGATAAGCCCCACCTTTCGCGATGTTTTCTATTTTCTCGAGCAATCAACGCTTCTTTCTTTCGCTCCTTTGCCGCTTGTAAAAGTTTGTAGTCTTCTTCTGCCGTACTTTTCGAGAGTTCGGCTATTCTTTCGTCTTCCTCTTTCTTCAGTTCCGACTCGATGGCTAACGCTTCTTTTTGGGCGAGTTGAAGCGCTTTTCTCGTGTTATGCTTCCTTGACGTCGAGGAGGCGCCGACAGATCGTCCATCGGTGCGCCTCGAATTCGTTCCAGTGCGTTTACTCGTGTCTCGACTTTGTCTATCGTCCGATAACACGGAAGAGATATCGAGCTCGCTCGCATTTCGTACGCTTCCTCTGTTGTATCTGCTGCTGCCGTGCGCGTTATTATTTTCCACGTCGTCTTCCGGGTCTGAATCGATGGCTAGATCTTCCAACGTCAGCTTTTCGAGCTCTTCTTGCGTCATTTGATTTCCGTTCATCCTTTGTCCGCCTCCATTTCCTCCTCCTCTTTGCGTCGTCGTGGCGTGACTGTACAGCGAGGACTTTTTCGGAGTCCCCACGCTTTTTATTTTCCCCGTTTTCTCGTACGATTCTCGGTCTCTAATTCGCTCTTTAATAACCTCTTCCTCGTACTTCGCGCGCTCGTACTCTTCCTCCGCGGGGTCTACGTGAGAGCGTACGTTATCGTTTACATCCCCTCGGAATGATTGTAACGTCAACGGCGACTCTGGAGAGACATTTTTCGTGCCCTTCCCGGATTCGTCTTTTGCGTGAGCAGCGTGTCGTCGAATTCGATCGAACGCGTGCGTCTTATTATTCCCTTCTCCTTCTTCACCTCCGAAAGCGCCGTCGTCCTGTTCTGCCGCTCTCGAGGCAACGCGATGCGACGACATTGTCGTTCAAATATCTTCTCTACGAAACGATTTGATATACACACGCGCACACAGCAGCGGGACAATTTTCTTGTGCGCGGTTGTCGCGTCAATTACGTCTGAATTCTCTCTCTGTTAATTGTGTGTTGTTTTGTGGCAGATTATCAGAAGAGCAAGAATTTTTTTGTTTTGTGCACATGTGAATTTTGTTGGGTTTTTGCTTTCTCATCGCTCTCTCCCGTATAATAATCTCGCACGACGACGACGACGACGAAGACGACAAAGAGGAAGAAGTAGTTTCTAGAAGAAGAAGAAAAAGAATAAAAGCGCGCGTAAACACACGACGCACTCATCAAAGTAAAGAAAAAGAAGAAGAATATGTTGACAGCACCGGTGTCACAAACTA
>JGI20151J14362_10000559_pt1 | contig 27163 bp, 28 predicted proteins | sample COG_01_FD_14362 | JGI IMG/M metagenome (IMG submission 14362)
ATCTAATTGATTATAGAACATGTAAGCTAAATTTATATTGACAAATTTATTCTTGAAGATACCCATTGATTGGTTGGCGAATTTGTATAATATTTATTAAATATTAATTAGGAGACATTGAATGAAAATAGCTATTCTAGGCGGGACAGGATCNTTGGGTAAAGGGTTGGCTTCAAGATGGATTAAGGCTGGACATGANGTGCTTATTGGCAGCCGTGATTTNCCTAAGGCTCAAGAAATTGCTGTGCAATTAGGNTTGGAAAGTTCGTCTGGAATGTTGAATATTGATGCTGCTAAAATCTGTGAACTTGCATGCTTAACTGTGCCATTTGCGCATCAAGAATCAACTTTAATCAGCATTGATGATGGTTTGCAAAATAAGATAATGATTGATGCAACTGTNCCACTTATGCCTCCAAAGGTTATGAGAGTTCAATTGCCTGAAATAGGTTCCGCGGCATTAAATGCTCAATCAATTTTGGGTGAAAAAACTACTGTGGTATCTGCTTTTCAAAATATTTCAGCTGAATTGCTACAGACCGATGCTGAGATTGATTGTGATGTTTTGGTTGCTGGAGATTTTCTTGATGCTAGAAATACCGTAATTGAACTAGCAGCCGATGCTGGTTTGACTGGTTGGCATGCTGGGCCATTATGCAATTCAGTTGCTGCTGAAGCCCTAACTTCAATATTAATTGCGATCAATAAAAAACACTCACTTGCACATTCAGGCATCAAGATCACAGGCCACTAACAAGAGAAGTATTATCAGTTCTATTAACCTCATTGCTCTAGAGACACTTCCGCTTATTCAGCCAGGACAAGATGTATCCAAAGAAATCATCGATGCTATAACCTCTGAATCAATTTCAATTGACGATGGAGATGTCATAGCAATAGCTCAAAAAATTATTTCTAAATCAGAAAATAGATATCTGGACATCTCACAATTGAACCCCTCAGAAGAGGCAATAACCTTATCTACAAAAATTGATAAAGATCCAAAGTTTATTCAAGCAATCTTAAATGAATCGCAAAAGGTAGTCCGCTATCGAATGGGGGTGCTAATTGTTGAGCATAAATTGGGATTTATTCATGCAAATGCAGGAATTGATAGATCTAACATCGATCAACTTAAAGATACAGTCTTGTTGCTGCCAGAAAAGCCTGATGAATCTGCAAAGAAGATTTCAGAAACTATATCTCAACATTTTCAAAAAAATATTTCTGTAATTATCACGGATACCATGGGTAGACCTTTTAGAAATGGAATAGTAGGTTTTACGATAGGGAGCCATAACATTGAATGTCTTTTAGATGAACGAGGAAAAAAAGATCTTTATGATAATGAGCTAAAAGTAACTCAAATAGGTATTGCTGACGAATTAGCAGCAGCAGCTTCATTATTGATGGGTCAGGCTGCACAAAAAAAACCCGTTGTATTAATTAAAGGCTATAAATTTAAACAAAATAATCTTAGCGACTCTCGATCTTTAATTAGAAGCGAAGAAGAGGATTTGTTTAGATGAAAAATTATCTGCTATTGTGCGGAGGTGTTGGAGGAGCCAAGCTTGCCTTGGGATTTAAAAATTCAATGGATCCAGCTAGCTTAACTATTGCCGTCAACACTGGAGATGATTTCACGCATTTTGGTTTAAGAATCTGTCCCGATCTTGATACGGTGATGTATACCCTTGCCGGTGAATCCGATACATCAAAGGGCTGGGGAAGAAAAGATGAGTCATGGAATATGCTTTCAGCTTTGTCTGATATGGAAGGAGAAACATGGTTTCAACTTGGAGACAAAGACTTAGCGACCCATATTCAAAGAACATATTTGATTAATTCAGGACAATCTCTTACAGAAGCAACACATGATTTATGTGAGTCATTCAATCTGCCGAAATATATTTTTCCAATGAGTAATCAATCTGTTGAAACTTATATACAAACAAAAAATAGGCTGCTTTCATTTCAAGAATATTTTGTTAAATTGAAATGCGAACCACCTGTAACTGATTTTGTTTTCAAGGGGCTTGATAAGGCAGATTTTAACAAAGACCTTGATTTATCAATTTATGATGAAATTATCATATGCCCATCAAATCCCTACGTAAGTATTAATCCAATGCTTCAGTTACCCAAACTAAAAAACTATTTACATGATTATTCACATAAAGTTACAACCATAAGTCCAATTGTTAATGCTCAGTCATTAAAAGGACCAACAGCAAAAATGATGCAAGAACTAGGCCAAGAAGTATGCGTAAAAACCATTGCTAAATTTTATAAAAATTATTCACAAAGGATTTTTATAGACTCATCTGATGTAAGTGAGTCTGATGCATTAAATGATCTAGGTTATGAGGTGCATATTACCGATTTAATTATGAACAGTCTTGATAAAAAAAATGCACTTGCTAAGACTATCATTGATGAGCTTGAATCAAAATAAATGAATGTCTCTGCATTTATACCGATTAAAAAGTTTTCGTCTTCAAAGAATAGACTGGCAAATATTATAAGCTCATCTGAACGAGAAATTTTAGCTGCCTCAATGGCAAAGAAAACCATTGATACTTTAAACAATTCTAAAATCTGTGATTCAATAACAGTTGTTACAAATGACAGTAACTTACACTTAGACCATTCAACTTCATATTTCACAAACTCATCATTAAACGATGGTTTAAATGAAGCCATTTATGAACAAACAACCAATGATGTTATTTTAATCATGCATGCGGATCTTCCTAAAATAAATGAACGAGATCTTCATGAGTTAGCTCATTCCTTTGACATGAAAAAAGTCAGTATTATTTCTGATCTTTCGAGGCAGGGTACAAATTGTTTGATGTTTAATTCAGCAATTTCCTTTGATCTAAAATTTGGACTCAATAGTTACAATCTTTTTATGCATGAATTTAAAAATAATGGATTAAATTATCAGGATATTTCAATTGAAAGCCTTCAAGATGACCTTGACTCCGAGGAGGATTACTTCAAACTAATTAAATACATTAACACTTAGATCGTTGAAAATTCTAGAACAGTCAAACCAAACCTTAAAGCAATTAATTGCTTCGGGATCAATTGAATTTTCTAAATTAAGTTCCTTAGCTAATATTTGTTTATCAGATGCTTTGATAAAAGCTTCCTACGATAAGAAAACAACAAATTATAAAAAATTATTAACCTATTCTCCAAAGGTTTTTATCCCCTTAACATTTTTATGTCGAGATGTTTGTCATTACTGTACCTTTGCTCAAACTCCTAAAAAAGTTGAATCACCATATTTATCAATTGACCAAGTCATCTCAATTGCTAAAGAGGGTGAGGCTAATGGTTGTTATGAAGCTTTATTTACTCTAGGTGATAAACCAGAATTGAGATATAGAGCAGCAAGAGAGTGGTTGTTAGATAACGGTTATGAGACAACAAATGATTATTTGGCTGCATGTGCTGAAGCAGTATTAAATGAGACATCTCTCATACCACATTTAAATCCTGGTTGTTTGACTGTTGATGAAATTACCAAACTTAAACCCCTAAGTGGTTCTATGGGTTTAATGGTTGAGTCTTTATCATCTCGACTTACTGAAAAAGGTAACCCACACTATGGATCTCCTGACAAAGATCCTATTTTTAGAATTAAAACATTGGAGGAAGCTGGAAGACAGAAGGTTCCTTTTACCACTGGAATATTAATAGGAATAGGTGAAACAAGGTTGGAGCGCTTAGAGTCATTGCACAAAATAGCTGCATTGCACCTTACATACAATCATATCCAAGAGGTTATAGTGCAGAATTTTAAAGCAAAGCCTAACACTTTGATGGCAAATGCTAGCGAACCATCATTTGATGAGCTTATGTGGACAATTGCAATGGCCAGATTGATCTTGCCTGGTGATATTAGTCTGCAGGTCCCGCCCAACTTAAATTCAGATTATATTAAACAACTATCTCAGTCTGGAATAAATGATTTTGGAGGAATATCACCAGTTACTAAGGATTATGTAAACCCAGAGGCACCCTGGCCTGAAATAGAAAAGCTAAATCAAATAGCCTCAATTTCAAATCAATCTCTAGAACCAAGAGCAACTTTGTATCCAAAGTATTTTACTGATCTTGATACCTTTTCAACACCCAGAATATCTTCCAAGCTACTTCAAATAACTGATTCTCAGTCTCTTATTCGCTCTGATTTCTGGAGGTCGGGAATTAGCAATAAAATACCTTCATATCCCGATGCTGTATTTAATTCTAGTATTCGTCAAACGATTAAAAAAGTTGAAAAAAATCCATCTATTGAAAATATACAGCAGCTCCTTGAGATATCAGATAATGATTTTAAATATGTGACTGATTATGCAAATGATGTTAAATCACAAATACATGGATCAGATATAACTTTTGTTATTAATAGGAATATTAACTATACAAACATCTGCTCTTTCAAATGTAATTTTTGTGCTTTTTCCAAAGGCAGGGGGCATGATGACCTAAGAGGCAAACCATATAATATTTCACACGAAGAGATTATTCGCAGAACAAACGAAGCAGTTGATAGAGGTGCTACGGAAGTCTGTTTACAAGGTGGAATACATCCCAAATATTCTGGTGAAACCTATCTTGAAATTGTGAAGGCTATTAGATCAGCTTCACCATCAATTCATATTCATGCCTTTTCTCCTTTAGAAATTGATCATGGTAGAAAAACTTTAAATATTTCTACTAAGGAGTTTCTTCAAGAGTTACAAAAAGCAGGCTTGAACTCACTACCAGGAACGGCTGCAGAAATTTTGCATGATGATATAAGAGAAATTATTTGCCCCGATAAACTTACTAGTAAACAATGGATCGAAATTATCGAAACTGCTCACTCTGTTGGATTGCCTACAACATCAACAATGATGTTTGGTCATATAGAGAGAACAGCCCATGTTGCTCATCACTTGTTAGAGCTTTTAAACCTTCAAAAGAGAACTAATGGTATAACAGAATTTGTTCCTTTGCCCTTTGTTGCAGATGAGGCACCAATATTTAGGCGCGGCAAAGCTAGACCTGGACCCACATTTAAAGAAACAATTTTGGTTCATTCTGTTGCAAGAATTTTATTTCAAGGTCAAATTAATAATATTCAAGGTTCTTGGGTCAAAATGGGTCTTCCAGGGCTAAAATTTTTATTATCTTCAGGAATAAATGACATCGGAGGGGTATTGATGAATGAATCAATTACAAGATCTGCAGGTGCTTCTTTCGGTCAGGAACTCCGATTGGAGGAGGTTGTGGGAATTGCAAATGAATTAAACTTAAATTTACACCAAAGAAATACATTGTATGATTCTTTAAATAACAATCTTCAAGACTTAATTAGCTTGCAGTCGATCCCTCTCATCTCAATAAATAATGATTATCATCAACCTAAACAATTAATTAATATCACATGAAAACTAAACTTTTACATTTATCAGTCATTTTAGTTGGTTACATAGCATGTATTTATTCTATGCTTTTTACTTGGAACCTTTTTCCTGAATCATCGTTAATATTTAAAGTATTTGTTTGTCATATTGAAGCCACAATTTTTATATATTTTTTAAGTGTGATTTTTAAAAACTCTAGTTGGTATGATGCATTTTGGTCAGTCATCCCCGTCGTTTTAACCATCATGTGTTGGGCAGATATTTCTTCTGCAGGAAACGTTCAAAGAGCATTTTTAATGCATGCATGTTTATTGTTTTGGGCCATCCGATTAACCTATAACTGGATGAGATCTTGGGAAGGCTTTTCGCATGAAGATTGGCGCTACATCATGATGAAGGGGAAAACAAATAATAAATTTCAATACTTCATAGTAGATTTTGGTTCTATACATCTTATTCCAACGCTTTGTGTTTTCATGGCATTACTACCAATGATTTATGCTCTTGCTTATTCGGGTAACGAATTAAATAATCTAGATATTTTGGCGGCTTTTTTGGCTATAGCAGCAGTTATCATCCAAATTGTTTCTGATCAGCAAATGTATAATTTTAGAAAAAATCTTTCTGAGCCTAAAACTATGAAATCAGGCCTATGGTATTACTCACGTCATCCTAATTATTTTGGTGAAATCTTATTCTGGTTTAGTTTGTATGTTTTTGCTCTTGCATCTAACCTTTCTTTTGCATGGCTGTTGATTGGATCAATTATTATGTATGCTTTAATAGCAATCGCATCCGTTTCGATGATGGATAAACGTTCATTAGAAAGAAGACCAGATTTTCAAGAGTATATGGATTCAACTCCATCAATTTTTATAAACATTTTAAAAAAAGGATAATCAGTGAAAAATTTTTATACATTTATTTTTTTAACTTTTATGACTTTCTCAATATCTGCTGATGAGTTAAAAAATCAGCTGGAGAGAGATCTTCAGGGGGTTATGACTAAGGTTGTTGATTGGAGACATTATTTTCACCAAAATCCAGAACTCTCAAATAGAGAATTTAAAACACAAGAATCTATAGTAGAAGCTTTAACAGAAATGGGTCTTCAACCAAATACTTCCTTTGGTATTACAGGTGTTACAGCTTTTATTAGAGGTCAAAATCCAGGTCCCTTGATTGCTCTAAGAGCTGATATTGATGCCTTACCGGTTACCGAAAAACTCAATCTACCTTTTTCTTCAAAAGTTAAGACCACTTATCAAGGCAATGAAGTTGGTGTTATGCATGCATGCGGTCACGATGCACACATCGCAGTATTGCTCGGTGTTGCAAGTTTTCTTTCTAGGAATACTGACAAGCTAAATGGAGATATTTTATTAATCTTTCAACCAGCTGAGGAGGGCGCTCCTGAGGGAGAAGAAGGTGGCGCTGAGCTCATGCTCAAAGAGGGAATTTTTGATGCTGAAACACCGGATGCTATATTTGGAATGCATGTTTCAAATGCAAACCATGGACAGATTTGGACAAAGCCTGGACCTTTTATGGCATCAGCAGAGGCCTACAGAATTATTGTCGAGGGAAAGCAGACCCACGGATCTCGACCATGGAATGGTGTTGACCCTATTGTTGTTGCCTCAGATATCGTTTCCTCTCTTCAGACGATTGTTAGCAGAAGATTAAATCTTCTTGATAGTCAGGCTGTAGTTACAGTTGGAATTATGAAAGCGGGAACGCGTAATAATATTATTCCAGCATCTGCTTTTTTAGAGGGCACAATACGAACATTTGAAGATTCTTATGCAGACCAAATTCGAGATGAAATTAAGCTGATAGCAGAAAACATTGCCGAAGCTCATCATGCTAAAGCAAATGTACAGTTTAAAGTTTATGGAGGTTATCCAGTAACCGTTAACGATGATAATTTGGTTAAAACTCTCTCATCATCTTTGTCTGCAGCTGCAAACGGGAATTATTATGAAGCAAAAGTTCCAAGGACTGGAGCGGAAGATTTCTCTTTTTTTGCGCAACAAGTCCCAGGATTGTTTTTCTATCTTGGTGTAAATCCCGCTGATGTAGAAGAAAGTCCAACTAATCATTCGCCATATTTTTATGTTGATGATGCTGCTTTAGATAATGGTGTTAAAGCGTTTGTGCATCTTGTTGAAGATTTTTCATATAATTTCAACAATCAATAATCTAGGTCATGATGCCTGAGTTGATGGCGATGAGATTGAAGGAGCTTCTGAATTTGTAGGAATTTGGGGCCTAGGGCTCAATTAAATATTCTTATTACCACTAGCATAATCCCGGTAAAAATTAGAAATAATATTATTGGATGTTCTCCAATTTTGTTGGATATTTTTTTTGGTAATAATAATACGCTTACTATCGCAGCAGTAATTATTCCTATCCCCCAAAGAAGATTTTTGAGCTCATCGAATAATTCTTCAAGCATTATCTAATTTATTCTTTTGGCAGTAATTCGTTTAATCTTTCAACTGAGTCTAAATATTCATTAATCATTCTATAAATTACATCTTTCACAGATTCAACTTGTTTCACCTGCCCAATGACTTGACCAGCAGCATTAAAAGAAACTTCTTGCGTATTTCCTGAGCTGGCATACATTGATGTTCGTCTCATTGCATCAAATGTAATCATTCCTTGAAGCGGCATTGGGAGTGGGTCTGGATTTTCTGGATTTTCCCATGCTTCAGTCCATTTATTTTTTAACATCCTTGCAGGTTTGCCTGTCCAAGCTTTACTTCTAATAGTGTCCTCACTGGTAGCATTGAGATAAGAATCTTTTTCGGCTGGTTGAGCTGCAGCTTCCTCTACAGCGAGCCATAATGATCCACACCAAACACCTTGAACACCAGTTGACATAGCAGCAGCCATTTGTCTTCCATTGCCTATTCCTCCAGCAGCCAAAACTGGTAAGCCATCAACAGCATCAACAATCTGAGGCCATAATACAATGCTACCAATTTCCCCAGTGTGACCTCCGCCTTCACCACCTTGAGCAATAATAAAATCTAAGCCAGCTTCCTTATGCGCTACTGCTTGTTTAATTTTTCCACACAAGGCACCAATTAACACACCCTTATCTTGAATTTTTTTAATCATGTCTGCTGGAGGTGTTCCCAAAGCATTTGCAATTAATTTTACATTTTTATGTTTTAAAGCTTCTTCAATTTGAGGTTCAGCGGTAGCTTCTGTCCATCCAAGCAGACCACCCTTGGGTCCGTTTGTTTCAGGAGCTTCAGGCACTCCATTTGCTGATAAAAGATCTTCTACAAACTTTCTATGACCGTCAGGGATCATTTTTTGTAAAGACTCTAGTAATTGCTCAGGGTTTTTTTCATCCATACCTTCATATTTTTGGGGTATTACTGTGTCTACTCCATATGGATACTCTCCAATGTGCTCATCAATCCAATCAAGTTCTTCTTTGAGCTGCTCAGGAGAATAGCCAACTGCTCCTAAAACACCAATTCCCCCAGCTTTGCTAACTGCAACAACAACATCTCTACAATGTGTAAATGCGAAAATTGGATATTCAATTCCTAGTTTTTTACAAATGTCTGTTTTCATTAATTCATTAAAATGTTTAAAAGTAGATTATAGACACTAAAAAAAATAATTTGTGAGTATCAACTGGCAAAATTTTGTCAATAACAAAAAAGATTAACGCAATTTTTTTAATAAGTTCCATATAGGTTATAGTGAATTGGTTACAATTTAGGAAAAAATATTAATATTATGAAATGGGATTATGAATTTGATGTTGTAGTGGTTGGGTCTGGTAATGGGGCCCTAACAGCTGCTTTGTGTAGTCACGATGGTGGAGCAAAAACTTTAGTAATTGAAAAAAGCGACCAGTTTGGGGGAACGTCTGCAACTTCGGGCGGTGGCGTGTGGATACCAAATAACAGATATGCAAAAGCTGAGAACGTAGATGATTCAACTGAAGATGCTAGAGACTATATAAACAGTGTCTCACCACCAGGCAAAATCAAAGATGAATTGGTGAAACTTATCTTTCTGAAGCTCCAAAAATGATTGATTATCTTCACGAAAATTCTCAAGTTAAATATAGAAATTTAGCTCATTATCCAGACTATTTTCCTGATAATCCTGGAGGTAAGGCTGGCAATAGATCCATGGAACCAGAGCCGATATATGGAACCAAACTTGGTAAAGATCTTGGAAAATTAAGAGAACAGCATCCTCAAACTGCTTTTACTATGGGCCCAATAAACATGAATTTCACACAGGTTGAGGGTCAATTATTATTAGGTGCATTACCAGGTTGGAAATCTCTCTTTGCTAAATTATTTACTAAATATATTTTAGATATACCAATGAGGCTTAAGTGGGGATGGAAAGACCGAAGGTTAACCATGGGTAATGCAGGTGTTGCTCGATTAATCTTATCTTTAAAAGATAGAAATGTAGATTTATGGACAGAAACATCAATGACCGATTTGATTGATGAAAATGGTTCTGTCATAGGAATTAAAGCTAGTCAAAATAATACTGATATAAATATTAAAGCCAACAAAGGCGTTATTCTTGCTTCTGGAGGATTTGAAAAAGATCAAAGTTTAAGAGATCAATATTTACCAAAACCCACTAACATAGAATGGAGTGCTGCTAATACATTTAATACAGGTGATGCCTTAAAAGCAGCTTTGAAGTTAGGGGCTGATACTCATCAAATGGATACCGGTTGGTGGTCAACAGTTATGAAAGTTCCTGGACAAGAAAAAGGATGGCTTTCGATGGTTGATAAATCTATGCCTGGTAACTTTACTGTAAATAAAAATGGTGAAAGATTTTCAAATGAATCTCAAAACTATGTCAGTTTTGTGAATGATATGTTTGACAAATATGCAGAAGGTAACCCTTGTGCTCCTTGCTATATGATTTTTGATAGTACATTTAGAAAAAATCGTCCTTGTGGACCCTTGCTTCAAGCATCCATGCAACCTGATTCTGCTGTCCCTAAAGAGTGGTGGACGCCATCATTCTTATCNAAGGGTGAAACCTTAGAAGAGCTAGCGGAAATTGCTGGCATTAANGCGGAAGGACTTCTAGCTACTCAGGCAAAAGTTAATGAATATGCTGCATCAGGGAAAGATCTTGATCTCCAACGTGGTGACAGTGTTTATGATAGATATTATGGAGACCCATCAGTTGCCCCTAATCCATGTCTTGCGCCTCTAGAAACAGGACCTTTTTACTGTATGGTTTTGTATCCTGGTGAAATGGGTACTGCGGGTGGTCTTGTTATAGATACAAATGCTAGAGTTCTCGATAAAGAGGGCAAGCCTATATCAGGACTTTATGCATGCGGTAATTGCTCTACTGCATTATTGCCAACCTATCCTGGCCCAGGTTCAACACTTGGTCCAGCCATGACCTTTGGTTATTTGGCTGCTAGGGATATTACTGGCTCAAATTTTTAACATGGATTTTTCAAATAAAACTGCTTTAATTACTGGTTCCGGACAAGGAGTCGGTGAAGGTATTGCTCGTGCTCTTGCTTCTTATGGAGCAAATGTTTGTCTAGTTGGCAGAACCTTATCTAAAGTTGAATCTGTTGCTAGTGAAATAAATCGAGAGGGCGGGTCAGCTATAGCTTTTGAATGTGATGTCAAAAGTAACGAATCAATTAATCACTCCATTGAAGCATCACTTTCGAAGTTTAATTCATTGAATATTTTAGTAAACAATGCTCAAGAAGTTCCATTAGGAAATATTTTGGATGTCACAGATGAATCTTTTGTGAATGGATGGAATTCAGGCCCATTGGCAACATTTCGCTTTATGAAAGCTTGTTATCCATACCTAAAAGGAGATGGCAAAATTATTAATTTAGCCAGCTCTTCTGCCTTAAGACCGGATTCAAATTCTTATGGTGCTTATGCTGCAGTAAAAGAATCAATTCGTTCATTATCAAGGGCTGCTGCAGTTGAATGGGGCCCAGATAATATTTTGGTAAATTGTATAATGCCCTTAGCTAAGTCAACTGGCATGGACTGGTGGATGAATGAGCACCCAGAGGAAGCTAATGAATTTCTTAAAACTATTCCGCTTGGAAGGGTGGGTGACTGTAAAGATGATATTGGTCAGGCAGTTTGTCATATTTTGTCAGATGGAATGAATTACATTACAGGATCTACTATCATGCTAGATGGAGGCCAAGCCTACCTGAGGTGATTTAACATGGATAATTTACAAAAATTAATCGATATTGAAGAGATCAAAAATCTAAAACATAGGTACTTTAGAGCTATAGATATGGCTGATTTTGATTTGCTTGATAATGTATTTGCGCCTGATATAACAATTGATTATCGAGGGGGAACCTACAGATGGGAGTCTGAAGGTAAAGGATACTATCAAAGAAAGCCTTAAACATGCCTTTCATAATCAAACTGCTGCTATGCATACAGCTCATCATCCAGAGATTGAAATTTTTTCAGAGACTGAAGCTGATGGTAAATGGTATCTTCAAGATATTTTTTACAATTTTGATTTAGGTAGTGTGACTCAGGGCACTGCTTTATATGAAGATAAATATATAAAAATTAATAATCAATGGCTGATTCAACATTCTGAATATGATCGGATATGGGAACAAGTATCGCCCATAAATCCTGAGGATAAATTTACTAAAATACTATTAAAAGAAAAAGGCATTCAAAAATAGGAATAAATATGAGAGATAAGGTTCAAGCGGCGTTAAATAATTATGTTCGTGCATATGAAAATAATGACAAAGAATTATTTAAAAGTCTGTGGGATGATAAAGCTATTTTTGAAGATCCCGTGGGCGCTGACCCTTGTATTGGGATTGAAGCCATATGCAATTTTTGGGATTTTGGTCATTCGGAAGGAATGCAAATAAAACCTACAAATGTTGAAACCATCATTTGTTCTAATGAGGGTATTTTAAAGGCTGTAATGCAAGTAAGAAATATCAATGATAATTCTGGAATGGATATTTCAATTGTTGATCATTTTATCGTCAATGAAAAAGGTAAAATTATTAGCGGTAGAGCTTTTTGGGATGAGTCATCTATTACACAACCCAGCGACATCAATTCAATTGATATCAATGTTGATGATTTTAAAAATAGAGGATAGCTCATTGATCTTCTATGAAACTTAGCGTTAATCTAAACAAAATTGCTTTAATTAGAAATTCCCGAGGCAGCGATGACCCATCGCTTATCGACTATGCAAAAAAATGCATTGATCTTGGAGTTGATGGTATAACTTTACACCCCAGACCAGATCACCGTCATGCTACATCTGTTGATGCGATAAATATCTCTAAAATTTGCAAGGATCATAATATTGAATTTAATTTAGAAGGTAACCCTTTTTCTTTGCCTGATGGAGACTTTATGGGTTTTCATGAATTGTGCGTTAGATCATTACCAAGCCAAGTAACTTTAGTGCCAGATGATATCCTGCAAATTACATCTGACCATGGATGGCAGCCTGGTTATAGAGACGCAGAATTAAAAGACTTTATAAGCTCACTGAAAGAACATCATCTCCGAACAAGTTTATTTATTGATGCTAATAGCGATTCTGTTGAATATGCTAAACAAATGGGATTTGACAGAATTGAAATCTATACAGGTCCATTTGCCGATTTCTTAAAAGATGAAGATTTTGTTAGTTTTAATACAAGCAAAGATAAAATTGCAAAATGCATTAATAAAGCGCGCAGTTTAAACCTTGGAATCAATGCAGGACATGATTTAAATTTAAATAATCTACCTCACTTGATTGAATGCGGAGAGGTGGATGAAGTCTCAATTGGTCATGCAATCATCACTGATGCATTGAAATTTGGCTTTGAGGACACCATAATAAAATACATCAAATCACTAAGGAATAATTAATGTCAATTGAAGAAAAAATAAAAGACCAAATTAAAGACAATAATATATTGATTTACATGAAGGGATCGCCTTACGAGCCTAAATGTGGATTCTCAGCAAAAACAGTTCAAGCATTAATTGATTGCGGTGCTGAATTTTCCTATGTTGATATCTTAGAAAATCAAGACATTAGAGAAAATTTACCAAGTATTTCAGATTGGCCAACTTTCCCGCAAGTTTTTGTAGCTGGTGAGTTAATTGGTGGATGTGACATAGTTACCGAAATGCATGAATCTGGCGATCTGCAGTCTGTTATTAAAAAGGCAGCTTCTTAAATATTAGCCGAAGTCTTTTAGCATAGCTTTAAGCTCGAGTGAGTGTTGCTCCTCTTCACCTATCATGCTTCTAGCATATTCTTCTAAATACACAGATGCATCAGATACGCTCATCAATAATTTCTTATATAAGCTTAATGCATGTAATTCATGCTCAAGTCCTTCTTCTAAGATGTCTTTAATAGAATGCCTATGAGTTTCTTCTATCTTTGCAACCTTGAGGCTTGGATGACCGTCAAGTCCAACTAGTAATTCTCCGGCTTGTTGAGCATGAACCATTGATTCGCTGGCTTGTTCTTTAAGAAATGTAACTATTGGTATTCTGTAGGGTCCAGTAACCATTAAAGAGGAGTGGGTATATCTAACCACACCAGCAAGCTCATACTCCATAATCTCATTTAATATATCGCATACTTCCTTTGAGTTAATTTCTTTCATTTCCATGCTGTCTCCGTGCCCTTAACATTAATCTAATATTATAGTGTATATTGTTTTTTTAAGATATATAAAGCATTGATTTAAGGTATTTTTTTAATGATAATCATTATCACTATGGTATTTATTCTCATTTATGAAATTATAGATAAATGCAAATTATTAGAGGCGATGATTATCAGTCATGGGTTTATGCGAACAAAGATGATTTAATCGTAGTAGATCCATGGCTTACAAAAAAGCAAGTCTTTCCTAGATTTAACTGGTTGTTAAGCCGCGATTCAAAAGAGACACCATATTTATTAAAATATAATCTCGTTGATCATGTTACCCATATTATTATTACCGCCCATTTTTCAGATCATCTTGACGAGGAATCGTTGCATTTTTTTAATAAAAAGATACCTATATATACAACCCTTGAAGCGTCAAAGGCTTTAATAAAATTAGGTTTTACCAATGTTAATGTGGTGAAAGCAAATAACACCTATGAGATTAACTCATTCTCGTTAAAAATTTTTAAAGCAGGCAAACCTTATAATACAACAACATTTTCATATTTGTTATGCGACTCTAGATCAAAAGTTTTTCATGAACCTCACATGTTCAATACAAAGGTTGAGATAAATGATGTAGATGCATGCATTGTCACCGTGGATATGGTCAAGGTTCTTGGGTTGGTTCAAGTCTCAATGAACCTTAATCAAGCAAAATTAGCAAAAGCCCAACTAAATGCTAAATACTTTATCCCAACTGGCATTGCCCCAAAACAGACAAAGGGTTTAATAAGTTTATTACTAAGCATAAAGGAGTCTTATAAACAAATTAATCTGATGCCCTCTAGTTGCAGGAAGGTAGGTGATTCCCTATGTTTATAAAAATTTTAATTTAAATCGAAATCATTAATTATTTTGCAGAAGACCTTAGCAGTAACCATTGCATCATATGCTGCACTATGAGCCTCTTCATTGTCATATGAGATGTCCAATTCATTGCATATTCTTGCTAATACTGTCTGCTTTGTTGCAAGCACCCCTAAACTCACCGTATCTATTAATGAGAATGGATGAAATGGGGACTTTTTAATATTGTTTCTTAAGCATGCTTCCAGAAGAAAGCTGTGATCAAAAAATGCATTGTGACCTACTAAAATAGCTCTTGAGCATTCATATTTATTTTTTTGTTTATTAATAATTTTGAAAATTTCATGAAGAGCAAAATTTTCTTCAACGGCTAATCTTAATGGATGATTTAAATCTAATTTAAGAAACTCAAGAGCATCATTATCTACAACAGACTTTCAAATGGCTCTATGTGAAACCTATGAGACTCTCCTAATACTAATATAGAATCTTCTTCATCAATAAGCTGGATAGCTATTTCTAAAATAGCATTTTTTTTAGAATCAAAACCACCGGTCTCCAGATCAACGACAACAGGTAAAAATTTTCTAAACCTTTCCTTTAGCATATGAGCCCTTTAAGATTCACGTATAATATAAACGAAATTTTCATACATATATGATTTTTAAAGATATAACAGACATAAATTTTAATGGGGTATACATTCCATCGCATCATGAGTTCAATCATGAAAAAGTTTATTACTATGAAGACGAGTCTGTAGGACTCAAATCCTTGATTGCTGTTCATAATTCTACNAANGGGCCNGCTATTGGTGGGTGTAGGTATAGAAAATATGATTCATTTGAAGCTGGATTGACTGACGTTTTACGTCTATCAAAAGGGATGACAGATAAAAATAATGTAGCAAACATTCCATTTGGAGGTGGAAAAGCCATAATCTTCAGTCAAGGTAATAAATCCAAGGATATGCTTCGATCATTTGCTTCGTTTTTAAATCTCTTAAAAGGCTCTTATATTTCTGCTGAAGATATGGGTATCACTCTTGATGATATTAGATTTATTAAAAATTATACTGATTATGTCTTTGACAATGAGGATCCCGGACCGTTTACTGCAAAAGGTCTTTTTTATTCAATTGAACAAGCAATAGAAATATATTTTTCTGAGGGTCTAAAAGATAAAAAAATTGCAATTCAGGGAGCGGGTAGTGTTGGTAAAAGACTAGCTGAATATTTAGCAAGTTCTGGTGCCAAAGTATTTATTTCGGATATAGATCAATCAAAATTAGATAAAATTAAAAATAAAAATATTGTATGCGTTGATGATACCTTCTCCATTGAGTGTGACTTGTTTTCGCCTTGTGCCGTAGGTGCAGTTTTCACAAAAGACTCTATTCATAATTTAAATTGTAAAATTATTGCTGGCGGCGCAAATAATCAACTGCTTGATGCAGCAATTGCTGAAGACTTACATCAAATGGGAATCGTATATATACCTGATGTTTTGATAAATTCAGGAGGAGTAATAGGTTTGACCAAAGATTTTTTAAAAAGAGATGACGCTCAAACTGATCAGGCATTAAGAGATATAGCAACGAGAGTAAAAGGTTTACTAATTAAGTCTCAAAATCAATCTACATCAATTTACAATCTTCTCTTAGCAGAAAATTTATAATTGTTTCTTTAATTCTTCAATATCTGAAGCGTTCATATGTTTTTCAACTCTTTGTGAATCAAGCATTTCCGCTTGTAATTTTTTTATTAGTTTCTCTTTATCTAAATTCCTATTACTTAATTTTTGGTTAATTGTGTTAGCTATATCAAGGTTTTCAGAAATGCTTTTATTTAACTTTGTTTTTTTATTTTTACGTTGAAGTAATTCATTTTTAAGTTGAAAGAAATGATCGGAATCCTTTCTAATTTTTAACGATTGTTCTTCACTTACTTCAATTAATTCTATGCAATCTACTGGACATGGATCAATACATAACTCACATCCAGTACACAAATCATTGATAACGTTATGCATAAGGTTTGCCGCACCATTAATTGCATCAACAGGACATGCATCAATGCATTTAGTGCATCCAATGCAATCTTCCTCAACTATATATGCGACTTGAGGCTTGATTTCTGGACCATAATCATGATCAAGCAAAAGCTTATTTGCATTCAGTATTTTTGATATTTTATCTGCAGTCTCTTGTCCGCCTGGCACGCATCTATTATGAGGAGATCCATTTATGATTTCTTCAGCGTATGGTCGACAGCCTGGTGTTTCGCAGCGACCACATTGGAATTGAGGCAACTCTGCGTTTATTAACTCAATTAAGTTGCTCATTTATTTTATTCAGCAACTCCTAATTTCCTCTGTAATTTTGTATTGGATGTTGTGTATCCAAATGGAACTCTTTCGCCAGGAAAAATTCTTTGAAAAGCTTTTTGCACTGCTAAAGTTGTCTCGTGAAAACCGCACAAAATTAAATCTAGTTTTCCGGGATAATCATTAATATCACCAACGGCAAAAATCCCATCTCTATTTGTTTGAAAGTCTTGTGTATTTACAGCAATTTTTTTTTCAGAAAGTTCTAGCTCCCATTCAAGAATGGGGCCTAATTTCTTATTAAGACCAAATAAGAATAACAATTCATCTGCTTCATGCGAAATGGATTCTTTGGTATCAAAATTCTTTAATCTTACGCCTGTCACTCTATCATTTCCTAAAATTTCTTCAATTTGGAAGGGCGTTAACAGATTTATATGCCCACTTTCAACTAATTCTCTCATTTGAGCTTCAGTGTGCTGAGCGCCTCTAAATTGATCTCTACGGTGAATTAAATTTATTGATTTTGCTGTGTTGGCTAATTCTACTGACCAATCTAAGGCAGAGTCACCACCTCCAAATATAAACAGATCTTTATTTTTATACAGGCTTTTAGATTTCACTGAGTAACTCACTCCTTTACCTAAAAATTTATCTGGTTCCTCGATATTGGGTGGTCTTCTTGGCTCAAATGAGCCCGCACCCGCTGCAATAAAAATGTTTTTAGTTACAAATTCATCACCTTCATTAGTTTTAATATTCCATGTTGTTATATCTTCTGAGCTTGAAAGTGGCTGGATTGACTCTACCCGTTGAGAGAGATGGAGATCATATTCAAATGGCTTGATCTGCTCGAGTAGTGCATTTACATGCTCTTGTGCAGTTTGAGAGGGTACTCCCGGAATATCATAGATCGGTTTTTCTGGATAAAGTTCCGAGCATTGGCCGCCAACTTTATCTAAGTTATCAATCAATGTGCACCTAAGGCCTAAAAGGCCTGCTTCAAATACAGTGAAAAGTCCAACTGGGCCTGCGCCAATTACTAATATATCTGTTTCAAATTTCATTTAATTTTTTGTCCTGGTTTAGCGCCTGAATCTGGTGATAATACAAATATTCCTCCATCAGAATCGCTTGCAGCCAAAATCATACCTTCCGAGACTCCAAATTTCATCTTTCTAGGAGCTAAGTTATATACCATTACAACTAATTTTTCCTCTAAATGAGAAGGCTCATAAGCTGACTTAATTCCTGCGAATACATTCTTGGTTCCAAGCTCACCTAAATCTAATTTAATAGCAAGCAATTTATCTGCACCCTCTACATGTTTAGCCTCCGCAACCCTTGCAACCCTTAGATCAACTTTCATAAAGTCATCTATTTGAATAATATTATTATTTTCTTCATTCATCTTTTCTTCCTTTTTGTAAAAATCTTGAGTACTTAATGGCTTAATTCTTTCTAGTATTGGATTAAATTCATTGATTTGTATATCAATTAATTCCCTGTCTAGATTTTCTATATCTAAGTTATCAATATTTAGCATCAGTAACATTTGCTGACATAGGCTTGGTGTTACTGGTGATAGTAAAATACATAAATTTTTAAAGACATTAATTGCTGTTGTTGCAACAATAAGAGCTTCAGATTGATCAAGCTTCCATGGGGCATTCTCATTTATATATTTATTTGTATCATCTGCAATCTCCATAATTAATTTAATGGCTTTGGAAAATTCTTTTTCTTCAAAGTGCTGCAGTATTTCGGGAATACTTTTTTTAGAGTTTGCTAAGTGCTCTTTGTGCACATTTTCACTTAGGTAATTACTATTTTTTGCGATAAATGGAGCTGATCGACTAAATATATTTGAGAATTTTCCAACCAAATCCGAATTTATCTTTTGAGCCAAGTCTTCAAGATTAAGATCTAGGTCTTCAATTTTAGAATTTAATTTACTGGCGAAGTAGTATCGCAATAATTCAGGATCACAAGCATCTGCAAATTGATCTGCTGTAATGAATGTACCTTTTGACTTAGACATTTTCTCTCCATTCACAGTTACAAAACCATGAACATGAATGCAATCAGGAAGTTTATATTTTGACTCCATTAGTAGAGCTGGCCAAAACAATCCATGAAAATATGTAATATCTTTTCCAATAAAATGATGTATTTCATATTCTGAATTTTTACTCCATAAATCATCTAAAGATAGCGAATTTTTATTCGCCCAATTAGCAGCTGATGCCAAATAACCAATGGGGGCGTCAACCCAAACATAAAAATATTTATCTGTTTCATTGGGTATTTTAAATCCAAAGTAGGGTGTATCTCTTGATATATCCCAGCTTTTTAAATCGCCATCAAGCCACTCTGATAATTTTCCAACTATAGGTTTTTGTATATTTGATGTATCTAGAAATTTTTTAAGATCTATTTTTGCTTTACTTAAATCAAAAAAAACATGCTCAGAGATTTTAGTTACTGGAGTAGTCCCAGATAGAGAGGATTTAGGATTAACGATCTCTGTGGCAGAGTAGGTTGCTCCACATTCCTCACAACCATCTCCATACTGTTTTTTTGCTGAGCATTTGGGACAGTCTCCAATTACATATCTGTCAGCCAAAAACATTCGTTTTTGTTCATCAAAACATTGTTCAATTTCTTTTTTGTATATATATCCTGATGACTTTGCATCAAGATATATCTCAGTAACTAACGCTTCATTTTCAACGGAGTGAGTTGAATGATAATTTGTATATTCAATACCAAATTTAGCGAGGGATTCCTGGTGATTCTTATTTATTTGATCTATAAATTTAGCTGGTTCTATGCCTATTTCATCTGCCTTCATCATTATTGGTGCTCCATGAGCATCATCAGCGCAAAAAGTTAAAACTTCATGTTTAGTCAGAGTCATAAAACGCGCCCAAATATCTGTTTGGATATGCTCTAAAATATGGCCAACATGAATTTCTCCATTTGCATATGGCAGGGCATTAGTTACGATTATTTTTCTTGATTTATTAATTTTTGAGACCCAATTTAACTTCTAATCGAGTATTATAAGTCAAAACATTATATCAATGGGCATCAAACAAATAATAGCTGTAGCTTCAGCAAAAGGTGGCGTCGGCAAATCAACTATTTGCGCTAATTTAGCATCTCATTTTGCAGAAGATTTTAAAGTTGGAATTCTTGATGCGGATATTTATGGCCCAAATCAACATATTCTTTTTAATGTATCTGACTCAAAGCCTGAAGTAATAACTATAGATAACAAAAAATCATTTATACCCATTCAGATAAACAAAATTTTTTTAAATAGCATGGGATTTATTCTTGATAATGATAAGGCAGCTATGTGGCGAGGTCCTATGTTGAGTGGTGCAATTAAACAGCTAAAGGATTTAACGCAATGGGGTGACTTGGATTATTTATTTATTGATATGCCGCCTGGCACTGGTGATGCTTACTTGACAGTAGCAGCAGAAATAAAACCAAATTATGTTGTTTTGGTTACTTCTCAGAGTAGGCTAGCTGTTCAAGATACCATCAAGTCCAAAGTGATGTTTGATAAACTCAAGATACCAATTCTTGGAATCATTGATAATATGTCCTATTCAACTGATCTACATTCTGATGAAAAAATCCCTGATTACCCCCCATTGAATCTTGAGAGTGAGATTGGCCTGAAGGTATTAGGATCCATTCCAAGAGCAAAAGATTTAGCTGATTTTAATCCAAATCAGCCATCACCTTTATTTGAGACGATTTATAATAAGTTAGTAAAAATCACATGATGAAATTTAATAAAATTACTCTAACTGTTTTATTTTTTATTTTAAGCATTTATTCAGTTGCTGCTGATGATCCATTTGAAGATTACAACCGTAAAGTATGGGCTTTTAATGAATTTCTTGATGATAATTTTGCTAAGCCAACAGCTGAAATTTATACGTCATTTGCTCCTGACTTTGTAGAAGTAGGAATTAGTAATTTTTTTAGGAATTTAAATGAACTCGATAATACTGCCAATCAATTATTACAGGGTAGACCTTTACTCGCATTGAATGACTTTTCGCGATTTCTAATAAATTCAACTCTTGGTTTAGGTGGTTTTATTGATGTTGGATCCAGCTTTGGTCTCGAAAGACATGATGAGGATTTTGGGCAAACATTAGGAGCTTGGGGCGTCTCATCTGGACCATTTTTAATGATTCCAATATATGGACCGTCTACTCCCCGGGGACTGGCTGGAAGAAGTGTTAGCTCAGTTTTAAGCGGTACATTTGCTATCGAGGAGACTGATGTGAGGCTTGGCATTACAGCTCTTGATGCTCTAGAGACTCGAGCGAGATACTTAGAGGTTGAAACACTTATTATTGGGGATAGATACTCATTTATAAGAGACTCTTACATGCAGTACCAAGAATTTGAATCCAGTAATGGAGAAGATCAGCCTGATGATTTTGTGGATGACATGGATGATTTTTTATTAGATTGATTCTTACACCAATGCTATCAAATCATCTTGCGTGGTTTCTAGATTGTTTTTTTGCATTGTTTCGAGAACTAAGGTTCGATACGCTTTAGCATTTTTTAATCCACGATTTAATCCAAAGACATGCTTGAGTGTTCTTGAGAGGGGATGTCCTAAATCAACTTGAATCAAGCAATACTGTAAGTACTTTTTCAAGATGGTTTTTCTGTCCTCTCCAAGATCTTTCTCATTAAAAATAGCTGAATCAACATTGCTAACAATCATAGGGTTGTCATATGGGCTTCTTCCAAGCATCACGCCATCAACTTTTTTTAAATGCTGCAATGATTCATCTATATCTTTAATTCCCCCGTTTATTACGATCTCTAATTGAGGAAATTCTTTCTTGAGTTGATATACATTTTCATATTTTAAAGGAGGGATTTGCCTATTTTGTCTCGGTGTTAGCCCCTTTAAGATCGCAACTCTAGCATGAACAATAATCGTTTTTAAGTTGGGATTTATAATCTTGGAGACAAAATCATTCAAAAAATTTATATCATCCCTATCATTGACACCTATTCTGCATTTAACAGTTACAGGTATCGTAGTGGATGCCTGCATAGCTTCAATACAATCTTTGACTAATTCTGGATCTTGCATAAGACATGCCCCAAATGAGCCCTTTTGAACTCTTTCAGATGGGCACCCTACATTTAAATTTATTTCATCATATCCAAGGGAGGTGCATATTTTTGAGCACTGTGAAAGTTCATCTGGATCAGATCCGCCAAGTTGAACCGCTACGGGATGCTCAATTTCTTTATTAAAATTCAGTTGTTCAAGACAACCCCCATGAATTATTGCCCCAGTTGTTACCATTTCTGTATACAGAAGAGCTTTTCTTGTAATTAAGCGAAATAAAAATCTGTCATGTATATCTGTGCACTGCATCATCGGAGCAATGCAGAATTTATGACTTAAAGACATTTAATTATAGGAATGTCACTACTGAAATAAACCCTACAATGCTGAGCACAATAGTATAGGGTAGAGCCATAATCACCATTCTCATGTAGGAAAGATTAATTAAAGGTGCCAAAGACGAGGTTAAAAGAAATAAAAATGCTGCTTGGCCATTTGGCGTAGCAATACTTGGTATATTTGTTCCGGTGTTGATAGCTATAGCCAGTTTATCAAATTGATCTCTAGATATAATATTCATATCTAATGCATCCTTGATTTCGTTTATATAAATTGTTGCAACGAAGACATTGTCACTTATAGCAGACAGCACTCCATTGGCTACAAAAAATATTGGAGCTTGATTACTGGCTTCTTGAGCCAGGACATAAGTAATAATTGGTGTAAATAGTTGTTGATCTGCTATTACACTTACTACACCAAAAAATACAACCAATAATGCTGTGAATGGAAGAGCTTCTTTGAATGCATCTCCAAGGTCATGCTCATGCGTAATACCTTTAAACGATGTTAAGAGAATGATCACACCCAAGCCAATGATTCCAACTGCAGCTAAGTGAAGCGCTAAAGCAATGATCAAAAATACGCCCACAAGCATTTCAATATAAAGCTCTAATTTACTTTCATCAGTTCTTTGAGAAATTTCATAAGTATTATAATCATGAAATATATTTTTAATTCTGTCGGGTAACTGATTTCCAAAACCGCAGACACCAAGTTTTTCTATAGCAAAACAAGTAATCATTCCTGCAATAAATACTGGAACGGTGATAGGGGCCATTTTTATCATGAATTCAATGAATTCCCAGCCTGCAACATTAGCAATCAGAAGATTTTGAGGCTCTCCAACGATTGTACAAACTCCACCCAATGCAGTACCAACAACACCATGCATAATTAAATCTCTTAGGAAGGCTTTAAAACTTTCTAAGTCCTCGATGCCAACCTCGGTCAGTGAGCTATCGTCAAGATGATCATGTCCTGATGTAGAGAAAGCTAAGCCTGAATTGGCCAAATGAAAGATTCTGAAAAAACCTACCGCTACAGCTATCAGGACTGCTGTGACAGTCAACGCGTCAAGAAAAGCGGATAAGAACGCTGATACAAAGCAAAACATTAATGATAATTTTGTTTTTGAATGAATGGTCAGTAGTAGTTTTGTAAAAATTGTAAGCATTAAATTTTTCATAAAATAGATACCTGCAACCATAAAGACTAATAACAAAATAACTTCGAGATTATGCTCAATTTCATGAAGCAGCGAGTATGGGTTAGTCAGTCCAAGGAATAACGCTTGAATTGCTATTAAACCGCCGGGTTGAAGAGGGTAACATTTCAGTGCAAGCGCAAGAGTGAATATAAATTCTAATAAAATCATCCATCCAACAATGAATGTGCCATTGAACTCCATTGCGTTTAATATTAACAAAGCCATAGGATTAATTATTAAAAACGCTATGATGGTATTTTTGTACCAGTCTGGCGAGTTGCCTAAAAACATTTTGTATAAGTTATTTATCATTTTTAAATCCTAATTCAAATGAAATTAATCAGAGAGCTTCACGAAACTATAAAAGAAGATTCTAAGTTAATTATATTTTGCGATAACAAGATTTTATATGATCAAGCCAAAAATACTTATAGTTTTGCAATAAAAGATTTAAATTTAAGTGACCAATTAGGTCCATACTTAGCAATAGCTTTGATTGATAATTGCTTTGTTTATGTTCTAAATATTGATGAAGATCAAAATATCTTAGGTCTATTCATGGATCCTGATGTAATTCATTTTGTTGAACTAAGACAAATGCTAGGTATTTTAGACCAATCCAGTTTCTTACTATTATCACGTGCAACAATTCTTAAATCATGGCTAAGTGCTAATGTTTTTTGTAGCATTTGTGGCAATCAAAATTCATTTAATAAAAAAGAGGGTGCTTTTGAATGCTCTTGTAATGCTGCTCCAAAATATCCAACTATATCTCCTTGCATCATTACTTTAATTTACGATGAAGATAATATCCTGCTTGGAAGAAGTAAATTCTTTCCTCCTAATATGTATAGCACTCTTGCTGGTTTTATTGAGGCCGGTGAAAATGCTGAAGAAGCTCTAATCAGAGAGGTAAAAGAGGAAGTAAACGTTGAGATTACAAATATCAAATATTTCTCATCTCAATCTTGGCCATTTCCAGCTCAATTAATGCTTGGATATTTTTGCCAATATAAAAAGGGTGAAATTATTTTAAATGATGCTGAGCTTGAAGATGCTAGGTGGTTTGATATCAAGGAATTACCCATAATTCCACCTGATGCATCTATATCTGGACAACTTATTCGTTCTTATATCGAGGATCGTTTAAAGCTCTAGTTGGTTTTGGTGCTGGCGTAGGCGCCGGAGTTGGTGCTGGAGTAGGCGCAGATGTTGGTGCTGGCGTAGGCGCAGGCGTTGGTGCTGGTACAGAATTTTGAGTTGAAGGCTCTGAAGTTTTATCATTTGATTTATTTCCATCCACACTTTCAATTTGTTTTTTAGGTTTACTAGCTTGAGCAGATTTATTTTCTGTTTGCGCAGTTTTCTTTGGGGGTATGACAACTGGTTTTGAGACTTTTTTATTCACTGCCTTCTTTGGATTGTTTGTCTTCCCTTTATTATTGGTTCTTACGTTACGGTTGCTTTGCCTATTTTCATTTCTGTTATTCTTGTTTGTTCTTGGTTGGCCTTTTTTGTAGTTTCTTTTTCTTTTATTTGTAGAATTTTTTTTCTTTGAAGATTTCAAGATGCTCAGAGTTAAAATAGATTTTAAAAACGCAAAAAATCCTTTTTTATTTTTTTTCTTGGGCATTCTGGGAGGGACAGAAACTTTTACTAGCGGCTTTAATGATTTTTTATTTGAATTTACATCTCGCCAATCCATAGACGGTTCTGGGCTATTTGGGGTCATTTCGTGTGAAAATAATTTCTTTCCAGCAGGCGCTTTTACTCGTGCAACTTTGTAATANGGTCTTGATTTGTAAGGATCAGCTATAACAAGAATATTTACTTGATAAGTATTTTCAATTGTAATTATGTCTCTTCTTTTCTCATTTAGAAGATAGCTTGAAACATCAGCTGGGACATAAACATGAATCTCACCAGTATTTTCTTTAGCAGCATCTTCACCAATTATTCTTAAAATGGATTGCCCTAAAGAACGGGTACCACGAACTTGAACATGTTGAATATCATATGTTTCTTCAAGAGAGGGTCTAAGCCTTTGTCTAGACAGTTCCAATAATCCAAATCTAGATATTCCTGCAATTTGAATTCTAGCTCTGTCAGATTGGACTGCAGATCTGAAGGAATTTTCTACTTTTTGTTGATGTTTTTCATCCTGCATATCAATAAAATCGATAACTATAAGTCCGCCTAAATCTCTTAATCTTAGCTGTCTAGCAATTTCCTTTGCAGCTTCCATATTTGTTGCAAATGCAGTTGATTCAATATCCTTGCCCTTAGTTGATCGTGCTGAATTAACGTCAATAGAAACCATAGCTTCTGTTGGATCGATGACTATCGACCCACCTGAAGGTAAGGATATTTCTCTTTGAAAAGCTAATTCAATTTGGCTCTCTATTTGATATCTATTAAAAAGAGCAATCTCTTCATTGTAGAAAATAACTTTGTCAGCATGATCTGGTATTACGGATTTTGCAAAATCTAAAGCTTCAGCATGTACAGCCTCATCATCAATAAGAATTTCCTCTATGTCATCTCTAAAATAATCCCTAAACACCCTTAAAATTAATTTATCATCTTTGTATATAAGACTTGGGCTGGGTGCATCATCGACGGTAGAATTTATTTGCTGCCAAAGATTCATTAAATAATCTAAATCCCATTTTAACTCTTCAGTTGACCTTCCAAGTCCAGCAGTTCTGACGATTATGCTCATACCTTCTGGTATTTGTAATGAATTTAATGCATTTTTGATATCATCTCTTTCATCGCCTGAAATTCTTCTTGATACGCCACCAGATTTCTCAGAGTTTGGGATAAGAACTATGAATCTTCCTGCAAGCGAAATTTGATTTGATAGAGCGGCACCTTTTGTGCCACGTTCTTCTTTTAAAACTTGAACTAGGATTTCATCGCCTTCTTTGAGAGTGCATTTTTTCTTTCCTTCAGCATCCTTTGTGAAGTGATCATTAGATAGTTCTTTTAGTGGTAAAAAACCATGCCTCTCACTACCAAAATTCACAAATGCTGCATCTAAACTTGTCTCAACCCTTGAAACGGTGGCTTTAAAGATACTTCCTTTTAGCAAAGATTGAGCGTTAAATTCATTATCTAAGTCAAATAATTTTGCTCCATCGACTAACGCAACGCGTAGCTCATCAGAATATGAGCAATTAATTAGAATTC